>Ga0213865_10000929_pt1 | contig 19336 bp, 19 predicted proteins | sample PICome_6_FD_160100 | JGI IMG/M metagenome (GOLD analysis project Ga0213865, IMG submission 160100) | Coastal seawater microbial communities near Pivers Island, North Carolina, United States - PICO282 | ecosystem: Environmental > Aquatic > Marine > Coastal | place: USA: North Carolina...
CCTGCGTATGTCCCTAAAGTGGCGTATGCGGAAGAAGCCCCCGTTCCCGCTTCTCCATTAGAAGATGCACCGTCGGCATCACCCGAACCTGCTGAACCCACCAATGCTAACTTTTCTGCTGAAAACGATGACCCGGACATGAAAGCCGTCCCTATTATGTGGGATGACAATACTTTCATTTGCGACTATGGAACGGATGACAATAGGGGAAAAATTTACGGAATTTCTTACACCGATGGTGCGCCTTTCCCCGAAACGGAAATCCTTGATTTGGAATGGTTCGCTACGGCTAAAGAAAGGGATGAGGCTATCGCTAAATACAACGAAGAATCAATGGGTGCTGAAATTGAAGATTTAGTCGCTTATCCTGTGTCTTGGGAAGGCAAAGGTGACAACGACGGACTTATTTATGGAATTGAATATCTTGATGAAAACGGAGAGGTTGCTGATGTTGAATGGTTCTCCACGGTTTTTAATAGAGATGATGAATTATCCCGATATTTGGAAGAATACGGTGCTGAAATTGAAGGCGTAGTGGATTACACCCGCCGAGAAAGAAAGGACATTACCGTTGACCAAGATGTTTCCCAATCCTATACCGTTGATACCGACCCCGAAGACATTCCCGAAAACAAGATGGATGAAGTGGAACAAGCCATTCAAGACGAGGTTGATGGTATCGTTAGAAGCGACCCTGCAAGTCACGATAATCCCTTGAACGATATTTCCGTTGACACTTCCGTTGAAGTCCCCGACGAAGATGGCGACATGGTGGAAGTTAGTGCTTACGGTTATACCGATGAACCTATGATTTCCCATGAAGAAAACATTCGTGAATATACCAATTACGAATCTTTCTATTCCGAATCCGAAAATTCTATTCATCAATTCAAAGGTGAATCAACCTCTTGTTGTGATGCTGAAACTTACCGCTACAAATCCGAAGGCGATTGGCTTTGCATGGCTTGTGATGAATTCCAAGCGGAGTTTAGCCCCGAAGAATTAGCGAAATCGTCTGCTATTCATGGCGACTTTGACCATGCTTCCATTAACTATTCGGGACACCAAAACTTGCTCGCACGGGCTGAAACCGTAATGAAAGATGGTGTTTATCGCACCACTTGTGATTGTGGAACCGTTTTGAATTGGGATGAATATGCTACTGCTATAACCAAAGATGGAACGAGGATTCGTCAAAAAGATATGAGCGTGGAAAGATTGGACTTCCCCTCGCCCGAATTTGACCACTTTGAGGAAGAATTGTCAATTGAATGTCCGACTTGTGGAGAATATCACATCTGCGAAATTGAAGCCCCCGTTTATCACGACAGGCTTGAAGTTAATTTTGGTGCTGACTCTTTGGTGGAGGAACCCGACTTCATTCCCGAAGGCGACGGTAGGGCATTGGGGCAACAAAACTCGTCTATTAACCTTTCCCCGCTTCATGCTGAATCCGAAGGAATGTCCCGCAACGCAAAGATGGCTCTTGGATTTACCGCTATTGGTCTTGGTATCGCCGCTTGGAAAGGAAAAGAATTGGTTTCGTTGTTTGATAGCCTCAAAGAGCAAATCAAGAAAATGACTGATAAGTGACGGTGACTCCCTTGAAAATTGACCGAAACGATGCGTTTTTGGGTGTTTTAGCCCTTGCCGCTACTTATCTTGGTTATTCTCGCCTTACCAAATCAGTTTATGGTGCTGATTCTTTTTTAGATAACGGAAAAGGTATGTCCACGACATTATACAAGCAAACTTCAAGCGGTTCCCTCCGACAATGGACTATCACTTTATCGGATTATCCCGAAGGCGGTTATCAAATCGTCATGGCTGATGGTCAAGTCGGTGGTAAAATCAAAGAATCTAAACCTACGGTGATTGTGGAAGGAAAAGCGGGAAGAACACCTTACGAACAAGCCATGCTACAATATGAATCCAAAGTCAAGAAAAAGTTAGATGAAGGTTATCGCCAAACAATGGAAGAAGCCGAAAACGACATCTTTGTGCGTCCTATGCTTGCCGTGGATTTCAAGAAAAGAGGTCATTCAATGGACTATCCCGCTATCGTGCAACGCAAATTTGATGGTGTTCGTTGTATTGCTTATCTTGACGACGAAGAAAATGTCATTCTTGAATCCCGCCGAGGTAAGCCATTCCCACATTTGAATCATATTCGTGAAGCCATTAAACCTTATCTTGAGCAAGGTCATATCTTAGACGGAGAATTGTATTCCGATGATTTAACTTTCCAACGAGTCGTCGGTTTAGTCCGCAAAGAAACGCTATATCCCGAAGACGAAAAAGATTTGCCTTTGGTTCAATACCGAGTTTATGATGCTTTCGGTGGTTCCATGACGGATAAACCTTTCACGGAAAGATACGAATATGCTAACAACAAAGTCGCTCAAATTGGTAGTCCGTTAGCCATTACCGAAAATTATGTCGTGGAAAAACCCGAAGAAGTCAAAACTTACCATGACCAATTTGTAAAAGAAGGCTACGAAGGTGCTATGGTTCGTAATCCTAACCTCCCTTACCAAATGGATAAACGCTCCGTTGGACTTCAAAAATACAAGGATTTCAAGGATGACGAGTTTGAAATTGTTAGTTTTACCGAAGGCACAGGCAACGATGCGGGAACCGTCATTTGGATTTGTAAAACGGCTAACGGTGATACCTTCAAAGTCCGTCCCACAGGAACCCGTGCAGAACGAGCCAAAATGCTTTCCGATGCTCCTAATTTAATTGGTAAGTCCCTCACCGTCCGCTATTTTGAAATGACCGATGACAATATCCCTCGCTTCCCCGTCGGCGTGTCCATTCGGGATTACGAATGAGGTTTTAGATAATCGGAATGACCAAGATACCTTATGGTAGCCTCGCCCGGTTATAACATCACTTGCGACCCCGGCGATTTATACAACCGCAAATGTTATACCACCAATCCCACTACGGGCAAAAAAGAGGAAATCATTGGTTATACCGATTCGGGCGACCCGATTTCTAAAGGTGAAAGCAAGTCTTCGTGGATTGCATGGGTTCCTTCTTTGACTACCCTTGATTTAAGCGGTAATGCTTACCAACCTTACGGAGAAGCAGGCATTCCTTATACCAAAACGGGTTCTGCTCTTGGTGCTTATCAACCTTCAAGTGGAGCCGATATGCAAGATTTCTATTATCTTAACGAGGTCATGCCGGGTTCTCAAGCCCGTAAAATGTATAATCAAAGAAAATGTTCTCCTTTATGGAATGTGTTTGGATGCAAAACGGATTCAAATTCGGAACCCACGGATTCAAATTCGGGGGTGACTCCCGAAAACGAGATTTCGTCCTCAAATAATCCCTTTTTGTGGCCTACCGTGACCGTTGCAGGTATCGCTACCCTTTCTTACCTATTTTTGAAAAGGAGGTATCTTCCATGAATGAACAAGAAACCATTGTCAAAGACGCTTCACAAGATACCCAAGACCGTGAAGAAGCCGCAAGGCAAGCATGGCGTGGTTGGGTCATCCCTGCCGTCGGTTCTATGGCGTTCTTTTCCTCAATGATTATCAACGGTTGGCGAAACTATCAAACTTACGGATTCCCTTCTCATGTATTCTCACGCACCGACAAAGCCTTGTTGGGACTCCCTGTCGTTGTCGTGGTCTTAGCCCTATCGGATTTGGTGTTTCCTTATGAAGATTGATTTACACACCGTTCTTGTTTCCGCCATCACTTTTGGTGTCTTTTTTAGCGAGTCTTTGATTCACTATAACTACGGTATTTTAGAATCCAAAAACCTACCCTTTGATTGGTCAACGATTTTAGAAGATTTTACGATACCGAAAGGCAAGAAATTAGCCAAAATGATGTCCATTGTTCTCGCCGCTTCCGCCGTTTCCACGACACTTATTTCGTATGTGGACGAGAAGTTTTAGATGTATAACATTCTAATAAGGGACTATGGATGACGAAACCGCCGAAATTTTAAGGCGGAAAGTCGCTTTCATAGAACAAAGAAAAAGGAGTTTAGGCCCGGAATATTACCAATCAAAGGAATTTTGGGATAGGATGTGGGAACAGGAATGGTTCAATTTGGAAGAACGGAAAACCATGCCTTTAGAAGAAACCGTGGATTTAATCCCTGTCCAATTACCGACGATAACTTGGAAAGAATATACCTTGACTATTTACACCTATTCCGATTTCACCATGTTGCACAATCAAGGTATTTTCCGTGAAAAACTGTTTATCATTGACCACACGGGTAAATGGCGCAAAAATGTCATTCAAGAATTATCGGATTTTGGTTATGCCTTCCGAGAAAATTATCAACGCAATATGCTAATCATGGAGGAATCCACATGAATAACGACGAATTTTACGACGAATTAACCAATCAGCAATACCTTAACGCTCGTCAATTGACGCTTCTTTGTTTAGGTGTGTTAGCCCTTATTCAAACCATTCCTTTCATCTTTGAGCCGACTCCGTGGACGGAATGGGTGCTTTTGGGTTATACCGCAGGCGTTTCCACTTGTGCTATCGTCGGTGCTATCCTTGTTCAACACAACGCTGATAAAATCACGGTGTTGTATAAACAAGCCTTTAACGCCGATTTTTACCGCACGATTAACTCCTTAAACGATTTTCGGAAAGAGTTAGAATCCGACCCCGAATTTCTTTCCACTTTGCCCGAATTATTTGGTTTGCTCAAATCGTATTCCCATGCTCAAGCCAACCCTGTTCAACCCCCCACTATTGAGGAATTAGGTATTACCGAACCCGACCCCAATCATACGGAAGAAGATTTGTTTTCTTGATTTTCCCGACCCCTTCATCCTACGACACAACGGAGTTATGGAGAATCCGTCGGGCTATGCTTTAGATAGCAAGACCAACAATGTGTTCTCAATAGGTGATTTGACATGGCGAATCAAGACCCACAACCTGAAATTTACACTACAAGGCACACTTTTGACGCTTCCACGGTAGCCGTTGCCGCAGGGACAACCAACCTCGTTTCGGTTTATACCAACCAAGCCAACAACGAAGAAGTCCGTATTTACGGTGTTGCCGTCCGTATTATTGACGAAGACGGTTCCTCCGTCACCACTTTGACGGATTTCGCTATGAGCCTTCAAGTCGGTGCAAACAATGTTCCTTCTAACCAATTTGACATCGGTTGGCTCCACACGAACATTACCAACGGTGGTGGCGTTCTTATGTTCCCATCACCCGTTCTCGTTCTTTTCCAACAACCTCTTGGTGTCGTTATTGAAGCCAAGACTGAAATCGCTCAAGCCGCCGACCGTAAGCGCACCGTCGTTATTGACCTCATCGGTGAATTGGCTATCCAAAAAGCCCCTCCCGGCTATCGTAATTCGCAATAAGCGTTGATTTAGATAACAAGTCCGTCTATAATTCTTTATGGCGGTTCGTCGGCAAGCCCATGAATGGCGTAATGTTATGCCTGTTGGCGAAACCAAGATTTTGAACAGTCATCCTGTCCTCGTTCCCGATAATGTTCGCACCGTCCCGCTACCCCGTGGAATTCCTGTGGACATTTTCGTAGGTGATATTGGGAATACCCTTGATGTTCCCGGTGAATTGAAAGCCTTCCAATACATTGTGTTAGACGCTATCGCCGTGTGGCCTCAAACCTTAGCCGCCCAAATCTATGTCAATACGACTCGGTATTTTCAACGACCCGACGGTGTTCCCCATGAAGGCATTACAGGAAATGTGGTTCCCTTTCCTAACGGCAATAGCGGAATCATCAATTTTGATTACCGAGAAGGTTTGAATCCTCCACTTTATATTGCTCCGGGTCAAACATGGGGCATTGAAGTCACCCCGATTGAAGATATTCCCGAATATACGGGTTCCGATGTGACCGACGCCAATATTGCTTTTTGTTATGTCAAATATTTGCTTGTTGATGGTGTGGATGCTCTCGTCGCCAAAGCCTTAATTGATGCAGGTTGGGAAATTACGGTGGAAAACATTGAAAAATACAAAGAATTGCTCGTTAGGAATAATTTGTTGGCCGCTTTACAAGAAATCCCCGAATCCATTTCGGAACGAAAACGGAGGGTCTAATCTTGGGAATTCGTAAGGAATTGTATGAATGGGAATTGTTGGGGCGAGAATTGTTCGTCGTTAACGATTATCCCAACGCAGGTCAAGAATATTCCATTTTTACAGGTCAATACGGAACAAGCATCAAAGAACCTGCGACTTGTGCCGAAGACGAATTCTATGTCATTGACCGTATTTCTTGTAAATCGGGTGTTTCACCTAATGAATACATCGTGGATGGCGGAACCTTAACCAAGTGGAATCCCAATATGTTCATTCAAGTGGTTATTAACACCACGGGTTATTATCGTGACCCACAAAATGTCTATTCGGCGGGCATTTCGGGAATGGCCTCTCCTTACCCCATGACGGCATATCGCTTGAAATATTACGATTTATGGCCTCCAATCTATGTCACCGAAGGTCAAACATGGGATATTCGTTATACCTTATACAATGACTTGCGACAAGCGTATAACAACGGCTTATTTACCGATATTCAAGGGGATTTAGTCTTGGCTCAAGTTTTCGTGGACTATACCTTATACGAAGGAACCGATGCCGTTCTTGCGAAGAAATTGGTTTCCCTCGGCGTCCCTGTCACCGTGGATTCCGTTATGTGGCTTCGTCAGTTAATGTTGAAATCTAAGGGTATGCGGATGGACACTTACGAATTTTACCTCAAGGCTAAAAAGATAATCCGTGAAAAGGAAAAGAAAAAGCGAATTATGCAAGGTATCTCCACGGTTTCGGATTACGAGGACGGTTGAACCTTTAGATAACAAGAGCGACAAAGAATGGGTATGTCCAACGGCAATTCCGTTAATCCTTACGACCGTCGCCGTGGTTATGTCAACCCTTACGGTAAAAAAGCCCTACAAACGGGTGCTTCCAACAAAGGCGACAATGTGGACGCCACCCCGATTCCTTATTCGGAACAAAAGCGTCCGGGTGATGTTTCACCATCCACACCTGTTCGTCAAGGACTTGACCCGCAAATTTACAACAAAGAAACTCAAGCCCCCGTTTCGCTTGGAAATACCGAAACCTCTCTTTTTACATCGGTTTATCCGTGGTTTTTAGTCCCACGACCGACTTCTGCGAATGTCATCCAACGACAAAAAGTGGATTTTTCGGCTACCAATCTTGGAAATAACCAATATCTTGATGCTTTGGTATTGAATGTATCAAGAGCGCAAGGTTCCGCTAACTCATCCACCGCAGGGACGCTACCTGCTTCCGCCCCCCAAGTCCCCCAAAATACCTTGACCAATTCGGGTGAAGCCATTTCGGGACGACAACCTTACGAAGCAAGTGAACAACGATTCCCGACAGGTAGCGGTGGAACCGTTTCCGCCGTATCGGGTGCTTCCACATTTACGCCTGCTTCCAAAGGTGAGTTTTACAAGATTAAAGGATTCGGTCATTCCGAGGTTCCTACCTCCACCGCAGGTATCACTTATCAAATTTGGGTTGATTCAAGGTTAATGATGGAATGGAACGACTTCCAATGGTCGCCCGTGACTCCAAAACAAGACCAATGGGAATTTGATGTGCCTTTGTTCGTGGAATCCCAAATCGTATTTAGAATTATCAATGAAACAGGAGCCGATGTCACTACGGGAACCATTGAGGCTTGCTTTAGCGGTTGGTCGGAACAAAAGATGGGCTTCTTGGAAACTGATAAGGTGCAAATTGAAACCATTTGATGAGGTTTCACTATGTCAAACTTCTATACAGGAGGCGGTTCGGGGACTTCTAACCGTTTGATTGGTGTTTCCGATTTCTTGATTGAAGTCGCTAAAGGGACGGTTTTGGGACATTCTTTGGTTTTCAAATTCGGTCGCAATCCCGACATTGATACGGGAACAGACCCCGAAGATGTTTGGACTTATGGTGGGACATATACTTACAATAATACTCCTTCTATTCAATACATTTCAAGTGATAATGCTTTAGATGTAGGCATGGAAATCACGGTTGAAGGTCTTGATGAAAATTATGAAGAAATATCCGTCACCGTTTTATTAAACGGACAAAATCAAACCCAAATCGGCACAGGAGAAACCTTTGTTCGGGTTTTCCGGGCTTTCAATTCCGGGCCAATAGAATTTGCAGGTAATTTGTTAATTTATGACGATACCGTGACTTCGGTGACGCTCGGTGTCCCCTCTCCGACTACAAGTGTGAAAGCCGAAATTAAGTCCATTGAACAACAAACCTACATGGCTATTTACACAATTCCCGCAGGTAAAACAGGATATTTCTTGGGCGGTGCTATTTCTTTGACAACGGGTGCATCAGCCGCCAAATCAGCCATTGTGGACTTGAAAGCAAGACAATTTGGTGGTGTCTTTAGAAGTCAAGAAACCATCGCAATTACAAGCACAGGAACAAGCAATTTTTCACAAGATTTACACGCACTTGGGCCATTGAAAATCCCCGAAAAAACCGATGTTAAAGCAAGGGTAAGAGAAGTGGGTGCAAACGACACGGGTGTATCGGCATATTTTTCCATCCTCCTTGTGGACAATTGAATGCTTTAGATAACAAGCCGAACAAAGATACCGTATGAGCAATTCTTACGGCGGTTCTAACGCAGGTAAAGCAGGTCTTCGTGTTCGTGAAACGGATGGTTCACCCGATGTCGCAGGTGTTTCCGATATTATCGTATCAAATGGGACACTTACCGACAACGGAAACGGTTCAGTTTCACTAACTACGGGCGGCGGGGGAGGTTCGGTTTCAATTACCGCCGATAATACAGGAACGACCTTTGTTGATGCTTCCGTAAATCCTTCGCCAATCACAGGCACAGGAACAATTTCAGCCGATTTAAACGCCACAGGAACGGCTTCTTCAAGCAATTACCTTCGTGGTGATAACACTTGGTCTAATATCATTTCGGGCATTCACACGGAAACGATTCCGCCTGCGGGTAGCGTATCTCTTATTACTGTTTCAGCGAACCTTAGTGCAACGGATTCTATTACCTTTTCAATCGTCAATACCAACTTTCTTCCCGCCGACCCTCCAAATCCCGGAGATGGAACGATTACGGGAATTACAACAGGCTCGCCCGGTTCTTTTGATATTCAAACGGGTTATACAAACCCCGACCCAATTTTGCCTGCTGAAATTTATGTTCATTATCAAATTATTTCGCAAACATGAGGTTGATTTAACATGATTTCTTCGGGTGGAAAGTTTTCGGGCGGAAAAGGTTCCGTTTCTAACATTCCTCCGAATCATCAAACGGGATTCAAGACTTTCCCCATCAATCCCGAAAGCGAGGAAGATTATACCATTTCCCTACCCAACATTCAATTTAACGATGCCTCCACCTTTTTCTTTGCCGTTTCTTTAGCCCACCAACCTGCGGATTTATTCCTCATTCAACCACCCGCCATCACAGGTCTAAATCAAGAGAACAATACTGTAAATGTCCGTTTGCGTGTTAAAAACACGGGTAAGGGCGCATTTCAATGCAAATTGTATTACACTATTTATGGAGGTATCGTCTAATGTCCAATGACTATACAGGTGATAATAGCGGGGACGCCTTCCGCTTAGAGATGCGTGAGGAAGATGGATTCCCCGATGTGAAAGGCGTTAAGAAAATCATTGTTTCCGATGGTTCACTTTCGGATTTAGGAGATGGAACGGTTCAATTAGCCACAGGCGGTGGAAGTGGAGGTGCAGGTGGATTAAATACCCAAGTCCAATACAACAAAAACGGCAATTTCGCAGGTAATCCCGGCTTTACTTATGATGAAGTCGGTCAAAATGTCACGATTGCGAACAATTTGGATATTGGAGGCAAATTAACGGTAGCGGGTTTGATTGACCCCACAGGTTTAGAGTTAGTCCCTCAATCTTCTAACCCCGGAGGCGTTGCCGCTAACACCCTTTGGTTAGATTCCAATAATTCGGATAAATTAAAGCAAGGTGCTACCAACATTATTCAAGCAGGCGACCCCATTTCCGATTTAACCAACGATTCGGGTTTCATTACCGCAGGGGACGCCCCTATCCAAACGGTATTTGGTCGCACAGGTGATATTGTCGCTACATCGGGGGATTATACGACTACGGAAGTCACCGAAGGCACAAATCTTTATTTTACGGATGCAAGAGCCGATGCTCGGATTGCGGCGGCTGATATTGGCGACTTAAACGATGTCACCATCACCTCAATTGCTGATAATGAAGTGTTAATCTATAATTCCACAAGTGGTGAATGGGAAAATGGTGCAATTCCTTCCGCCCCGATTTCCTCCGTTTTCGGTAGGACGGGTGCAGTTTCGGCTCAATCGGGCGATTACACCACCAATCAAGTCACCGAAGGCACGAATTTGTATTTCACGGACGCCCGTGCGGATGCAAGAATCGCCGCCGCCGACATTCAAGATTTAAACGATGTTGTCATCACTTCGGTAGCCGACAATCAAGCGTTAATTTACGATTCCGCTTCGGGTAATTGGGTCAATGAAGCGTTGCCTTCCGCCCCGGTTCAATCAGTCAATACGCAAACAGGAGTCGTGGTTCTTGACACCGATGATGTTTCGGAAGGTTCCACGAATCTCTATTTCACGAATGCAAGATTTGACACCAACTTCGGAACCAAAGATACCGACGATTTAAGCGAAGGTTTAACCAATTTGTATTTTACAGACGCCCGTGCCTCATCCGCCGCCCCCGTCCAATCCGTCAATGGGGCTACGGGAACGGTTTCTCTTGATACCGATGATGTTTCCGAGGGTTCCAACAATTTGTATTTCACCACCGCCCGTGCCGACGCTCAAATTGCCGCCGCATCTATTAACAATTTAGCCGATGTCAATACCCCGACGCCTTCTAACGGGGAGGTCTTGACCTACAACGGAGGTATATGGGGTTCAGCCGTCGTCCCGTCCGCACCTGTTGACTCGGTGAACGGCGCAACCGGGGTCGTAGTTTTGGACTCGGATGATATTTCGGAAGGTGCTACCAACCTCTATTTCACGAATGCGAGAGCAAGTGCCGCCGCCCCTGTTCAGTCCGTCAATGGAGCCACGGGCGCAGTTTCTTTGTCCACTTCCGATGTTAGCGAAGGTTCTAACCTCTATTTCACGGATGCAAGAGCCGATGCCCGCATTTCCGCTTCCGATATTCAAGACTTAAACAATGTCGTTATCACTTCGGTAGCCGACAACCAAGCGTTGATTTACAATTCCACAAGTGGACAATGGGAAAATGAAGCCCTACCTTCCGCACCCGTTTCTTCCGTGAACACCCAAACAGGAGCCGTGGTTCTTGATACTGACGATATTTCCGAAGGTTCCACGAATCTTTACTTCACTTCCGCAAGATTTGATACCGATTTTGCGGCTAAAACGACGACTGATTTAAACGAAGGAACCAATTTGTATTACACCGAGGCTCGTTTTGACACTTCTTTATCCTCCAAAACCACTACGGATTTGTCCGAGGGAACCAACCTCTATTTTACCAACGCCCGTGCTGATGCTCGCATTTCCGCCGCCGAAATTGGTGATTTATCCGATGTTGTTATTACGACGGTAGCCGACAACCAAGCCTTAATTTACGATTCCGTTTCGGGTAATTGGGTTAATGAAGCGTTGCCTTCCGCCCCCGTTTCTTCCGTCAATACGCAAACAGGAGCCGTTGTCCTTGATACCGACGATATTTCGGAAGGTTCCACGAACCTATATTATACCGATGCGAGAGCGCAAGCCGCCGCCGATACGCAAATTGCCGCCGCCAACATTCAAGATTTGTCCAATGTAGCCATTACCACGCCCGCAAGTGGCGAAATCTTAGAATATAACGGCACAAATTGGGTAAATGCGTCCAATACCGACGGAACCGTGACTTCGGTAGCGACATCAGCCCCGTTGACAGGCGGAACGATTACCTCCACAGGAACCATTGGTATTACCCAATCCGACACGGCCACGGATGGTTTCTTATCTTCCGCCGATTGGAACATTTTTAACAACAAACTCGGTTCGGGCGACGATATTTCCGTCGGTTCCATTACCACTTCCGCTTTCAATTCCGCTATTGCCTATGCTGATGCTTCGGGTGTCCTTTCCGCCGTCACGATTGGTAGCGGATTAACCTTTAGCGGAGGAACATTGGCTTCAACAGACGCAGGTGGAACCGTGACCTCGGTAGCCGCAAGCGGAGGAACCACAGGAATGACCTTTACGGGTAGCCCTATCACCACAAGCGGGACTTTGACCCTCGGAGGCACATTGGCTATCGCTAACGGTGGAACAGGCTCCACAACGGATTCCGACGCAAGAACGGCATTAGGGGTCGCTATTGGTTCCGATGTGCAAGCCTACGATGCGGATTTGACGGCTATTGCAGGTCTTTCTTCCGCCGACGGAAACTTTATCGTGGGTTCGGCTTCGGGATGGGTGGCTGAAAGTGGTGCTACGGCGAGAACAAGCCTCGGTTTAGGTAGTGCGGCCACGGCTCAAACAAGTGATTTCGCTACGGCGGCGCAAGGGGCATTAGCCGATAGTGCTACCCAACCCGGCGATGACATTTCCACATTAAACAACGATTCGGGATATACCACGAACACGGGAACCGTGACTTCGGTAGCCACAGGAACGGGATTAACAGGTGGCCCCATTACGGCTTCGGGAACGATTTCCTTAGCCAACACCGCCGTCACCGCAGGTTCCTACACCCTTGCGGACATTACCGTGGATGCTCAAGGAAGAATTACGGCGGCATCCAATGGAACCGCACCGTCCGCACCCGTGGATTCCGTTAATGGACAAACAGGTGTTGTCGTTCTTGATACCGATGATGTTTCGGAAGGGGCGACAAACTTGTATTACACTTCCGCCCGGTTTGATACCGATTTCGCAAGCAAAAATACCGACGATTTAAGCGTAGGTTTGACCAATTTGTATTACACGGAAGCCCTTTTTGATGCTTCTTTGGGTGGAAAGACGACTTCGGATTTAGCCGAAGGAACCAACCTCTATTTCACGAATGCAAGAGCCGACGCCCGTATCGCCGCCGCCAACATTAACGATTTGAACGATGTCGTTATTACCACGGTTGCCGATAATGAAATTTTACAATACAATTCCACAAGCGGACAATGGGAAAACGAAGCCCTCCCTACCGCCCCCGTCACCTCCGTTAACGGTCAAACAGGCGTAGTTTCCCTCGCTTCCACCGATTTAACCGATACGGCGACTCTTGTTCGCAACGGGGACAATGTTTCCGTTTTAGCCAACGATGCAGGTTATACCACAAATACGGGAACGGTGACGAGCATTACGGCTTCCGCACCTTTGACGGGTGGAACCATTACTACATCGGGAACCGTTGGAATCAATCAAGCCACCACTTCCACGGACGGTTATCTTTCCTCCGTTGATTGGAACACTTTTAACAATAAGACTTCTAATACAGGAACCGTCACAAGCGTAGCCACCGGGACAGGATTAACAGGAGGGACGATTACCTCCACAGGAACCATTTCTCTTGCTAATACGACCGTTTCCGCAGGTTCTTACACTAATGCCGACATTACCGTTGATGCTCAAGGCAGAATTACGGCGGCTTCAAATGGAAGTGGTGGTGGAGTTTCTATTGGCGACACCATTACAGGGGCTACGCAGGGTTCTGTTCTATTTGCAGGTGCTTCGGGTGTTTTAGCACAAGATAATGCTAACTTATTCTTTGATGATTCCAACAATAGATTAGGTGTAGGAACAAATAGTCCTTCCGTTGCCCTCCATATTTCCGAAAACTCTTTAGACGAAATCCTCCGTATTGAATCCACCGACCCGACTCCGGGTTCTAACTCGGCTCCCGACATCACCATTAAAAGTGCAAAACAAACCACAAACGATTATCTCGGAAGTCTATGGTGGTATGGAAACGATGATGGCGCAAATACTGAAGCCTACGGACGCATCGGTATGATTTTGGACGACCCTACGGACGGTGCGGAATCGGGTGCTATGTTTATCCAATCCGATGTGGAAGGAACCCTTAGAACCATGATGTATTTAGAAGGTTATACCACAGGCGGAACGGGGCAAGTCGTCACCAATTATAACGCTAAAAACATCAATTTCCGAACATTAAACCTCCGAACCGCAGAAGGTGGCCCCGGTGGATATGGTATTGCTCACGAAGCCTCCACAGGAAGAATCGGTATTGGAACCTCTTCTCCCGATTCTTTATTGCATTTGGTCGGCATTGATGACGACAATCCCGAATTGCGTATTGAAAGAGAAGGTGTTTCCACCCAATATCTTTCTATGCAAAACGAAGACGCAGGTGGAGCCTTTGTCACCTCTCATTCCGCCGAAAGCAACAAGAAGGTATTGGCTTTGCGTTCCGTTCACAATTCGGGTGGCTCGGCGGCAGGGGATAACCTCATCACTTTCTTAACAGGTGCGGAATCTTCACCAACAGAACGAATGCGGGTTAGTGATGTTGATGCCCTCGTCACCGTTCAATCGGGAACGGATTTATTGGTTGATGATAGCCTCCGAGTCGGTTCCACAAGTTTAACAATTTCCGACTATTCAATTTCGGCTCAAAAATCCGCTTCCACCGTTAGTGGCGGTTTGTTTTCTTCTTCTGTTGGTGAAACGGCTATTACCAACGATAACGCAGGTTGGTGGCTCTCCGCCGACGGAATGAACACCTCTTCCAAATACACCCCGGCTCTCAAATTCGGTTCCACCGATGCTAATTTCACTACGGATAATCCAAAGTGGCTTGCGGGTATCATCGGACGGGCGACACAAACCTATTCTTCCGACACCACAGGTTCTATGGCTATGGATTTTATGACCAATAGCGGCGGAAGTGCAACGGGTGGCCCATCGGTTCGTATGACGATTGACGGTGATGGAGATGTTGGAATTGGAACCGAATCTCCTACTTCAAAACTCCACATTGTTGATTCTTCCAACCCCGAATTACGCCTTCAAGAACAAGGGCAAAACGGTTTTACCTCGCTTTTCGGATATGCGGATAACTACGGTGCTTTGCGAGTCAATAACGATGAAGGAACCGAAAGCACTTTGCTTGATTTAGATGCGGATTCCAACGGAACAGGCGCACAAACCATCCGATTGTTTAGGACTTCTTCCGCCACCGCTTCAAGCACGAAACTACAAATTCTTTCTCCCGGAACAACAACAGAAACCTTTGCGGTTGATGCTTTTAATGGAAACATTGACACTTCGGGAACCGTGACTCAATCTGTATCTTCTGCCGTTCTTACGGCTGATGGAAGCGGGACATTAACTGCGGCTACCAATTTACAAGATGTAGCCTATCTTCAAACTGTCACGACCGACCCTTCAACTTTATCGGGGGATGGAACGCCCGGCAATCCGTTGGTTGGACAATTTGTAGGAACGGTATTACCCCCTACTGCACCACCAACACCTGTTCCTGCATTACCCGATTGGGAACAACCTTTCCCATTAAACCCTGCGGGATGGGTTGATGTCCTCATTGGCGGAGTCCCATATTACTTGCCTTTGTTCCAATGATGAAATCAAGACCGTCGTAGGTAAGAAAACGGGCTTTTAGACTCATTCTTGTTGAATCGGCAAGGTTTCTTGACCGTCGGGCAATTGTCCCTCGGAAGCCACCATGCGAATTTTGGTCATTACGGAAGCAAGGGCGGAAACGGCATCGTAGCCTTGCACTTGTGCGCCTTCACAAAGGCGGTAAATCAAATTCAATTCAGCAACGGTTAAATCAAGACTATGTGCGGTCATAACAAAGGATTGACCTAAGCCATATTTAATGTTTCACTTTGAAGGAACCTCTTCGTAATCGGATTCATCAAGCGAACCTTCCAAATAAGTTTCTTCGTAATCGGCTACCCCTTCGGGTTCTTCATCCGATTTTTTCTTAGATTCCGTTTCCGATTTAGCCTCGGATTTGGGTTTGGCTTTTTCATTGAAGCCCATCAAGTCTTCCCAACCTAAACCCACTACGGCGAGCAATCCAATGATGACTACACCTGCGAATTTCAAAGCCCCCATCCAATCGGAGGAAGCCGACTCCGTTTCCTTTTCGGTTCCGCCTTCGGGTTCAATCATGGTTATTTCTAACCATTCCCGTTATCTAAAACCTTCAATCGGACTTAGCCTTCTTAGCCTTCCATCGGTAAAAAATTTCACGGTGGTAATTCTCAACAATGTCCCCTGCGACGGAATCATTAGGATGGCGAAGATAATGTGAAAACAATCTTTCCAAAAGTGGACTCATTCGGATTTTCCTTGTCAAAATCGTTTCAGTTTTTTGTGGCTTTGGGTATTTCATTTTCATTCCTCCGAATCATCTTCATTCCACGGGCGGTTGCGCTCAATCACTTGGTTCAAAGGATTTCGTGCCGTGGACTTTCCTTTCTTGAATCGTGGTGGATGGAACCAACCGACCCATTCATCGGATGCACCTTGTTCACCCTTTTTCCAAGCCTTGACACCCTTTGTCCACGAACCCGTTGGTCGTTCTTCGGGAATGCAATCCTTAGCGAAGATTTGCTTTCCTTCGTTGTCTTGCGTGTAAAGCCTTTGGTGGCGGACGGAATGGTTGTATTGCCCCATGAAAAACCCTTTCCTCAAACGGGTATATGAAGGTTCTCAAATCCAACCATACAATTTTTGAAGAAATTCGGGCGTGGGTTCGTATTCATATTCCAAATCATCGCCACAACGCTTGCATTTTGTGTGGTGTATTCCACCGTTCTTGAGAATGTGAAAGGGTGCTTCCGTTTCTCCTTTGTGTGTGGCGAACCCCCCTTCATCGGATTCGCATTCGTATGACCGATTCACAAATTTTACAGGTTCGGGTTCGGGTGCGTCGGGATTAAACCAATAGGAATCTTCCGCCCACAATTCGTAAAAGCCATCGTTTTCATCACGCCAAACTTTCTTATCAACACCGATAATTTTTTCGGGCGTTTCCCGAATCATTCTATCCACTTCTCGCTTATTGAAACCGCCCTCCACATTATCATTTGTGAAGGTCACGATGTATTCAGTCTTTTGCCCCATGTTCTTTTCCATGAAGTTAAGGTATATGAAGTTTTCAGTCAAACAATTTTTGTTGCACGGTTTCGTCGCCCTTAGAAAAGGTGTCTTGCACCCAATTGTGAACCAATCTAAACAAATTGTCGGTGTAATCATCCACACCATATTTTTCAATGATGGAATCAATAAGTCCATCGTATTTTTCAACGGAACCTTGATGCACCGTCAAAATCAATTTGTGTCCGCAAATCTTATCTTCAATTTCCCCTGTCATTGGATTTTCAGCATCTTTTTCAATGACTGAAATACATTTTCCCGCAATCGGAACCCGCCGATAAGAAGCCCCACATTTGGTGCATCGGGTTTTTTGTTGTCCGTAAGCCCTTAGATTACCTCGCATATCCCGAATCAAGTGGCGGTTAATCAGCCTTCCCGCTTGGTCTTTGTTATCCACGGCTCTAATCTTTTCACCTAACTCAAACTGCATATAGGTTTTTTGTTTCATGGAATCCAATGTATTGTAAGGATTGTTTTTAGGCGATTCGCAAGCATCCGTGGTTTCGTGGGTATAACCAAAGCCTTCAAACGCATTTAGACCTTGTTCTAACCTTACCTCCACGGTTTCCACCCCCAAACTCTTAATCGCTTCTTTTGCAGGTGGTCGCATCATTGTGCCTTCATAGAAAGAAATCGGGTATCGCCACATAGTATCAACATTCAAGGCTTCCTTATCAATTTCCGTGGGTTCAATCGTCATGGTCAAAATCAAAGGTGCATCCATTAGACCGCCCCGATTGCCCGGCAAGAAAGCCCTTGAAAAGTTAATCAAACCATCCATCAACATGATGATAGCATCAATATCTCCATCACAATTCCTTCGTTTAGCGGCGTGGAAATACGGATGACCATAATGACCCTTAATGTCCGCAAAACCTACGATTCTTGCTAAAATAGCCCCGCTTGTGTGCGGTGCGATACCCATAATCAAATGTCCAACAAGGTCTTGATAGGATTCGCAATTGTAAAACGGTTCCATTCCGTAAAGCGTGACCAACATATCATCCACGAAACGAGTCGTGTTATACAAGTTTTCCACACAATTCATCGGAACGACTACATCTTGTGGTTTCAATTCCAACACTTGGTTTTCGTCATCACATTCGTAGCCCATGTCCCGTGCTTGTTTCACGGTGATACCGATTTCTTTTGGTTTGAAATGCGTCATGGTAATGTCCACCATGTCAAAACGAATGGTTCCATCACGGAAAGTGCTAATTCCGTTCTTTTCACGAAGAATGCCCTTGACCAAATGTTCGTTCATCTTATCTTTGCTTGTCATTCCTTTAACGCCTTTCACTTGCGGATTGACACCGATTTTTCTTACCGAAGATTCCACCCCAAACTCTTCTTCTCCACCCATTTTAGCCTCACCCTCATGCACAATTCCGATGGCCTCTTCCCAAAGCAAATTTGCGGACACTTCGGGATATAATTCTTGATAATCGTTGGTAGGGCTAATCCATTCGTGGCTTTGGAAAACGGTATTGGTTCCGCAGGGTTGACACACCCCTTTCGTGGTAAAATCTCCACAATTCTCGCAATAGCGAACCCCGGCTTGCACGGCGAATTCTTTCTTAGCGGCATCGGAAACTAAACGCTTCGTGCCGACCTTATGCCCTACCGTGAACATGGTGTGAATCGGAGGCTTCATTTCCCGCATTTTGCTACCTTCGGGTTTCCCCATCCGAGTCCCGATACGGTAAGTCACCCGTGGTTTTAACGCCAAAACGGACTTAAACTTTTGAAAATCGGTTATTCCTTCATCCGCCGCCCACATTAGCGGTTGCGCTCTATCTCCATAAATTTGAAACCCTTGAGGTGTTTTTCTTACATTGACCGCTAAATGATAACACACTTGGCGAGCCTCGTCCGTTTTCAAATTGCCGAATTTATCCAACCCTTTCATTAAGACCTCAAATTGGTTATCGTCAATGTCCGTGTAAAACGCCACATATTCGGGTGCTAAGGCTACCCCGTGTTCTTGGACTTGTTTCAAGGCTTCCCTAAAATTCTTGGGATAAGGAATGTTTAAGTTTTCGTGGACTTGTTCCGCCCATTCTTTCACATACGGACTTTCAAGCAACAAGTGGTTGTTTTCCAAAAATTCTCCGACAGGAACGAGCAATTCTCCTAAATCCCAAATGGTTTCAATATTGTAATCGGGGTCGGTA
>Ga0213865_10000930_pt1 | contig 19334 bp, 17 predicted proteins | sample PICome_6_FD_160100 | JGI IMG/M metagenome (GOLD analysis project Ga0213865, IMG submission 160100) | Coastal seawater microbial communities near Pivers Island, North Carolina, United States - PICO282 | ecosystem: Environmental > Aquatic > Marine > Coastal | place: USA: North Carolina...
CTCTGCGCTGCAGATCTTTGTATTCCTCAAGCGTATCTTCTATATAGTCTACCGTTCTATCAAACTCTTTATAGGCAGAGGATTTGTTCTTGGCTATTTCCCACATCAAAAGAGTGCTTACCTCTTCACGCTTGGTTTTCATGATTTCCAAAAACGTTTCCATGGCAGAAATGCGTTCTGAAGCGCTTGCCGTTGGCCACAAACCCCTGCCATTATTGTATGCTTTTTTTGCTGCGGCCAAAGCAGTCAATCCGGCCTCTTCATTTAACGTTGGGGCCTCGCCTAAATAGTGTCGTTGTGTTTTTCCCTCTGCAGAAATGGGTCCCATAGGGCTGTATACCTTTTCCATTTCTCCCTCCCATTCATGCAAGTGGCCGTCAATAAGGTATTGCTTCCACGTTATAGGGGTTGGTGACTCAAACTGTTGAATTTTTTGTGCTAAATGTGCTGCACCCATAGTTCTATGTTGATTTTGTTCGACGGGCAAACCTACGCGTGTTTCATAAAAAACAAGGTTCTGCCTATCAGTTTTTACCCACAAAAAATCGATTTTTTGCTTGGGTGTTAGTTATAACTTTTTAACCAATAAACGATTAGAATGTTTATATCAGGAGCACGCGCAAAAAATTCGCTGCTTTTGTACCTTCGACAAAAATTGAAGCTTCAATGACCCTTTATCCTATACATACCGGAAACTTCAAACTAGACGGAGGCGCCATGTTTGGTGTAGTTCCCAAAGGCCTTTGGGAGCGCACAAACCCTGCTGACGAAAAAAACTTATGTACATGGGCCATGCGCTCGTTACTGATTGAAGACGGCGAAAGGTTAATCTTGATTGATACCGGAATCGGTGATAAGCAAAGTGAAAAGTTTTTTGGGCATTATCACCTGCACGGAGACAACAGTTTAGACAAGTCTTTAGCGAGTTATGGTTTCAGCAGAAACGACATTACGGACGTGTTTCTCACCCATTTACATTTTGATCACGTTGGTGGCGCTGTACAATGGAATAAAGACAGAACAGGCTATGTTCCTGCGTTCAGTAATGCGCGGTATTGGACCAATTCTCGTCATTGGAAATGGGCAACCCAACCAAACGGAAGGGAAAAAGCCAGCTTCTTAAAAGAAAACATCATTCCGCTTGAAGAAAGCGGTCAGCTCCATTTTATTGACACTCCCGAAGATTCCATTAGGGTTGATTGCGGTTTAGGTTTTGACGCTTTTGTAGTCAATGGACACACGGATGCTCAGATGTGTCCCATTATTAAACACAAAGGTGAAACACTTGTGTTTATGGCAGACCTTCTGCCATCTACAGGACACATCCCTTTGCCTTATGTAATGGGTTATGATACTCGCCCTCTGCTTACTCTGCAGGAAAGAACGCTTATTTTTACGGAAGCTGCAGAAAAGAACTATCATCTCTTTTTAGAGCACGACGCTTATAACGAAGTATGTACCCTTGAACTAACAGAAAAAGGTCCGCGGCTAGCAAATAGTGGCCGATTAGACCATTATATGTAAACTAAAATGAGAAACCTCCTTTCGCTCGCCTTTGTTTGTCTTGCCTTTATCACAAACGCCCAATATTGGCAACAATCTGTACATTACAATATGGACATCACTATGGATGTCGAAAACAGCCAATATACCGGGCAACAACAAATCACATACACCAATAACAGTCCAGATACTCTGCACAAAGCATACTTCCATTTATACTTTAATGCTTTTCAGCCAGAAAGTATGATGGACGTTCGTTCGCGTACCATTTACGATCCTGATCGCCGAGTAAAAGATCGTATTAAAAGTTTGGGCAAAGATGAAATAGGGTATCAAAACATACAATCCTTGACACAAAACGGACAACCATTAGATTGGAACATTCATGGTACGGTCATGAAGTGTATACTCGCAGAGCCTCTTTTACCCGGCCAATCCACTACGTTTGAAATGAGCTGGAACGCACAGGTTCCACAACAAATAAGAAGATCGGGCAGAAACAACAAAGAGGGGATTGAATTTACCATGACACAATGGTATCCTAAGCTCGCTGAATATGACCAAGATGGATGGCACCCTGATCAATACGTGGGTCGAGAATTTTATGGCGTTTGGGGGTCTTTTGATGTTCACGTTAATATTCACCGTGATTATGTTTTAGGAGGCACCGGCTACCTACAAAACCCGAAAGATGTTGGTTTTGGGTATGGTGGCGTAAAGAGGGTTCGTTTAGAAAAAGACGCGCTTCGTTCTTGGCATTTTAAAGCAGATAGTGTGCATGACTTTGCATTTGCTGCAGATCCAGATTTTAAACATGTACAACTTCAACTTGAAAATGGACCGCTTATTCACTTGTTGTACGATCCTAAAACAGCTAACAAATCAAATTGGATAAAAATCCAAAAAGGCTATTTACAAGACTACTTTGATTTCATGGCTAAACACTTTGGCGCCTATCCGTACAAACAGTTTTCGCTCATTCAAGGCGGGGACGGCGGCATGGAATACCCCATGTGCACCATGATGCTTGGAGGAGGAGATTCGTTTGAAGGTTTCACCGGTCTGTTTGTACATGAAGCTACGCACAATTGGTACTATGGGGTCATTGGGACCAATGAAGCCGCTTATCCTTGGATGGATGAAGGCTTCACCTCTTATGCAGAAGAAGAGTTCATGAACACCGTGTTCTATGGCAATGAATTAAATCCCCACCTAGGCGCTTACCGATCTTATGTATATCTAGATACTTCCGGTCTTCGCGAGCCGCTTAGCACCCCAGCAGATCACTTCCACTTTAACCGCACCTACAGCATAAATAGTTATAGTGCGGGGGCTTTGTTTTTAAACCAGCTTGAATATATAATTGGTGAAGAGCCCTTTGCAAAAGGAATGAAAAGCTATTGGAACAAGTGGCAATTCAAACACCCTAAGCCTGAAGATTTTTTACGCGTAATGGAAGATGTTTCTGATATGGAATTAGATTGGTACCTCAGCTATTATAAAGACCAAGTAAAAAGCATTGACTACGGTGTTGAGGATATAAAAAACGACAAGTCGGGGGCACAAATCACCCTGAATCGAATAGGTCTTTTTCCCATGCCAATTGATTTGCTTATTACCTATGAGAGTGGAAGGCAAGAACGTCACAACATACCGCTATTAAGTATGTATGGTGCTAAAGAAGAAGAAGGATTACAAACCCACAAGCCCTGGCCGTGGACTCATCCTACATATCAATTGCTTGTTCCCGCCACTGAGCATGTTCGTGCTGTTGAAATAGACCCTTCTTTGAGAATGTTGGATATAGACCTCAGCAACAACAAAAAGCAGAGCGAATTATAAAGAACCTGCCTTAGCGCCTCTTTTTAGGGCCTGATCCGTATTTTTTAGATTTATTTAAGCGCTTTTTCGCTCCTTTGCCAATGTTATAATCTTTGGCATTTTTAGGTTTTTTCTCATGGAACGAAGGGCCGGGTTCGTCGTTAGCTCCGTTTTGCCTTGGACTGCTTTTACTCATCGAAGCTAACTATGAGTTTTTCGCTAGTTGGCTGTGCTTGGCAAGTTAAAATATACCCGTCCTTAACTTCATCATCAACCAAAGCATAATTCATTACCATTTCCGCTGAACCCTCTATCACCTTAGCCCTACAGGTACAGCAAACAGCTCCTTTACAAGCATAAGGAACGTCCGCTCCAGCATCAAGTGCTGCGTCTAAGACAAAATCCTTCCCTGTGGCTTCAAAATGAGTTTCCTCTCCATCTAAAATCACCGTTACAGATGATATCCCCGTAGTGCCGGTATTGGCTTCTTTTTTATCTGCCGTTGGTGCTGAAGTGTTAAATAATTCAAAGTGTATTTTTTCTTTTTGAGTACCCATTTGCTCTAGGACCTCACTAACGCTTTCTATCATTCCCAATGGACCGCACAAATAATGCGCTGTAACGCTTTCTGCCTTGAAAAATCGGTCTTTAAATACCTTCACTTTCTCCCCATCTATGCGTCCTTTAGTCACATCACTTCCTTGATCTTCTCTACTCAGTATATGGTGAAACTCTAAGCGGTCTACATAGTTGTTTTTTAAGTCTTCTAGGGCGTCTTTAAAGATGATGCTGTTGCTGTTTTTGTTACCATAAAAAAGAGTGAATGTGTTTTTTTCATTGCTTTCCAAAACAGTTTTTGCTATTGACATTATTGGGGTAATCCCGGAGCCAGCAGCCCAACCTACAACATGGGAGATTGATTCAGACGGTTGCCATTTAAAGTTTCCCATCGGGGGCATACTTTCTATGGTTGTTCCCGCCTTAAGGTTTCGTTTTGCGTATGTTGAAAATTTTCCTCCCTCTATCTCCTTCACCGCTACCCGAAGCTCCCCGTCACTTGGTGCGGCACATATTGAATATGAACGCCTTACCTCTTCTCCGTCAATGTTTGTTTTGAGAGTTAAATACTGACCCGGAATAAACGTGAAGGTCTTTTTAAGCTCTTCTGAGACTTCAAAAGAAATGCTGACCGCTTCTTCTGTTTCTCTTCGTACCTCAGAAACGGTTAAAGGGTAGAATTTTGTGTCTGTTGTTTTGGCCGTAACAGCCATCAAAGACGATTTTTCTTCTTTCTTTTTTTTGAAAAACTTCAACATGCGTCGTAATTTGAAGAGCAAAGGTAAGCCCGATTTTAAACCATAACAAGAGATAGCTTGTTGTGTTTTAACTTTGCAAATAACCAAATACACAGAATATGGGAACCAACGTTTCTCTAGAAGACAAATTCCAAGCCTACGTAGACGCCGAAAACAAGGTGGAACCTAAGGATTGGATGCCTGAAAAGTACCGCAGAACCCTTATTCGCCAAATCTCTCAACACGCTCATAGCGAAATTATTGGGATGCAGCCTGAGGCGAATTGGATCACCCGTGCACCTTCATTAAGAGCCAAGCTAATTCTTCTTGCCAAGGTTCAAGACGAAGCAGGACATGGACTGTATTTATATTCGGCAGCAGAAACTCTTGGGGAACCCAGAGAAAAAATGATTGCCGATCTTCAAAGCGGTAAAGCTAAATACAGCTCCATTTTTAATTATCCCACACCTTCTTGGGCGGACATGGGTACAATAGGCTGGTTGGTTGACGGTGCCGCTATTCAAAACCAGGTGATGCTCACTAGAACATCATACGGACCTTACGCACGCGCCATGGTAAAAATCTGTAAAGAAGAGAGTTTTCACCAAAGACAAGGGTACGAAATTGTTATGAAGCTTGCGCAAGGCACACCGGAGCAACGTTCCATGGCCCAAGAAAGCCTTAATCGCTGGTGGTGGCCGTCTCTAATGATGTTTGGCCCTTCAGATGATAATAGCCCGAACTCTGAACAGAGCATGCAATGGAAAATCAAACGCAAGAGCAACGATACACTTCGTCAAGAATTTATAGACAAAACTGTTCCCCAAGCTGAATATCTTGGACTCACTATTCCTGATGCTGATTTGAAATGGAATCCAAAGCGCGGTCACTATGACTTCGGTGAAATCGATTGGAGCGAATTTTACGAGGTAATCAAAGGCAATGGACCTTGTAACAAGGAACGAATAGCTCATCACAAAAAAGCACATGAAGATGGTGCCTGGGTTAGAGAGGCAGCCAATGCATATGCAAAAAAACAATCGGCAAGAAAGGCTAAAGACACTCCTGCTGCATAAAACCTAATCACAACCGCTATGAGTGAATCAAATTGGAAACTTTGGGAAGTGTTTCTCAGAAGCAAGAATGGTCTTTCGCACAAACATGTGGGTAGTCTTCACGCTGCTGATGCGGACATGGCCATCAAAAATGCGCGAGATGTATATACAAGAAGATCAGAAGGTATTAGTATATGGGTTGTCCCTTCGGAAGAAATTACCGCTAGCGCTCCTGATGAAAAAGATCCTTTATTTACCCCTTCAGATGATAAGGTGTATCGCCATCCTACCTTTTATGACATCCCGGATGATGTTGAACACATGTAAGTGATGGCAGGAGGTTGGTTAAACAGTGTAAAGCGTGACTTCACTAAAGAAGAGGCTTTAAAAGAGTATTTATATTTCCTTGCGGACGACTCCCTTATTCTAGGACAGCAACTCAGCAAATGGTGTTCAAACGGACCTGTTTTGGAGCAAGATATTGCTATAATTAATACTGCACTAGATCATATTGGACGGGCAAGGTTGTTATATCAAGAACTTGCTCGGCTGGAAGGAAACGGTGCCACAGAGGACACGTTGGCTTATTTCAGGGATCATTTAAATTTTAAGAACGCATTATTAGTGGAACAGCCCAACGGACACTGGGGAGACACTATAGCTAGAAGCTTTCTAATAGACACTTTTAATTTTTACCTCTATGATTCTCTAAGGAATTGTAAGGTCGATTCCATTAAGGCTATTGCGGAAAAAGCAATTAAAGAAATTTCTTACCAAGCACAGTGGAGTGCAGAATGGGTGGTTCGCTTGGGTGATGGAACAGAAGAAAGCCATGCTAAAATTCAAGAAAGCATAGATAACTTATGGATGTGGAGCGGAGAGCTCTTTGAAAACCATCCGGTCTTTGAAGTTTTAAATGACGACCTTCCTTCGTTTGTTTCTATAAAAGAACAATGGATTAAAAAGGTGGGTCAAGTACTCAAAATGGGAACGTTAATTATGCCCTCACCGGAACTCTGGATGCAAACAGGGGGTCGTTACGGTATACACTCTTCACAACTCGGTTTTATCTTAGGAGAAATGCAAAGTCTCGCTCGCTCTTATCCAGACGCTAGCTGGTAGATTAACAAAGTGTTAAGGTTGGGGCTTAAACCCTCTTTTTGAACTCATTCTCTTTTTTTGGCACAGGCTTTGTACCTAAAATAATATCGATAGTTTATCGTGCGTGTTTTTGTGTTAAGCGAGTGAGGGTTAAGGTGGGGACTTTAGCCCTCTTTTTTTGTTACAAGAAAAACGATAGCAAAACCAACGAAACTTATAACGGCCATTGAACCGCTGATTGAAGCGTTTAATATATTCGACAACATATAACCGCCGAATGAATTCAAAAATCCTTGAATGATTATCACTACAACCATTCGTTTTAGGTCTTTAGTAATTAAATATGCTGTAGCGGCGGGGACCACCAAAAAAGCAATAACCAGAATAGCGCCTACGCTTTCAAAACTTACTACCGTGGCCACGCTCGTTGCTGCCATCAACGAGTAGTGCCATATAGCTGTTTTGATGCCTATACTAGCCGCGAATTCAGAGTTAAAGCTGGTAAGAAGCCAACCCTTATAGCCTATCCAGAAAACCAATTGAATAAACGTGAACAACAATAGTAGCGTCCATACAGCGTCCGGTGCGGTTATTCCAAAGTAGGAAGTTTGTTGTAACGGAACAAAGGCTAGTTCACCGTGTAAAACGCAGTCAGCATCAATATCCGCTTGACCCGCATACTTGGTTACTAAAATTATTCCTATTGCAAACAAAAACGTAAAGACAGTTCCCATCGCCGCATCGCCTTGTATTTTTCCCTTGTTTGAAAAAAAGTGAATTAAGAACGTGGTGAGTAATCCCATAATTATAGCACCTATAAGCAACGGAAAAGAAGCTCTTGAACCGCTTATTAAATAAGCAATGACAATACCTGGGAGTACCGCATGGGATAAAGCATCTCCCATCATGCTCATTTTTCTAAGTAAAAGCAGGTTTCCTAACATTCCTGTTGAAGAAGCCACTAGAAAACCCGTTAAAACTATCCAAAAGCCATCCATATTATGCTATATCTGGGTCTGGAATGATTTCATGTATCTCTAAAAGTGGGTTGAATCTAGAACACAAACCTAACTCACCTAGTATTTCCTCTTCAATTTCTGGTGTTAAGAAATGCTCCATAGTCTCAGCTTCATCATGAACTAGGTGAACGCTCATTTGCATTCTCCGCTGAAGGTAAACTTCCCAAATCTTGTGTCTTCTATCTATATCTGCTCCGTAATTTCGGCCCGCCATACTTAACGTGTATCCCGTGTGCACTTTATAAACAAAACCTTTGTTTTTCAGCCTATTTATAGTCCTGTTCCATAGTTTTTGTTCAAAATACTGACGTGTATTTATTTGTGCTCGATTGAATAGTTTGCCTTTCCCTCTGACTTCATTTTGCACAGCAGCTTTAAGTAAGTTTTCTTCATTAATTCTTCTTCTTAAAAGCAGTTTATTCCATCGTTGGTAAACGATTCCTTTCTTTGGCGCAAACATCATTGATACAAACGCAATTATACTTACACAAACTATAGTTAAAGGACCGGTAGGCATATTAGTTTCATAATAACTAATAAATGAGCCTAACCATCCACCCAACGCACCAAAACAACCGCTTATAATCAACATAGGAACCAGGCGGTCCGTCCAAAATCTAGCCGCGGTGGGAGGTATAATTAACAGAGCGCTCATCATCACAATTCCTACAGCTTTTATTCCTACACTAATTGTGAGAATAGTGAGTATGCTGATTAGAATATCAATCTTCTTCCTGCTTATTCCTATGCTTTGAGCATAATCTGAATTGAAAATAGTTGCTTTAATGCTCAGATAACTTGACATGACCAAAACAAAAACAACTAAACAAACCACTGCAAAAGTGGTGCTGTCTTCAGGTGTCATTGCTGCTGCATTCCCAAAAATGTAATGATCCAAACCGCTTTGGTTACCCGAGAAACGCGACTGAATCATTGTAAGGAGAACAATGCCTAATCCAAAAAAACTTGATAATACAATTGCCAAAGCGCTATCGCCCTTTATTTTACTTTTCTGAGTTATATAGTCCACCAACCAAATACTCATCCAGCCGCTTAACGCAGCACCCAAAATCATAATAATTGGGCTTTTGACCCCGCTTAATAAAAAAGCAATTAATACACCTGGGAGCATACTATGAGCAACCGTCTCTCCTACTAAGGTTTTCTTTCTTAAAAAATTGAAGCTTCCTACCATGCCGCTTACTGCCCCAAGAAGGACGATAGCAACTACAACAAACCTAACGTTTGGGTCTTCTAGCGTAATATATTTTAATAGTAAGTCCAATTATCTTAAATACTCCGCTATAGTTCGTGCATTGAATAACAACATATCAGTATATGTGTTTTGGTCCTCTTTATCACCCAATGAATCACTCAATAATTCGGGTCCTATTTTTACTTCAAACCCTTTAGCTTTACATCCTTTTTGGACACTTATCATTGCCTGTGGGCTTATTATATTCTCTAAAAATATTGCAGGAATTTGCTGATCAACAATAAAATCTACAAGGCCCGTGATTTCTTTTAAACCAAATTCACTTACTGTACTTGCACCCTGCAGGGTTTTCACATTAAAGCCAAAAGATCGACCAAAATAACTCAATGCATCATGAGTTGTTATAACCGTGCGTTGTCCTTCTGGTATTGAAGAAATTATGCTTTTCACCTGTTTAGCGACATTATTGATTTGTGAAAAGTATGCTTGCATATTAGAATCTAATTCATCCTTAAATTGAGGATACTCTGCAGATAGGTTTTGTGTTATGGTTGTAATAGCACTCCTTGTTAAATCTAAATCAAACCAAACATGAGGATCTATCGATGCTGGAAAACTAGGGTCACGAATAATTAAATCCTGAGAATAATTTTGAGACACGTTAATGATTAAAGGACCTTCCATCTTCTTTAAAACCTCAATGATTTTACCTTCTAAATGCAAGCCGTGATAAATAATCACATCAGCGGATCTCAAAATATCCAAATCCCGTTTTGATGGCTTATACACATGAGGGTCTATTCCTGTTTTAAGTAATGGAATAATTTGCATTTCATTTGAGGCAATGTTTACAACCCAATCTGAAATAATGCTGGTAGTACAAACTATTTTTATTGTGTTTCCATTCTCTTTTTTTGACTTTGTTAAACATGCAGTCAATGAGAATAACAGTAGATAAAGCAGTACTTTACGCATCTTATTTTTATTTATTCTAAATAACAAAAATACATGATGCAGGCGCTTAATAGCACATTGACTTCACTTTTTTTATTAGAACTCTTGAGTGCATATTCTATTGTACTTTTAATGAAAATCTACAACCCAAATAATGGAAACATTTACACCTTCACAAATTCTTAATTCTTTAGGATTAAAATCTACAAACCACGGTACATCCACAGGTAAATCTTGGATGGAAAACACAGAAACTATTAGTTCTTTTTCTCCAATTGATAATCTACAATTAGGACACGTAAGCATAACCACGAAAGAACAATATGAAACTGTGGTTTCCTCTGCCCAATCTGCGTATAAAGAATTACGAACTATTCCAGCTCCAAAACGAGGAGAATTCATACGTCAGTTTGGTAATGCATTAAGAGATCAAAAAGCAGAATTAGGCGCATTAGTTTCACTTGAAATGGGAAAAAGCTACCAAGAAGGTTTAGGTGAAGTACAAGAAATGATTGATATCTGTGATTTTGCAGTTGGTTTATCTCGTCAATTGTATGGCCTCACTATCAAAAGTGAACGAGGTGATCATCACATGATGGAGCAATGGCACCCTCTTGGTGTGGTAGGGGTAATATCTGCCTTTAATTTTCCTGTAGCTGTTTGGGCATGGAATTTTGCTCTTGCAATAGTGTGCGGAAATACCGTAATCTGGAAGGGAAGTGAAAAAGCACCTCTTTGTGCAATAGCTTGCCAAAACATATGGAATAAAGTTGCTTCAAATAATGAACTACCTGAAGGTATTTCTTCTATTATTTCAGGGGATTATTCTCGTGGGGAATGGATGACTCATGATGAACGTTTGCCTTTAATTTCTGCTACTGGTTCTACTCGTATGGGTAGAATTGTTGGTGCCCAGGTTGCTTCAAGATTCGGAAAATCTATTCTAGAATTAGGTGGAAATAACGCAATTATTATTACTCCAACATGTGACCTCAAAATGACAGTAACTGGGGCGTTATTTGGTGCTGTTGGAACTTGTGGACAACGTTGTACTTCCACTCGTAGGTTAATTATCCATGAAAGTGTTTATGACAAGGTTAAAAACGCTCTAATTGAAGCTTATGGTCAAATTAAAATTGGGAATCCTTTAGATGAAAACAATCACGTTGGTCCGTTGATTGATCAAGATGCTGTGAATGCTTTTTTAGATACTATAGAAAGTGTTCAAAAAGAAGGTGGGGTAGTTCTTTATGGTGGAAATACTTTAGTTGGTGGTATTTATGATAAAGGGTTTTATGTTGAACCTTGTATAATTGAGGGATTAAACTCTTATGAAAGTGTTCAAAAAGAAACATTTGCTCCAATATTATATTTACTTAAATATTCCGGTGATATTGAAAATGCCATTACTATTCAAAATGATGTGAAACAAGGATTATCTAGTGCTATTATGACTAGTGATGTAAGAGAAGCTCATTTGTTTTTAAGTGAACGTGGTTCTGACTGTGGAATTGCAAATGTGAATATTGGTACCTCTGGAGCTGAAATAGGAGGCGCATTTGGAGGTGAAAAAGAAACCGGAGGAGGAAGAGAAAGTGGATCTGATGCTTGGAAAGCGTATATGAGGAGACAGACTAATACCTTAAATTATGGTAAAGATTTGCCTCTAGCCCAAGGTATTGAATTCAATATTTAATCCAATGATTACTGAAGTTAAAGTGGGGACAGAAAAACTTTCTGATCCCCCTTTTTTTTTAGGTTTAGGAAGTTGTTTTGTAAATAACCTCACACCATTTCTTAATGAATGGGGGTACGACTATATATACAATCCGTTAGGAACTACTTTTAATCCAATTAGTATAGCAAAACAACTTAAATGGATATTCAATTCAATTGAGTTAAACACACCTTTTAAATACAATGATATTTTTCATCAATTAGATGCATCTAATCAATGGCAAAATGTGAATAAAGAGGATTTACTTTTTGAATTAAGTGAAATCAAAAAAAATATTCAAGACTACCTATCTAAAAACAACAAGCAACTTGTATTAATTATTTCTTTTGGAACCGCACACGCTTGGTTTAAAGAAAACCAACTAGTCAGTAATTGTCACAAATTGCCAGGATCTTTATTTGAAAGACAAATACTTTCAACACAGCAAATTATTGAATACTGGAAGTTAGTTTTAGATATTTTACCTCCTTATGTCCAAGTTATATTTACTGTAAGTCCAGTTAGATACACCAAAATAGGATTGCAAGATAATTTTCTAGGTAAATCTATTTTAAGACTGGCTATTGAAGAATTAATTCAACATTCTTCAGCTCTGTATTTTCCTAGTTTCGAAATTATTCATGACGAATTAAGAAATTATGATTTCTATGAGCCTAATGGTACCCACCCTAATAAAACAGCGATAGAGGTGGTTATGAAGCGATTTAAAGAGTTTTTACAACTTTAATAACCTAGGCCTTATAATAGATAATTTTAAAACAGCAGCGACCGTAATTGAATCTGTTATAATTCCATTCAAAACTTGCTCATATAATTCTGAAAAATGAATTTTTTCAATTGTTAAATTCTCACTGTCCTCAGGATTAGCCTCAGTCTCTGTTAAATCTTCCGCAATAAATATTATTGCTTTCTCATTAGTTACACTATTACTTAAATGCAATTGTAATAATTCAGTCCATATAGAAGCTTTTAATCCTACCTCTTCTTTTAATTCTCTTTTAGCACTCTGAAGCGGATCTCTATCTAATAGTCCTCCTCCCTCTGGTATTTCCCATGAATATTGATTTATTGGAAATCTAAATTGACCTACTCGCCAGGTATATCCATTTTCATCAATAGGAAGTATACCGATTGCTAAATTTTTAAAATGAACCTCTCCATATATACCGGGAGATCCTCCTGGAGTGGTTACTTTATGATGTATCAACTTAATCCATGGATTATCATATTTAACTTCTGAATGGTTAATTATCCAATCACCTTTATATATAATAGTATTCATTTAAAATATTTAATAATAATAATAGCGTGTTGATAACCGTGGTAACTTAATAATAGAATGTATAGTATTATGAGTTATTAAATATTATAAACCTAATTCAATTAATAAATCACTTGTAAATGCTAGTATGTAATAGATTTATCCATAGTGTTGGAAAAGTTATTCATAGGTTATTGTTTACTAAAATTTATTTTTTGTGATGATAATTCAGTGTGTAAACTGTGAGATTGTTTTGTAGAACTAACTAACTATTTTCATCAGTAATAAATAAAAAAATTAACTATGAAATTATAAGCTTAATTCCAAGTGGAAGTTGTTGTTTTATATTAATGGTTTTATTAACACTTATTAATAGGTAATACACATAAAAAACAAGAGATGAAGATAGCTATCGGAACTGATCATGCAGGTGTAGAATTAAAGAATGAGTTAATCAAACAATTAGAAATTCAAGGTGCTCAAGTTTTAGATCAAGGACCTTTTAATACTGATAGTGTAGATTACCCAGATTATGGACATAAAGTAGCTTCATTAGTTTCAAATGGTACTTGTTTGTTCGGTATAGTTATATGTGGTTCAGGGAATGGAATTAATATGACAGTGAATAAACACCAAAATATTAGAGGTGCCCTTTGCTGGAAGCCGGAAATTGCAGCTTTAGCTCGTCAACATAACGATGCTAACATAATTGCTATTCCAGCTCGTTTTGTAACAACGAATGAAGCGAAAGATATTTTAAAGACTTTTCTTGAAAATAAATTTGAAGGAGGAAGGCATGAACGGCGTGTGAATAAAATCACGTGTGATTAATCTAATTTATTTATAACTAGCAGCCCTGAATACGGTTTTAAATGAATTGAAGGGGTTAAGTTTCTAAATTCTTTCAAATACTGGTAAGAATAATTATTAATCAATCCAGAACTAGGAATTTCTGAATTTATTAAAGTGTATAAATCAAGAGCATTTATCGGATTTAAATATTGTTTAAATGCAGTTTGATTGAAGGAAATTTGTTGTCTTAAATAATCGTTCAAACTAGAATTAAATAAAGGGTAAAGATGAATTTCTGATGGTCTTACATTAATCCCCCAATTAATAATATGTAAACATTCTAATCCAGAAGCGGCAATACCTGTTAGTGGTAATTGGTTATTTATTTGATTGTAGATTGAAATACCATTTAAAGCTCTTGTTAATTGATTATCTGAATTTTGTTTTAAAACAACATCCATAGAAGTATCTATAACGGTTAGAACAAAATATCTTTTATTTAATTCTTTGATAATTGAGTCGTTGGATTTTAAATTAATATCACTAAAAAACAATAGAGCTGGCTTTTTAATATTTCCTTTTGTTTCAATAATAAATGTGGAATTTTGTAATAAAATTTTTTGAGAAGTACAGCTACAAAACAATGATAAAAGAAGAACAAATATTGAAATTTGCAAAAGGTTTGTTTTTACGTAAGTCATTGTATTATAGCGTTTTAATTCTTTTATTACTCTTATTTACTACATTAATAATTACCGGTGTCAATTATTTATTTTTTCCTCCATTAAAACTTATTCAATCAGTTGTTTTACTATGTGGTTTACTCTTTACACTAGTATTAATTCTTCTTCCTTTAAAATTTTTAATATTCTATTTTTTTATAAAAAAATTATCAGATCAGTATCTAGCTAAAGTTGTTCGAAGTTATGATGAAGGGCGTTTACAACAATCTTTAGATCTTAATAAACAACAAGAACTAGGAAAATGGTCTTCTCGTGTATCCTTGAGAGAAAGTCAAATAATTTTGAAATCCTCATTGAGGTTAATAAAGACAAATTGGCCATTAAAGAAATGGTCTTTAGGTTTAATTTCAATACTAATACTCTCACTACTTGTAAATGGTAGGGTGTTAGACAGCTCTAAAGAAATATTTACAGGTTACCTAAGGCCTTCTTCAGAATTAAGTATTCTTCCCGACACTATAAAAGTTCCTTTCAATACAACTTTAGATATAAATAATTTTGAAGACAAAGGGTTTTACATCAATGAGATTCCTAATGCAGTAGTTTCTAGTTTTATTGTAAAGTGGATGTTTCAAGGTCGTTTTATTAAGGATTTATTTATTAAATGTGATTCTACAGTTCTTCTTAATTCATGGTATGCTGTAGTAGAACCACCTGTGTATTCTTCAATGAACAGATATAATACAAAGGATACTATAGATGTTTTATTGGGTAGTAAAATTGAATTGGTATTAAAGGGGGTTTTAACAAATCAATTAAAAATAAATGTTCCACGTGAAACATTACTATCGAATAGAAAATTTAAAATAGAAGAAAAAATAAACTCTTTTGATTTAGTCTTTAAAAACCAGGTTTTTACTATTCCTGTAAAAATTAAAGAAGATCTTCCACCGGTAATAGAAGTTCAGAACAATACAATAGATTCAGTGAGTTTATTTATTTATGATGATTTCGGTGTAAAAAACATAATGATTAATAATGTTCCGGTTGAAAAAAACAGTCAGTTTATTATCTACTGGAATTCGGATGATGAAATAATTGTAAAGGCTTTTGACAAAATCAACCAAATCACGGTCAAAACCATTAAAAAACCTCAACCTTCTTTTAATGAGTTAAACAGCACTATATCTAAGAATACAAAACCTGTCTTAACAAGTTTTAAAGAGATTAAAGAGCAAAATGTTTTAAACAAAGATTTTCAGAGGAAAAACAAATTATTGGATTTAGAAAAAACAAAAGAGAAAACGCAAATAGAGAACAACGATTTAAATAAAAATGAATTCAGTAATGATAGTTTATCACAGAAACTTACAGAATCATTAGATGAATTATGGGAGATTCAAAAACTAATTACTGCTTTAGAACAAGTAACAGAGGAAGAAAATGCAAGTTTAGATTCTGTGGTTGATCAAAGTATAAATGAATTAGAAGAAACACAAAACGAAGAATTAAAAGAGGAGTTACAATCTCTTGAGAAATTAGAAAAGAAAGGTGATGACCGCAAAAAGCAAGCAGAACAAAGTGCTGAGAAGCTTAAAGAATTATTATCAGAGAAAGCGGTAGATATTCAAATTGACAACATTAATAGGCTGAAACGGTTATTGAAAACTTCATGGAACTCAAGCTTATATCAAGAAATTAATAGATCAATATACACTGGCAGTAAGTATAGAAACCAACGTCAACTCTTAAAAATAGAGCAATCTATATCTGACACTTTAGGTGAATTAATTATAACTGACCCAATGATGGGTATGGTCTTGGGTAATGCAGAGGGTAATCTAAAGAAGGCTATTAAAGATTTAGAATCACGTGTATTAGCTTCTAAAGATGTTGCGGTTCAATCAGCGTATATGTTCAACGCCTTAAATGAATTAAACGCCGTGCTTTATAAAATATTAGAAAGCGAAAAAAGCGCTCTAGCAAAAGCGAAAAAAGAATGTAAAAACGGACAACCTGGATCAAAAGGAAAACCGAATAAAGGAAAAAAAGGCGAAAACAAATCCAAGAAAACAAGTCAATCTCCAGGAAAACAAAAGGGTAAAAAAGGAACCAAACGAAAAGAAGGAAAACAGGGTGATAAACCAGGGGAAAATGGAAAAGGAACAAAAGAGCTCCTTAAACAAATAGATGAGTTATTAGGTGAACTACCTGGTGAAGGCAAAAACCCAACAAAAGAAAAGATAGAGGAGCTAAAAAAAGAGTTGTTATTTAATAAAGACGATAGCCCTGAACAAATTCAAGAAATTGAAAAAAGGTTGTGGGAGTCGTTAAAGTCCGAGTTACAGAAGGAGTCTGAAGGCGAAAGCAGAAAATCTAATACCGCTAATGATGTGTCCTCAGATAACGGTGTGGTTATAAAAAACAAACCCTCAGATACGAGTAGAAGCATATTACCTTTGCCGGTATTAAAAAAGAAGTGATTTGCTCAAATTAGGTGATCAATTTTTAGTTGTGTTCAAAAAGCTTTACGCTGATTATAGGTTTGGTGATATTATCATTCACTGGGTTAATGATGATGAATTACTAGAAATGAATAATCGATTTTTGAACCATAATTATTATACAGACATTATCACGTTTGATTATTCTCGTGGAAAAAAAATAAGTGGTGAGTTATTCATAAGTGAAGACAGGGTTGTTGAAAACGCCAATAAAGAAACCATACCCTTTGAGCAAGAACGCGACAGAGTTATAGCGCATGGTGTATTACATCTGCTTGGGTTTAAGGATAAGACAGAGCAAGAGCAAGAGGAAATGAGACTAAAAGAAGATCAATTTTTAAAGGAACTTTATCATGGTTCTTGATGAAAAGTACGATGTAATTGTAGTAGGCGGCGGACATGCTGGTTGTGAAGCTAGTTATTGTGCAGCTAAAATGGGTGCTAATGTTCTTCTTGTGACGATGAACATGCAGACGATAGGTCAAATGAGTTGTAATCCTGCAATGGGCGGTGTTGCTAAAGGTCAAATTGTTCGTGAAATAGATGCTCTAGGAGGAGGCTCTGCTGTAATTACTGATAAGAGCATGATTCAGTTTAGAATGCTGAATAAAAGTAAAGGTCCTGCCATGTGGAGTCCAAGGGTACAAAGTGATAGAATGCTTTTTGCTCAATATTGGAGAGAGTTATTGGAAGAGACAAAAGGTTTGAACATGTTTCAAGATATGGTAACAGGCCTTTTAGTTTCTGACGGAACTGTTTCCGGAGTAAAAACTGCTTTAGGGCTTACTTTTGAGGCACAAACTGTTGTACTTACAAGCGGTACTTTTATGAATGGTTTAATTCATGTTGGAGATCAAAACTTTGGCGGAGGTAGAGCGGGAGAAAGAGCAAGTAAGGGTATTACAGAGGAGTTGATAGCTCTTGGTTTTGAGGCTGGTAGAATGAAAACAGGCACCCCGCCACGAATAGACGGAAGAACCATTGATTTTAAAACTATGGAGGAGCAAAAAGGTGATGAAAACCCTGGTCAATTTAGCTTCATGGGAGAATCAGCACTTAAAAATCAACGGAGTTGTTGGATAACACACACCTCACAAGAAGTTCATGATACACTAAAAAAAGGGTTTGACAGGTCTCCGCTATTTAATGGGTCGATTAGAGGAACCGGCCCTAGATATTGCCCATCTATAGAGGACAAAATTGATCGTTTTTCCGAGAAAAATTCACACCAAATATTTGTTGAGCCAGAGGGATGGAACACGGTAGAGGTATATGTAAATGGATTTTCTACAAGCTTACCTGTGGAAATTCAGTATGAAGCTCTTCACAAAGTGAAAGGGTTTGAACAAGCCAAGTTTTTCCGTCCAGGCTATGCAATAGAATATGACTATTTCCCCCCCACTCAACTTAAATCTACGTTAGAAACAAAACTAGTGGCAGGTTTATACTTTGCCGGTCAAATAAACGGAACCACCGGTTACGAGGAAGCTGCTTGTCAGGGTCTCATGGCCGGGGTAAACGCAGTTCTTTCCGTTCGTGGAGAACAACCCTTCGTTTTAGGCAGAAATGACGCCTATATAGGGGTTTTAATAGACGATTTAATTACAAAAGGCACAGAAGAGCCATATAGAATGTTTACGTCTAGAGCTGAATACAGGCTTTTATTGAGACAGGATAATGCAGATCTACGTTTAACTTCTTTGGGATACCAAATAGGGTTGGCAGGAAAGGATCGTAAAGACCTTTTAGATTATAAAGAAAACCTGATAATTAAAGGAAGGGAATCATTGGATAATAGCCTTTCGCTTAAGGAAGTAAACACTGTTTTGGAAGCAAAATCGGAGCGTATTGCAAAAGAGAAGACAAAAACAAAAAAACTAATAGCAAGGCCGAACATTTCAATAATGGACTTCCATAAAGAATACTCTAAGGAACCTTGGTGGCAAAACGATGTTTTAGAGCAGCTTGAAATAGAGATAAAATACGGAGGTTATATAGCGCGTGAAAAAGAAAACGTGGCTAAGATGAAACGTCTTGATGATAAAGAAATCCCAGAAAACTTTGACTATTACAAGGTGAAAGGGCTTAGTTTTGAAGGTAGAGATAAGTTAAGCGCTATTAGGCCTGCTACAATAGCTCAAGCTGGACGTATTAGCGGGATTAGCCAAAGTGACATTCATGTGTTATTAGTCTATATGGGCCGTTAAGTTTCACGTGAAACATAGTATGATAGAAAGTATAAACAATTGCCCGGTATGCGGGGAGACAGATTCGGAGTTAACCGTTAATACGGTAGATTATTCCACGAGTAAAGAGCGTTTTGATATTCAAAATTGCGTTAAATGCGGTCATCTATATACAAACCCAAGAATAACGGAAGACAGCATAGGTC
>Ga0213865_10000932_pt1 | contig 19308 bp, 24 predicted proteins | sample PICome_6_FD_160100 | JGI IMG/M metagenome (GOLD analysis project Ga0213865, IMG submission 160100) | Coastal seawater microbial communities near Pivers Island, North Carolina, United States - PICO282 | ecosystem: Environmental > Aquatic > Marine > Coastal | place: USA: North Carolina...
ATATTCTAGTAACCTCATCCACCAATGTGTTGATTTATTTGGAAAAAATATGTCCTTAATCAAATTGCCAAATCTTCTCATTGGTCGATAAATTTTGTAAACAGTATTCACTTTCATAATAATAAAATTAAAATTGATTTTTAAATTTAAAAAATATTTTTAATAAAACAAATTAATTATAAAAAAAAAGGCATGAAATAAATCATGCCCTTTCAAATTCCCTTTGTTTGCCAGTATTACTTAGGGATGTCTAGCTTATCAATATTATCTTTTCCAATCCAATTATTTTCCATATCAATGACTTTATAATTGTACTTGACTAAAAGATGTATTGCACTATTAATTTTTTTTGCCTCTTTTCTAAAATGGTCAAAAGTTTCGTTTTCAATAACCATAATTAAAATTTAGAATGGCAAATCATTACTAGCTTGACTGGGTTCACTAGCTTTAGTTTCTTGTTTAGGTTGCCAAGTATTTATCTCACCATAGTATTTACCACTTTGAGATCTTTTTAAATCTATATTAACCCAACCATTTTTAGTGTGTTTGTCTAAAAAAGGTTTGAACTCATCAACCTTTACACTAAGGTTACCAATTACAAAATCAGGTGCATTGTCATTTCTTTTAACAATTAAACCCTCTGTAAAAATTTTTTCATTTGCTTCCATATTATTATTTTAAATTAAATTGATTATTTATTTTGGTTCTATATTCTTTTTTCATCTTATAATTAGCAACCACCTTTTCAGCTTGTTCTTTTGTGCCTTTAAGTGTTGCAATTAATTGAGTTTCATTCAACCAAGATCTGTCATCTTTTGGTTGATTGTTTACAGCTGTTTGAACCTCATCAGCTGATGCAATAGCAGTATCAATGCCAATACCCAAATAACCTAATGCCCTACCTAAAGCACTAGTAAAACCATTTTCAACAAATGATGTCTTGTTAATATAGCTTGAATCTCTATATTCTTGGGCATGAGCAACTGCCATTTCAAATCCATCTGGATTTATTATGGTTACTTTAAATAACCCCTCTTTGTCATCTAAGGAAACAACTTCCTCAGATATTCGCCACCCTTTATATTGTGGCTGGGATCTAAAGAATATTAATCTTTCGTTGACTGTAATATATTCTTTTCCCTTAATGTTTACTGATTTCATAAATTAAAAGTATTAAATTAAACGATTTACATCAAATCCAGAATTTTTTAGTTTAGTAATATCATCAACAGTAAGCCGACCTGGATTCTCTATCTTGCTTTTCAATGTTGGCATTGTACAACCTAATATTGTACAGATTTGGTATCGCTTTAAACCTAGTCGTTTAAGCTCATTCCTAAAATGAATTTCAAATATCATATATAAAATTTTTATACAAAAATAAAAAAATATTTTTAAATAAAAGAATTATTTTAATTTATTTACTAAAATGAAACCCCTAAAGTGTTAGGCACTAAAGGGGTTTCGCAGCAAACAAGGAAAAGAAAAAAGTTAGAATTTTACTTTGAATGTACTAGCTTGGTCATCATCTTGATTTGGTATGTGCATTATAACTTCATAAGTATTTCGTTTTACATTATAAGTCATTGAATCTAATATGCAACTAACATCTTCTCTTAAAACAGTAGCACCAAAATCAATCCATATTTTATTATGTAAACCCATAGGTTTATTTTCTAAATTATATAATTTACCCTCATATCTTATTGAGTTTGTTCTATAATCATTTATGACTTGTTGTGTTATTATTTGTTCAAGTGATTTTACAAAATTTGCATTATCATCTCTTGGTCGTATAGCTTCGAATATATTTGTGTTTCTATAATCGTTACTAGATAATTGTAAATCAGTCAATTCTAAAACACCAGTATCACCACTTGATGATTTAATTCTTGAATATTGAAAACCATCAATTTCAGCAAAAAGTGGAGTTCTTTTATCACCATCTTTTATATCCATATTCATAGTAATATTATCATAATATATAGCTTCTAAATGACCACTAACAGATGTTCTTGGTTCATACAAATCAATATATAATGTGCCAGTATATGGAAAACTACCTAAATCATAACTAAATTCTTCCCAAGCATCTGCATGATCAGCAACTTGAGTGTTTATAGTTGCAGTAGTTGTCCAGCTTTCAGAACTATTATTCCAATAATATGTTGGATCAGTTGGGGGTATAGGTGATTCATCTTCAATTCTAACTTGCCACCTAAAACTAAATTCAGTTGTTGAGGAATATGATGATGTACTTTCAAAATAAGAATTAATTTTTAAAGTATGACCTCTATTTGGATTATTAGTTGCTCCATAACCTTGACTATATGATAATGTTTTTCTAGTGTTTGTACTTGTTTGTGTTTGATCATTTTTAAAACTATTATTTCCTTGTTTAGAAAATTCACTTGACAAAGCACCAGGAGATGTTGTGCTTGTAGATGTATAGGTTGACCAATTAGCTAAACCATTTTCAAAACCACTATTTTGTAAAACAGTAAAATTTGTTTTCAAATATTGAGATACTTGATGTGTTATATTAAACCTTTTTAATGGTCGTAAATATTCTTTGGTCAAACTATTTTCTAATGGTGTTAAATTAGTTGGGAGCTTATACAAAACATTAATATTTGATGTTGATTGATATACACCATTATAATTATATACAACAAATTTAGGCAACTCAGTTCCATTTGTAACTAAGCTAGATGCTTCTGCTTGTCGTATGTTAGTTGGTATTGTGCCACCTTGTGCTGTTGTTGCATTAGCATCTTTTACAGCTTGTCCACTATAACTTGAGTTGTTAATTATATACCACTTACCAAATGATTGAAATATCCTTGCATTTGTTATTTTTAATATTTGTTCTAAAATATGTTTTGCATTGTTTATATCTAATTTTTCTTTTTGTAAATTATATGGTGTTATATTCATTATATCATAAATTGAATATAATGTTGAACTAGGGTTTCTAATAAAAATATCTTGGCTAATATAAATGTCTAATTCTAAACCAATATTATTTAAACAATTATAAATCCACCATCTACCAGTTTGTATAGATGAACTAGATGTATCTAATGGCATATCAAACCCACTTAATGTCCCTAAGCCATCTAAAGCTGTTAAAGTAATTGGAAATGGTTTAGTAGTAACTGCTTCTCTAAATGAATCGGTTACTAACCAACCTATCCAAAATAATTGATAATTGTTGCTAGTATCTTTATAAAAAACTTTAACTTGATATTCTCTCTCATCTGATTCATAAAAATCATCATAATTAGTATCATCAGTTTCAAATAAATTTATTTTACATTCAGATCCTCTTATTGGCTCATAAAAATTATCATCTCCTTGCCAAGTTATAACACATGGCTCAGCAGCACCTACTAAATCATATACAGTTCCAGTATATCCATCTTTCCAAATTTCAATTTTTTTACCATTTTCTAAATCATCAGAAAATTCTAATCTGTATTTAACACCATATGCCATTATAATATCCTATCTCTGTTTTTATTTGCCCTTTGTAATGCTACAACTAAATCTTGACCTTTAACAGTAAATGAGCCACCAACTTGAACTTGTGATGAACCTCTGTCGCCTATCATGCTTTTAAGTTTATCTAAAGGAGCTACTACCTCAGGGTTAGCTCTAGCTCCTGGATATTCTCCGAAGACACCCATTGTCGGTGTGCTTACAATACCACCCTTTGCAAATTCTTTAGGTTTTTTAATTTTACCAAAAGCACCTTTAACAGCAACAGCAGCACCAGCAAGTAAAGCTGGTAAAACAAAAGCAGCTAGTGGTCCGAATGACTTAGCAGTTGCACCAGCAGATTCAGCACCAAAACCCATTGTTGTGGCAAGTGATGCACCAATTGCAGTCATTGCAGTTTCTATAAGAACACCAGCAAAAGTACCTAAAGCACTTTCTCCAGCTCCTAAACCTTGTGCTATACTTTGTCCCATACTAGCAAAAGTGCCTTTAATAGAATCACCCATTTGTAATCCAATTTCTTTAAACTTTGCCATTTTTTCTTGTTGTAAAAGTAAGTTTGCTGTAAGTGTTGCTCCAATAGCATTTAAACCAGCATCTAAAGCTGGTTTGTTAGCTGCCATACCCTCTGCTAATAAAGTCGCTGGATCTTTAACCATACTCATGTCAACACCTAAACCACCTAGTTTTTTTGGGGGTTCTTTAGTATCGCCACCATCACCACCAGGTGCTGAGATACCCATACCACTTAAAACATTTTGTAATTTACCTTTTATAAATGTAGCACCATCACTAAGTGCTGTATTTAAACTATCAACTGTTGCATAGCTTAGCTGACTATCCAATGCCTCTTTATAATCTTTAGCAAATGTATCGGCTATCTCTGTTCCAGCTTCTTCACTTATTCTTTCGCCCTCTCTAAAACCATCTTTTAAAATTTGTTTAAAACTACCATCCATTCCCTTTTCAGAAAACTCTTTTATAAGTTTCCACATTGTAGAAAATGCATTTGTCAATAAATCTATTTGTGATTTGGCAAAGATAAATACACTACTAAATACAGATTTTAAACCACCTATAATAACTCTAAGCAATGTTGCAGAATTATATAAATCAACAAATCTATTATATAAGCCAACTAAAACTGGTGCAACTTCTGCCCAGTTAGTAGCAATTATATATGCAATACCAGCTAAACCAGCAGCAATAGCACCTATTGGAGACATTAAAGTACCAAGTACACTAACTAAAGTACCAAATAAACTTAGTAATGTAGGCAGTGCGATAACTAAAGCACCAACCCCTAATATTATGTTTTGTGTTGATGCATCTAAATTTGTAAATGATTTAAATAAATTAGATATAACACCAGTAAGTTTTTGTATTGCTGGTAGTAATGCTGTAAGTAAAACAGATCCCATCTCAGCAAAAGATTCTTTAGCACCATTTAGTGCCTTTTTTAATTTAAAACTAGCACTTTGTGATGTCTCATCGAATGCTTTTTTTGTTGCACCTTGTGATGCGTTAAGCTCATCAAATATTTCTCTTGTTGTTGCAGCACTAGCACCAGTCAAATCTAAAACCCCTCTTAATGCTCTAATGTTTGGAAACACTTTACCAGCAGCATCACTATTTTTATCAAACTCTGTTTTCAAAGTATCTAAAACACTTAACAATCCCTCATCTTTTATTTGTTGTTTTAAACCAGCACTAGATAATCCCATTAGGTTTAAAGCATCCTCAGCTTGTTTTGTAGGTTTTAGTAACCCAGATAAAATACTGTTTAATTGTGTCGCACCTTGAGCAGCATTTGTACCAGTTCTTGACATTGCAGCCATTGCAGCACCAACCTCATTAAAACTAACACCCATATTAGATGCTACTGGCAATACTTGTCCCATTGAAGATGCAAGTTCCTCGCTGTTTAATTTACCCTCTCTAACAGCAGCAGTAAGCACATCGGTTGCATCAGTTGCTGTAAGTGTACCAGATCCATAAGCATTCATTGCAGATGTTGCTAAATCAGCAACTTGGGATACATCACCTAATCCAGATGCACTAGCTTTTAAAGATGCATTAAGAACCTCCATTGCTTCATCACTTTCCAAACCAGCTGATGTTATATAGAATAAAGCATCACCAGCTTCTTGACTGCTAACACCCATATTTTTAGCCATTTCTCTGGCTTGTTTACCCATCTTGTCAACTTGATCACCAGTTAAACCAACTAAAGATTTTATTTTAGTCATTGACTTGTCAAAGTCAGCTCCCATCTTTATTGCAGCTCCACCAGCAAGTGCTAATGGCAAACTAAATCTTTGCATACTAGCACCAACACTTTTAATGTTGTTGCCAAATTGTTTTAGTTTACCTTGTGCTTGTTTGAACCCAGTTAGCTGTAAATCTAATCTTAACTTTGCCATGAATTATTTTTATGTAAAAATACAAAAAAAATAAGCCACCTATTTTGGCAGCTTACTTTTCATTACTTTGTTTTTAAATTTTAAAAATTGTTCTTTAGTTGACTTTGGTTTTCCCCTACCTAAATAAACATCTTGAGGCAAAGGAAACAATTTATCAGGTGTTATCATTTGACCTTTTTTATTACAATTTACATTGTAAAGCATAGCAGCTAAATATCTTGTTTGCTCCCAAGCTACATTGCTTTTTATCATGTGTGATTCGCCCATTAGATGATTTTCTTTCCAAGTATTTTTCCAAAAAACATCTGGTGTAATCCCAGCTTGACCAATATAAAAATCTAATAAACTATCCCAAGTCAGCTGGGAACTTACTTTCCCTCTTTTGTAGGTTTAGTAGTTTTTTTAATATTTCTTGTAACACCCATGTTTAAATCATTGCCTAATATTCTTGATTCCATCATTGATGTAACAATATCATTTAGTTTTTCAGCATCAAAATCTTCTAACCACATTCCAACCTTATATTGATTATAATCAATCTCATTGCCTTGCTCTTGATCATTAGCTAATAAACCAGAATATATAAGTGCAATGATACCTTTGATAGATATACCACCATTAAAAACATCACCTATTTTATCAAGTGGCACATCAAGTTGTTCGGTAAAGTTTGCCCAGAAATTCATTGAAAAATGCATAGTTCGCATTTTCCCACCTATTTTTAAGGTATAGTAACCTCTTTTTTTGTTTGCCATATTTATATATTTATAGGGGTATAGTTTCCTCAATCCATACCCCTTTTATTTTTATTAGAATTACTAACTATTAATTAGTTGTTTTAGTAATTGCACCATTTACAGTAATTGAACCACTATAAGTTGCTGGAGATTCCATTTCAGCACTCATTTCAACTGAACTTAAAAACCCAGATCCAGAGTACACAGCATCGCCAGTTTCAGCAGTTCCAAATTCCCATGATACAGCAGTTCTAGCAATTAAAATATCAGCAAAATCAACTGGATTTGCATTGTCATCATAAGCAATTAATCCCTCAAAAGAAATCTCACCACTTTTAACACCAGCAATAACTTCTTGGAATCCATTGCTATCTTTTGTAGTTGCCTCAGGCAAATCATTTGATAGTGTAAGAGTACAAGATGTTGAGTGTCCAATAGTAGTAGATGTTGCTATTGATGATCCATCTGTTAATTTAAGTAGTAAATCTGTTCCATTAAATACGCCTGTTGTAGCCATTTATATATTTTTTAATTATTAATCTATGACAAATATACAAATAAAAAAATTATACATCTTCCCAGTTATCTGATATATCCTCCCACTTTTCAAAGATGTTTTCCCAAGTTCTTCCCTCACTAGGATCAGTTATTGTAAATACACCAGTAAGGTTTATTTCTAAGTTAAAACTATTGACAGTTTCAAACTCAGCTGTCTCATCAACTGAGTTAACAAACCCCTCACCTCTAACAATTAATTTAGGATTTACATTGTCTTTAAAAATAAAAGTTGCCTTTTCTTTAGTTAGCACCATATCTGCTAACTGCTCAAAATTTAATGTATCAGAATAATCAGTTAAACATTCACAACTAATTGTTCCAGATTTAACACCTGGTATAACCTCTGCCCAACCTAAACTTTCTTTAGTTGTAGCATCTGGTAAATCTACATTAATGTTAAAGCTAGTGCTTTTAGAATGCCCTACAACTGTTGTATCTTTTAATAACAGAAAGCTAGTGGCATTAATAAGTGCCATTTTATTCTTCTTCTAAAGGAGTGATTTCGCCAGTATCAATATTTAAAGAACCTTTGCCATGCTTATCTTCAATCTCTTTCATTTTTTCTTGTTGTTCTTTGATTGATTCTTTGTGTAAATTAACAAGATCATCAATTGAATTATATGCAACTACTCTTGCACCTATTTCAATAAGAATTTGATTTGGCTTTGAAATTGTTTGTTTGAGTTCTTGTAACTCTTTTTCTTCTAGTTTGCTCATTATATATTTATTTAATTATTATTCCCAGTTTGGATATAAATGTTCATCAACTGGATTTTTTTGTAATTCTATTTTATTGTCAATTTCTTGTTTTAAACTTTCGACATCTAAACTAGATTCAAGCCATCCAATAACATTTTCTTTAGTTAAATCTGCATAAGGAATAAATGGCTCACCCTCTACATACTTAACACCACAAACACCTATTTGTGAACTTCTATAAGGTGGGTCAGAATCATCACTACCAATTAATCTCCAATGTATATTATAAATTACATTGTCTTGTTCGTATTGATGTATTTTAGCATCTAATCGTGAAATTTGCCATTTATAAGTATTTGCCATATTTTTTTTTTACAAATTTAATAATAAATTTTAACAACTTCCAATAGCTGTAATTAATCCATTACTTCCAACTTGTATATAATCTCCAGTAGGTGCACCGAAATTACCAGTACTGTAAATACTATAATAACCAGCAGAAACTGGTGTTGTTCCGCTAGCTGTTGTATATGCATAATAAGTATTAGCAGCATCAGGAACTAAATTATTTCCATCTGTATGATAATAAGGTCCATCAGGTATTGCTGTTTCACAAGCACCACTACTTGAAGTAGCACTATAGTTATAATTGAACGCTGTTCTTGCTGGGTTTTGATCATATTCACTAAATTCAGAAAATTGCAATGGATCTTCACCATCAGGTCGATTTGTAACTGGATTTGCTAATGAAACCGCTGGATAACTATTTCCTGATCCACTTGTGTTTCCACCTGATAATCTTTGTAAATCACTCATATGTATAGGTCCAGTTATAGTATAATTAGAATTATAACCAGCTCCCATTCTTTCTCTTGCTGTTTTTAGCATTGTTATTTCATCGTTTGCAATATTAGGACAAGCCATTATTTACTTTTTAACTCATTTATTTCTGCTTTTAACTCATTTATTTCCGCTTTTAAATCTTTAATTGCTTCAATAAACAAACCAGCCATATTTCCATAAGATACAGAATATTTGCCTTTATCATCTTGTTTTACAACTTCTGGTAACACTTCTAAAACTTCTTGTGCTATTACACCAATTTTAGTAGTATCATCTTCTATATCGTTTCTAGTATAACTTACACCTCTTAATTTTGTTACCTTTTCTAAACCATTTTCAATAGTTTCTATATTGTCTTTTACTCTCCTATCTGAGTAAGCAATAACATCACCTGTTGCTCTTATTGTACCATTTACATCAATGTGATAACTAGGTGTTGAATCTTTTACACCCAAATATCCAGTTGTTTTTTGAATTGTAATCCTATGAAAACCAGTAGATGCACCTTGATGCTCATAAATTCTAAAATCACCTAATCCATTACTAACCCTATTAGAACCCATTGACCAACCATAGTTGTTTGCTGTACTTGTAGCAAATCTAATTCCACTAAACCCAGTGTTGTCAATTGTATTTGTTGCTTCAACTCTAATTCTAGCAGCATCCCATTCACCAGCAGTTCCCATACCATTTTCAGTCGCTATGGTATTTGTAACTTCTAAGTAATTAGCAATTGTTGTTTCTGTTGAACTAACTGTATGCCTTAAAGAACCACCAGCATAAGTTGTTACAACACCTCCTGAATGTACTGCATGTAATCTTAATTCAGCATTAGATGTATTTCCAGCAGTTATATACATATCACCAGCTAAAGATGCATGTTCGTTACCATACATTGAAATATAAGCACCTCTTGAAGATGAGCCGGGTCCACCAGCAGAATTTATAATCATTCCTTTATTATCCGATCCATCAGATGTATCAGTTTTAATATGGTTTACTGTTTGCCCAGCAATAATAATATTACCAGCAGAGTCAATTAACATTTTTTCTGTTAATGCTGAACCTGTCCAAGTATCAAATGCCATTGCATAACTACCATCGTTTCGAATTTGCATATCACCAGAATTCCATCTTAAATACGCACCAGTTCCACTTATGTTTATTCCATTACTCCCAGCATTTCTTATATCTAATTTATATACAGGTGTTGTAATATCAATACCTATAAAACCGTCTCTACCTATATTCATTAAATTTGTGGTGCCATCTAAAGGTGAATTAAATCTTAGTCGGTTTGCTGAACCGTCATATTTAATTTCAAAATGTCCACTCGAATATGCAGGTGCTTCTGCAAATAATATTCTACCAGAGTTCGCTTGATTTACTGCTCCACTTTGTGTTAATATTAGGGTGGGATTCGTTGACTCTATATCTAAATCATGTGCTGGAGATTGTGTTCCTATCCCTACTCCAATATTATTAATAAACATTCTTTGAACATTATTACTAGATGAATCAGATGTTTTAAAACTAATTCCTGTACTTCCGCCAGTGTTAGATGTAGCTATATAAGATATTGAACCTTTTATACCAGCACCAGCACTAGAGCCATCTTCTGAATAAAAGTTTATACCTCCTATAATGTCTCCAGATGTCCAATTGGAATCATTTGTTGTACTTTTTAATGTAATTATAGATTCGTTTTTTGTTCCTTTTAAAGATAAAAGAGTAGCAGCTGCATCTTCACCAATTCCCACTTTTCCTTCAAAATAATGTTTATCACCATCACAATATATACCCCAAGCGTTTGAACCTCTATTCCCTTGATAATCTCCATGAAATAAATACTGGTTTCCAAATGTCGGCACATCAAGCTCATTATTATCTATAATTGATCTATAGCCATACATTGTACCATAGGTTAATGCACTTTCTTCATCAATTTGTATTTCTGACCATACACCAATAGTTTGGTCAACATTAGCATCTCTATTATTTGAAATTGCTACAGTAAATTGACCACCCATTGCAACATCTACATCACCATCATCTTGTACTTGTGCCAAACCTTTTACACCAAACAAATTTGTTACCCCACCACTTGCACTGTTAGCATCGTGAGTGGCTAAACCATAAACACCTCCAACATATTGAGTTTTAGCACCAGTATAATTAGATTCAGCTAAAGAGTAAGTTCCATATACTTGGTCAGCAAAACCACTATTTCGTGTATCTGAATGAATACCATATAATCTATGTTCATCTGAAGCAGTACCAGTAGCTGAAGAATCTACATCAACATGCAACCCTCTTTGTACTATATCTGTTGCATCTGATTTTGTACCTGAGTAAACTCCACGAACAAACAAAGCAGCACTATTCTGATCAGGATTATTTCTACTATGACTAATTCTCATAGAATATTGTGCTGTATCTATTGTTCCAGTAACTAAATCTAATCTATATGATGGTGTTGTATCGCCTAATCCTAATCGACCATTAGCAATATCCCAATATAAATTTGAATTAGTTGTAAAGGTGTTCGATGTTTCATATATAGGAATTAAACCAGCACCACCTACACCAGTATTTGCATTTATTGCACTAGCTAACTGCGAAGATGTAGCATATCTTACTTCACTATCTCCAGTATCCATAACTAGAAATTTATCTGCTTGTGCTGTTGATGCAATATTATCTACATCATCTATAAACAATTCGCCTTTTATGTGTGTGCCTAAAAATTGATCAATTTCTAAAGCAACTGAACCATTAGCTGAATTATTGTGTACTGCTAATTCAAAAGTAGGTGTGCCATCTGTTCCTAACCTTGCACCTCTTAAAGATATACCATAATTATCTACAGTGGATGTTCCTAAAAACATTGATGTTTTACCAGTTGTATTAGTAGTTGCATCTGGTGAAATATATAAATGAGATGTTGTACCTATATTAGTTGTTATTTGTGCTTTAGTTAGAGTTAAATCACCCTCAATAACTGTGTCTCTTTTATGTGTAATTGTGCTTCCACTAAATAAAGCAGTTGGGTCAGCATTATGAGATGTACCATTTCCAATTTGGACAGAACCACCTGATTGTGCGTTTGTTATATAAAATAAACCTCTGCTTCCAATAATACCATAACCACTAGCTCTTAATTCATCTGTAGCTGGAGTTGCATTAGTTACATCAATATCATCTGCTATAAATACATTGTATGATCTAACTGGTTTAGTAGAAATGACATTTGTTTTAGGATCAAGTATTATATTAGATGGGTCAGCAGCAGCAGCAGCATCTAAACCTAAATAACCACCATAAGTACTTCCAGCATCTGTTGAAATAATAAGATTAGATGTAGCTGTATTATCTCCAGTATAACCCAAACCAATAGCATTTCCAGCAGTATTTTTAAATATAATTTTACCAGATGCACCTCCACCTCCAGCATTGCCAGTATCATTTAAAATAACTTGTGGTGTCCCACTTTGACTAACTGTTATATTGCCACTTGTTGTACTTCCATCTACGGTTAAATTGCCATCTACATCTACATCATCTTTAAAATCAACAGTACCATTAGAATTAAAAAAAACAACATTTGTTAATGTACTTACATTTGTACCACTACCATGTATTGAAAACCCATCATCGTCTGCTACAAAATATTTAAGTTCTAATCTGTTATTTGTAATACTATTGGTTAAACCAAAACCTTGATTAGCACCTCTTAATAAAATAGAACTTGCGTGTTCTCCTAAATCTTGTGATACAAGATCAATTTGAGATTCATTACCTACCATTCTCATACCAGTAGTATTGGCATATGCTGAATAAAAATAACTAGGTGAACTCCAACCACTTGTACCAGTCATATCAACTCTTGATGTAAATGTAGATATACCAGTAACAGCTAGGGTATTTCTGCTAGTTAAACTACCAGCATCTACATCACCAAGAACATTAATATCACCATCTCCAAATAAACTTAAAACATCTGTTGTACTATTTTCAGTTCCATTATGTAATGAAAACTTTATATAATTACTTGCTTGAGTAGATGAAACATAATTTTTTATTAAATGATATCTTGATGTATTAGCATCATATCTTCCAATTTGTATTGATCCTTCAGATTGATGACCAGACATCACATTTAAATTAACAGTACCTTTAGCTACAAAATTGTTGTTTGCAGTTAATTTTTCTAAAAATTTAGAATCTCCATCAATAAACAACTCACTAGCAGTAGAATCCCACCTAATACTACCATCATCTGCTGTGCTGCTACCGAAGTATAGTTTTAAAGAATCAGGCAAATGTGGCGACCTCCCAAATGGTATTGTGTTGGTTGAACCATCTAATCTAAAGTATTCTATAACATCCCCTGAGCCATTGTCTGATTTAAATATAATATCCTTTTCATCTGAATAATTTATTATTTCAATATTACCAGTATTGTTTGCTATAAAACTATTTGTACCATTATGGAATAATCTAAAAGCACCAGCAGCATCATCACCTAATTGTATTTTAGAATTATCTGGAAATACTGTTACTGTTTGAGTTGTGTTTGTTCCATCGTGTGTTGCTAAACCACCATCTAATCTAAAATATTCAGTATTACTGCCACTCCCATCATCTGCTTGAAAAATCATGTCAGAATCATTTGCTTCTGCTCTGAAATACATATTTCCTATTTCGCCATCAATAAATGAATTTGATCCATTATGTTGTATTCTTAATCCAATTGAATCACCCATCCTAATTTGGTCAGCATTACCAAAATAGAAATCAGCACCATCAATAGTTATATCTCTCGTTAAAAGGTTAGGAACATCATTTGCTCTACCAGCACCAAATACTTTTATTAAACCATTATTTGCTGAAGATTTTACTACTATAGCAATCTTTTGTACTTCTTCAGTTGTTGCAGTTGGTTTAGTAGCTGTAAATTCACCAGCAGTTGCTGAAACATATAACTCATCACCGACACTAAAAGCAGATGTATCAATGCCTTGTACAGTACCAAACATAACTGCCTTACCCTCTCCATCATCTAATAATGCCTCATTTAAAATACCTATTGCTGGCATTTTAGTATTTGCATCTGCTGCAACAACCTCAATAACATTTCCACTTAATGTTCCAGTTGGCTCTGCATGAACAACAGTACCTTTTGCTAAAGTAGCACCATGAACATTTTTAACATCAACCTCTAATCTTTTTGCTGTGTCTGCTTCAAAATCAATCCAGTTAGTTCCAGTTCCAGTAGATGATAATAATTGTCCACTTGTACCAGCATCTCCAGATGAATCTTTTATAGTGCCATTAACTCTCAAGCCACCAATAATTTGTACAGTATCAGTTGAATCTCTATTTATATACATTAAGTCAGTATCTTCAGTTTCACCAACTTTTCCTCTAAATTCTAATCTGTCATCTGTGCCATTATAATTTATATCAAAGTTTCTATGTCCACTTAATTCAGAAAATAATATTTGTCCACTAGGGTCAGTATTTACTGTACTATCTAAAAATGTTAATTTAGGATCATCTTTGGAAATTAATATATCACCTCTAAACTCAGCATTTTGTGAGCTATCAAGTTTTAATGCAAGTTCATCTGTATCAGTTGTTTTTGTATAAAATTGTAATTCTGATGGATAATTATTTGTACTCCATGTACCAGCTGCCTCACCTCTAATTTCAGCACCACTATTGAAAGTACCATCTGTTGGGTCATCACCAGAAAACACTAATCTGCCTAAAGGATTGCCATCTATAATACTTGTATCATTTCTTTGTAATGATAATATACCACCAGCTGTTGCTCTAACTTTTGTTTGCACATTTGATACAACAGAACTCGAGTAAAGTTCCATTATTTGTGGTGTATCAACTGCAACCCCACTTGTTACATCATCTTTTAATTCAAAAGTCATTTTAGCAGTAGTGCCATCAGTCGTAACTACAATACGACCAGAACTACCATCTTGCTCTGGTGTTCCAGAAACATGATTAAATGTAACATTAGCATTCCCATAACCATCATTATGAGTTAATGCAACACCACCATTTCCTAATCCAGCAATTATATAATTATTACTAGCTATTTTACCATTTACATATAATTTATAATCTGTGTTCCCAGTGCTGTTTATACCAACAATTTCGTTTGTAGAATCTACATATAATGTATCTGTATCAACAGCGAAATTATAATTACTATTTACTTTTACACCAGCTGAGTCAACAGTAAATTTAGCATTTGAATTATAAATTAAATCAATACCACCAGTACCATCATATATTTTTATACCATTATTTTGTTGTGAATTATTTATTGTCCAATCTCCAGATGATTCTGTAATTGTTAAATGGTCAGAACCACTTGTTAATTCTAACGTATCTGCTTTCAATAATCCACTAAAAGTTCCAGTAGTTCCAGTTAAATTTACTAAAGTTAATCTATTACTGCTTGGATTATAATAAAAATTACTAGCACTATCTTTAAACAACCTACCATCTGTATCAGTAGTATTATTAGATTCAGTAAAAACCATTCTTCTAGATGTATCAGTATTATCAGCAGTTATTAAAACACCAGTTGAGGTGTCTGCATTGCCCTCTAAATTAGCTACTAGAGTTCCAACTGTATATCCAGTAGCTGATGTATCAACAGTTGTTGTTGGCTCAACAGTAGTGCCTATAAATAGTTTAAACTTGTCATCACTAGCATCATTGAAAAATCCTTTGTATTTAGTGCCAGTTGCTACATATTTACCAAATAAACCAATATCTAAAGTGTTGGCTGCATTGTCTTTTGCTAATTTTATCAAAGGATCTTCTACTGCAAGATCGGTTACATTTAAATAAGTGAGATCACCATTAACTGTTAAATCACCAGAAATTATAACATCACCACCAATTTTAGCATTGCCACTTGTATGAAATTGATAAGCTGGTGAAATACCAATACCTAATCTAGTTCCTGATAAATATAAAGGTGAATCATTGCCTAAGCCATCACTTAAAAGTTTTGGAGTTGCTGTTAAGTTTGAATTGTCTCCAATTTTGATTATTGCATTATAAGTATCTTGAACTCTTAAACCAGTATATGATGTTGCCATAAAATGTTTTTTACAAATTTAAGCAATTTCGTTTACCTTTGTTTCCCTTGACCTCGATACTTTTTTTTGTAACCTTTTTGACCTTTTGATGCATTCTTTGAGTGAATACCTGGTCGCTTCTTTTTTTGTTTAGCTCTATATATTTGAACTATATTTTTTGCCATTATTTTTTAAATATACTAGTTGCCTTTTCTGTTGTTCTACCACCAAAGTAAGCTAACACTACTGCCATCATTACTTTTTCAAATGTATCATTCCAAGTTGCACCTATATGAAATGGCACACTTTCAATGCTGTCTAATATACCAGCTAAAGAAAAAACTACAATACACCAAACTAAAACAAGTGGTCGGACATTCTTACTAAGCCAAGAATCGCTAATAGAATCAGCTTTCCATCTACTTGTAATAGATTCAATTTCTTTATTTTGTTGCTCATAAATTAATTGCTGTAATCTAATTTTATCTTCATTAGATATTTTTGCCTTACCAATTTGTGCTAATGCTTCTTGTGGGGAGCTAACACCATTTAAAACCTTACCTAATGTTGGATTAATCATTGATGCAGCACCAAATAATAATTTACCAACTGTTGTCTCTTTGAATTTCTTTTTATCACTCATAACTATAAAATCTAAAATGTAAACCAAATAAAACTAAATAAACATTTAATTCAGAAAATTGACTTTCATCATCATATGGATAGTAAGCAAATCCAAGTAGTGGACCTGTGCTTAAAGTTTCCATCAATCCAAATTGAAATTTATTCATTAGTTATATCTATATATTTTGTTTTGCCATTTTCCTTGATAGCTTTTAAACATCTTTTTCTATTTGAATCAGCATCTACATAACTTACATGAACCCAATCTGGATTTTCATCGTTACCAAACTCCCATATCATTTGATCAAAGTCAAGATTATTTTTTATATAATGATACATTTCTGCATTTGTCCAATGCCCATAAGTATCATCCAGATCCATTGCTCTTCCCTGACAATGCTGTGATCGGCTACTTCCCCCAATAGCTTGATTCAATTTTTCAACCCTCATAAACGAATTGATCTTTATGGCACCACCAACTGCTTTTCTAAGTGGCTCAAATACGTTTTTAGCAATGATCTCCATATTTTGAAGCTGATACTCATTTGGTGTATTATCAATGCCTAAACGTAATGCTGTAACACTTCTTGTAGCTTCTTTATAAGATATGTGTTCGCTTATTTTCATCTATTAGTTTGTTGATGCTCTCCTAGTTCTTTTTATTCTGTTTATTTCGTATTGGATCTCCATATTAGTTTCTTGTATCTTAAATGATAAGTCAGCAACAAATTGTCTCCTAACCCTACCATTGCCATCAATAATAACTATAACTGGTACTGATTGAATACTACTTTGAACATCTTTAGGTTGATCTTTTAACCAACTAAATTTTACAGTAGCTCCAGTAATACCACTTAAATCATAGTTATTTTGTTTATTCCATTTTGCATTTATCTGCAAAACAGTAACATCTTGACTATGAACAAAACTCGCAACCAATACAAATATCACACATAATATAAATTTTTTCATTTTCTATAAACTTTGTTTTCTAAATCTTTTATAGCTTCTTTGTTTTCTTCTACATCTTCTTTAATGTTTTCTGTAAGTTTATCAATCTGAACTATATTAGAACGAATTAACTCATCCTTAAATTTAAACTCCATTTTCTGTACAAACTCATCACCAGAAAAATTATCTATTTTATTTTGTAATTCAGATATATCACTTTGTAAAGTAAACCACATAGAGGCAAGAGAAATCGTACCAGCTATAATGATTCCTATTGTTTTTAAATCTAATTGGACATTTGTATCCTCACTAATTTTTGTTGCCATCTTCTTTTTTACTTTTAATTTTTTGTATTGTATATATTATAGTAGCCAGTAATAAAATTATTCTTAATGAAATCTCAATGTTACTTAAAGAAATTCCTAGTGCTATTGTATTCATTATATATAATTTCATATCTGTGTGTTCCATTTTAATTTGTTTGTTCAACTCTATTTGATAATTCTATTACTCCTTTAAAGTATGTACCCCCATCTGTATCCTCTTGACTGTAATTAACACTTTCGACATTACATCCATATACTTTAAAATTATCACTAGACAAATCGAAATATCCACTTGTTCTAGTTCTTAGCAAAGATAAGCAAGTATTTACTAACTGATTAGCGACTAAATCACCACCAGAATCGCCTTGATATTTAGTAACAACTTCAACTCTTGTTATTACTTCTGTTGTAAAAGATTGTTGATTTTGGTCAATCTCATTTGTAGCGACACTATAAACCCAAATGTATGGGGGATTAAAACTCCTGGACACTCTATTTGTAACTTGTACTGGTTGCCCACTTATGCTTTGAGATCCTATGGCATCTATTATAGCTTTTCTTATATATTGCATTGGCTCTCTCATCTTATTTTTCTATTTAGTTTTGATTCTAATTTTTTAACAAAATTTCTAAATACAACCCTAGCTGGATTAAAGAAATATGGTTGTGGCTTTTGTTTACTTGTACCATACTCAACATAACTTGAATATTCCATTTCAGATACAATAGCAACACCACTTCCCTCTTTACTATAATTTATCGCACCTTTTAATGCACCAGTATCAACTGGAGCTTTTAATTTTTGTTCTTTTACAATGTTTGCACTTGCTCTAGCAATATCAACTTGATTTGCATTTTTAACAACAATATCTAAATCAGTCAATATTTTATTGACATTGTTTAAATCAGCTTTATTAAATTTTAATTTACTTTTCATTATGAAAAACTTACAGCTTCAATTGTTGTATAATAATCTGGTGTACTTTCAAATAAATTTATAATTCTATATTTATTTGTATTGCCATCTATTTGTAAATAATATTCAAAGTAATTACTTGGATTGTCAAGTGCTTTGTCTCTAAATATTAATTTTATTTTTTTTTCTTGTTTTCTACTACCATTTTCTGTTTTCATTTCGCCACTTACATATTCAACATTTGCCCATAAAGTAGTAAGCAAACTTGGTGAAGATGTAAAACCACCATACCCATCAGCACTTTGATTTAATCTATATATACCTATTCTAGTGTCTAATTTTCCAGCATCCATTATAAAAACATTGATTTATATGAGTTTAAAATATCTCTAACATCAGTTGGTATTGTTTCTATATTGCTTTTTTGATCTGAGCTAAAATCAGCTCTATTGTCATAATATGTTGATACTAACTGCATTATAGCTTGTTCTAATAAAGAATCATTTAAACCACTTGTTACATATGTAACTTTTACCTTGTCAGCAGATCCCCCATCAAGTTCAATAGTTTCATTATCCAAACCTAAAACAGTATAATCAATATCAGTTCCATCAC
>Ga0213865_10000934_pt1 | contig 19299 bp, 23 predicted proteins | sample PICome_6_FD_160100 | JGI IMG/M metagenome (GOLD analysis project Ga0213865, IMG submission 160100) | Coastal seawater microbial communities near Pivers Island, North Carolina, United States - PICO282 | ecosystem: Environmental > Aquatic > Marine > Coastal | place: USA: North Carolina...
TTGGAGATGCATTAAACAATGAGGTTTTAGAACGAAATGGTGAAATTCACGGAGCTGATTGGGTTATGCCTGATGGCTCTATTATTGCACAGGCTATTGAATTGATTAATGAAGATTATATCATAATTGAAGATGTCAAAGAGGGAGATACGCTTCTTTTCTATGTTGATGTTGAAGATTTAACTCGCTATCTCGATGTATCTTTTTGGGCTTGGTCAGATTATTATTGGGAAGATGATGTAGGGGAAGATCAATTCAATGTTTATGTTGGATACGATGAAATTCCCGCCCCGTGGGATTACGATATGGAATTGACTGGATGGTACGGTTCCATTTATGGTGGTTTTACTTGGCCAGAACATGACGTCATGTGGTTTGCTCTTGTGGCAAATCAAGATCTTGAAGAACTTGAAGTCAGCACATATTGGGACGTTGCAGAAGCTCCACCAAGTCTTGAAGAGATGACAGAACTGTTCAAAGGTGTGCCAATCACACAACAGTCGAATCAAGCCGAGGATTACGAAGCGGCAATCAATTACTATTTCGTCAACGTAACAGAACCACTTACCGAACTCAAGGTTCAGACTTATGGTGGCAAGGGGAATATACAGTTAGCCATCTCAAAAGGTGGACCAGTTGATCCAGACTATGGATGGGACATTGGTTTCATCGATGAAATATTACCTGGAGATGAATCCACGTATTCCACAATGGAAGATTGGTCTATGGGCCAAGGGAATGATGAAGAAGTGAACTTATTCGATGTAGAACCTGGCATCTACTATGTCATTACTTACACATACAGAAAAGCCAACGATTACACCATCCTAGCAGACATGAACTACGCTCCAATAAATGCCGACCCTACAGCTGCAGTTGAATTAACGCCTGGTATTGCTCATGGGCCTATGAGTGGATATAGTGGACTTGATCAATACTTCTTCATTGATGTACCAACTGGTACTGAACGACTTGAAGTAGATCTCGATAATGGATTCGGTGAAGCAAGTCTCCATATGCGTATCGAAAACATTCCAACGGCTAGTGAGGCAGATCATCACTCAGGTTCACCGGGAGCAGGTGATAAAATTGGCTTCAATAATCCAACACCAGGCAAGTGGTACATTCTTCTTGATTCTGAAACAGTCTTCAGCGGTGTTGAGATTACAGCATCCTTTACTGATCTCTACATTTGGGAATATGATGGAACTCCAGTTCAACTGTTTAAAGATGAACAAATCGATGGACTGAGTGCACCTTCTGGAGAAGAATTATTCTTCTATGTTGATGTGGGAAGAAACACACAGACGCTGATTATCAATACATTTGGTGGATCAGGAGACTTACTCATCGAAGGTGAAGGAGAAACGGGCTTTGGATTCGATGACTTCCCATTCTTTGACGAAGATATGATGGATTCAGGCAGACAATTCGGTGATGAAGAGTGGATTTCATATGGAGAAGGGACTTCTCAAGAGTTGTTCATCTATTTCCCTGCCGAAGGCAGGTTTGACATTACTGTTACGTCCTTAAACGATTTCTCTGATGTCTCAATTGTTGCAACGTGGGATGGACGCGATGGTGGCCCAGACGGTCCTGATGGACCTGAAGAACCAGTGGAGCCAGAAGAGATCATCCCCTGCGATGAAGGTCTGGAAGAAATGATGTCGGACAATGATATCAACGGAGATGGCCTCATTAGTTCAGCAGAATTCAGATACTTCAGTGACTTTGATGGAAGAACCGTTGAATTTTCCGAGGTAAATCAAAACGGTGATTCATATCTTGAGTTCAATGAAATCGTAGCGTTTGCTTGCAACTGTGAAAATGAACTTAGCCTAATAGGAATACAACTCGACGATCGCATGTCTGTTGAAAATTTTGATCGAATCGAATTCATGAATGATTTTTCCTCGCAAAAAATTGATTTTAATTCTGATGGATTTATTGATTCGTTCGAACTAGGAGAATTCGCATTAGTATGTGAGACATCGTACAACCCAATGGATACTGACGGAGATGGAGTCCTCAATCCTGATGACCAATTCCCTAATGATCCAAATGAGCAATCTGATCAAGATGGAGATGGTGTTGGAGATAATGCTGACTTTGCACCAAGTGTTTCAAACGATATTGTATACAGCGCAGGTGCTGTCATGTTGCTCGTCTTGTTTGGTGTTCTGGTTCTAATCATTCGTGGCACATCAAATCGTTCACAAGATCTTCAGCAGGATGAATGGAACAAGACTGATGCCTTTGCAGAACGAATGATGGAAATGGATGGAGGGTCAACAATGTTAGAAGCTCCAGATCTTGTTCCTGTCAACGATTCCATTCCAGCAGAAACGGGTGAACTTATGCAAACATATGACGCCCCTCAAACTATGGAATCCTATGATTTTGGTGAGCAACTATCTGTTTCAAGTGAAGCACCACCGCCTTCCAGTTTAATGGGAATGATGGATGGAAAAGGTCGAGAACACATCGAATATCCTGCTCAGAGCGGAAAATTATGGTATAGAGACACTCCTGATTCGCCTTGGATCAAGAATTAGGTATAGTGCTTCTTACGTTTCCGTAAACCAACGGACTCAAGCAAACGTAAGATATGTCTATGCAACTCAGGAAGCAATTCAAACATTGCAATCGCCATGATGAACATCGCAAACAGTGAAACAACTCGCGAAGCATAGGAATGTCCAAACTCAAACATGCTCATACCAAGATACTCCCAACCCTCATAGGAAATATGCATCCAAATAAGACCAGCATTGCGGAAGAGATTCAATATGTGGATGATTGGAATTGTGAAAAGAAGGGCACGAATTTTTCTTTTGCGATCGATGTCCAGTACTGAAATTGCACCGATGAAGACAATCATAGATTGAAGTGCAGTACAGGCAAGAACAAAATTAATTCCGATCATACTCCCGTCAGACATGATGAGTTCTGTCTGATAAGGATGTTCTGCAAAAGAATCGGTCATGAACCATTTGTTACCATCCCATTCAGACCATTGATATGTACCAGATTCTGTATTGACATAGGTTTTACCAAGTTGAATGTCGGTTGTTCCAGTAAATGAAAGGAACATTGCAACTTGAGATGCCACAAACCAAATCGCTAGAACGCTTAACCAAGGCACTGATGCAATCAATAGGTATGGACCACCTGCATAAGCAATACAGCCCCTAGCCCAATTGAGTGCATCACGATCTCTTTTTGTTAAGGATCGAGCTTCAGCAATAACTAATCCAACCCCTAATGGCAGAGCTAAGGCCGTCATAACAGTAAGGACGATATCGCCAATTTCGAAATAATATCCCGATTCATTAAAAAAATATAGAGCAACAAGCATCCAGCCTATTTGAGCAGGCCTACTTACACCGCTCTGGTGGCGTTTATGCCAAGAGTAGGCAAGCAAAACCATACCAAAAGCACCACAAATAGTGGCATACTCTTCTGGTATCAGCATAGTTTGGCCTAAAGGGTCCTAGATAGAAACATTTGCTCTTTCTCGCTCCACTAAATCCAACAACCTCCTCTCCTTGGGTTGACCATGAAGGGACCTGTCATTGATGGAGAAGGATGGGCCAGTGGCCCCATTGCTTTTCTGGATAGAGATGGAGTCCTTAACTATGGACGTGCAGGTTATGTCAATAATCCTAAACAAATGAACATCATTCCCGGAACAGGTCATGCTATTGCACGTCTTCGAGAATCTGGCTATACAATATGTGTTGTAACCAATCAATCTCCAATTATGAGAGGTTTGTGGGATGTCAAGCAATTGGAGTTGATACATGCTGAATTACGAAATCAGTTATTGAATGAAAATCCTCTAGCCATAATCGATATGATTCTTACTTGTCCTCATAGAAATCGAGATCGCTGCAATTGCAGAAAACCTTGGCCAGGTATGTTACGGACTGGCCATAATCTATTGAGAAATCAACGAGTTCTTCACACGAACATCGATTGGGCTGGGTCCAAACCAGAATCATGGAATGCATTAGATGCGATGATTGGAGACCGCAAATCCGACATGGGAGCTGGTTGGGCAGTAGGTGCTCGAACCTTTGAGGTGTCATCACAACATGGTTTGCCCCAGGTTATTGAACGAGTTCTTGATGCATCTGATTCAGGCGATGAGTATGATCCGATGAGGTGGTAAAATGGGTTGGCTCGGATTGGATGATACAGATTCTCTTGACGGCGGTTGTACTACTGAAGTGTTGTTTCAATTGTTGAAAAGTCTTCCAGACGACGTATCTTATGCTAATCCAAGACTTGTACGATTATGGCCATTTGCAAAACAAAGAACGAGAGGTAATGCGGCCGTTGCTGTAGAATTGATTACTGAAAATGAAGCAGGATTAATAGAACACCTTGATGGTTGGTGGACTCATCATATTGCCAAACTAGGTGGAAGAATTGGGGCAAGCGACCACAGTGAGCGAAAACAATATCCTGCAGATCCTGGAATGGTTTGGATTAATGATACAAGAGCAGATGAAAACTATTACGTATCATCACTATCGACTGAAATTATGCTCGATGATGTGCCAAAAGTATCTCGATACTGGGGTGGAAATGGAAGAATAGGGGCAACTGCAGCAGTACTTTGGCCAGCTACTTTATGCACCTATGAAGCAATTGCATGGAGAATTGATGATGCAGAAGGACCTCGTCAACTGGATGAGGATGCCTTGGATGAAGTTGACAGACTCCAAGATACCTTTCTCTGCAGAAATCCAAAACTCGGAACGAGTCTTTTGGCCCCTAGAGGCAATTCCCCAGTTCTCTTTGGCATTCGTTCATGGACTGAGCAAGGTGCAAGTGATGCACTAAATATACTTCAGAACGGGAAAACAACCGAACAAAACAAAGGTTCGTTGATTTTCAAAACCAACCAAGCCACAGATGATCACCTCGGCGAGCCTGTCAAAGCAACAGTACGTTCAAAATCTATTTTGAAAAAGGGACATGTGGTTATTGAAACCTCCAAGGGAACATGGATTGCATTTCGACAAAGTGGAAACATTGCTTTGCTATCACAATGGTTGGTTGAAGGAGACATTATCATTGGCAATGGTCTAAGGGACCATGAGGATGTTCTCCACTTGGAATTACTTAAAATTTCAACATGTATACCTGAACGAAAAAGACCACTTTGCACTGTTTGTAATAAATCCATGAAGTCTATGGGTAAGAACCAGGGGCTTCGGTGTAAAAAGTGCAACATAACCACCGATCGAGGTTGGGTTGAACTCAAACGAATTCCGCCATTCAATGACTGGGTGCAACCTCCACCGTCCTCTAGAAGACACCTCTCAAAACCTCTTGAACATAGATAACTGTATCAAAACCATATTTACTGAGAGGATACAAGAACACTCATGGCAGACGACCTGACAACGAATGTTACCACGTTCATTCTCATTCTCATGTTCATCGGAATGATGGCTTTTGTAGCCATTCGTGCGAAGAAAAATAGAGAAAATATGATTGAAAATCACGCCCCTAAAGTAGCGGGAGAAGATGAAATTGAAGGTGGTGCTCGAAACCCTCAACGATTTGATGAACCAGATGAAGAAGCACTTGAAGAAATGGCTGAACTTCTTGGTGAAGATTCAGAGGATGAATCCTGAATCAACAATCTTACCTTCAAGTTCCGTCTCATCAAAAGTGAGAATTTTCGTTTTTTGTTCTGTCTCACGTAGTGTCCAAATGTGGAAGCCTTCTTCCTTAAGCTTGTTCTCACTTCGTGGTTTTATCGTTCTCTCATTCAATTGAACTTCTGTTCCTGCTTTTGAAATTAAAAGTAATGTTGTTGAATTATTAATCCTGTTTTTTAAATCAATCACAGATTCTACGGTCTTCGAAGGTATACGTCCTGTGGGTTCACACCAATCGTCAAGAACGATCAAACCAACACTCGGTAAATTATGTTCTGCCTCAACAATCGCATCGACACAACGCTCCATATTGCCAATCAAATTCATTGCATGGAAACGGCTCGCTTCAACTATGTTTAACGATGTGAATAGTTGAGAGAAACGAGTTGCATTTGGCATGTGGGGTGATGCCCACAGCACACGACCTCCACCTTGTATTTCATCGACAGAAAAATGCAAGCCGAGAGTTGTTCCACCGCTTCCGCCATCAACAGACAAGTGAATGCTTTTTCCAACCAAATCCAATGCCCAACGTTCGGCCATACCAATCCTAACCTGTTCATAGATTTGACATTAACATCAGCGCAATGCTCATGACCTTCCACACAAACCCACAATCATGAGCGGAGAAGTTCGAGAAGGTGAGCGCATCCCGAGAAGGGAACCACCTCCATACGAAGAAGCCAAGGGGTTTGCCTCTGCTGTAGCACGTGATGGTTTTTTGACGACTGCGATTAAAGACACCAATCAATATGGTCCCGTTGGCATGATGATTTTGTTATTCATCGTCGCAACAATAACTGGATTTGTGATCAAAATGCTGGGTTTGATTTTGTAAACTGAGAATTGAACATCCTTTGAAAATTCTACAGAATCTTCCTCTCTAGGGGACAAAATACAAACCCTTTACTTCATCTGTGAAAGATATGAGTGAGGGTTCAGTCAACGTTGAGAGCAGAACATCCTCTCAGGATAAACGCTGGACAATCATGGCAGCGTTACTTGGAACCAATACCGCTGTGATGTTGTTCCAGGGGATTGAACAAGAATCAAATCCAACTCAAATGAGAGAAGTCGCTCTTGCGATTATCGCCGCAACACTCCCATTCCAAGCTATTTATTTCCTCATTTACACATTTTTACTCGAAAACAAAGGAACTTTGAGCGAACGTATGGTTAAGAAACTCAATTTCGCTTCAGCAATATGCCAAATATTTGGATACATTTCGTTATTGGGAGTAGCGATTATGTGGTATAACCTTTCCATCTATGTTGGCATATCCTTTTTTGTCTCTAGCATATTTGCAATGATTTTGATTCGCACAGCCATGATGCCCGATAAAACTGATCAAGAATAGACATCTTGGCTTCTGTTTTCCAAAAATGCCCTCAAGTAAGGTTCATGAAGCCTCTTCCTGAGCGTATCTTATGGCGTTCTGTCCACTCGATTATCGATACGGCTGTCAAGACTTCAAACACATCTGGTCTGAACTAGGTCGTCATGAACGTCAACTGGAAGTTGAACGAGCACTCATATGGGCCCACATGCAACTTGGAAGAGTCTCTCAATCAGATTATGAGATCGTAAAATCAATTGCAAATCCGACATCGGTAACAAAGGAAAGAGTTTCAGAAATTGAAGCAGAAACACGACACGACATCATGGCATTAACGAAGGCGATGGCTGAAGCTGCTGGTGAGGCAGGTTGGTGCATACACCTTGGAGCAACATCAAACGACATCGTAGATACTGCAGTCGCCCTCCAACTGCGCGATAGTATTGTAATGCTAAGAGAACAATTATGCCTCCTTATTGGCGTTTGTGCAGATGTTGCAGAGCGAGAAAGAGACACCGTCATGCTTGGTCGAACCCACGGTCAGGCAGCAGTTCCAATTACGTTCGGTCTAAAAGCGGCTGTGTGGCTTGATGAATTGAGAAGACAATTGGTAAGACTCGATGAGTCTACACCTCGTATCGCAGTTGGCAAATTCCTAGGAGCCGTTGGAACTGGTGCCGCACAAGGAGTAAATGCACGCGAATTACAGCGACTCATTCTAACCCATCTAGGGCTTGGTGTCCCTCTAGCAACTACGCAAGTTGTTGGTAGAGATCGATACGTTGAATATGTGTCTTGGCTTGCTAACGTAGCAACATCTTGTGAGAAAATTCTCCAAGAAATACGAAATCTACAACGTTCAGAGTTGCAAGAAGCAGGAGAAGGATTCGATGTTAAAAAGCAGGTTGGATCATCGACCATGGCTCACAAGAAAAATCCAATTAAGTCAGAAAACGCTTCTGGACTGGCGAGAATCGTTCGCTCGTTCATCATCCCAACATACGAAAATGCTCTACTATGGCATGAAAGAGATCTAGCCAATTCGAGCAGCGAACGATTTACTCTCTCCCACGGCTCTGCATTATGCGAAGATGTCATTGCCAAAACACGAGATGTGTTGACCAATATGTGGGTTGATGCTGAACGATGCATGGAGAATATCAAAGCCCAACGAGGCTTGGTAATGGCAGAAAAGGTGATGATCGATTTAGTCGAACATGGTATCGCTCGAGACGAAGCACACGAAATTCTTCGAGAAGCTTCGTTCACCGCTGTTGCTAACAAAGAAGAGTTAATCGATGTATGCAGTCGAACTCCAGCTATTGTGGCTGCATTTAGTGTTGATGAACTGGAAGCGATGTTCGATCCAGCAAATCACATTGGTGTTTCTGGAGAGATTGTAGACGAAGCAGTTGAACTTGCTCGCAAAGCCATTCAGTGAACTTTAGTTATTGTAAATACACCACGTACTGAATCAAATGTCGTTGTTCCTTCCACTTCTAAGGTTCGTGGTAAATGTGGGCCTCCTGTAACGAACGTTTCGTATTCACCACCTTCTCCATCAACATTGAATCGATATTGATCTGAAAGTGATTTGAGTTCCTTGACATTTTCTAAATCTAATATTTTTCCAAGCCATTTTTCATCCAAACCTTCACATGAAACTGAATTAATCATGATCTTAAATCCATTTTGTATCATCCCATGAAGATGCTCGTATGGGTCTTGATGCCAGAGGGGCGAGAAAGATATCATTCCAAGACGATGAGCCATATTTTCGAGTTTTACTTTCTGGTAGTCGCTTCTCAATGCTCCGCTCACTATAGCATCAAGATTCAAACCCACCAGAACTTGCTCTAAACTTGAAATTTCATCATCGACAGAGCCTGAGGCATCCACAGAATACCAATCGACACCAGCCGATTGTGCTTGATGCTCAACCCATCGTGTAGAGGGGACCTGGAACATATGCGAATCTCCATCTCTAATTTGCACCGTAACCAGTGCTACGATATCCCATCCTCGACATTGCGCCCACCACCATGCTGCGGAAGAATCCTTACCACCGGAAGATAACACGGCTATGCGCATAGAGGTCCGTACACGTTCAACTTCATGAGATTAAGGGAATCAAAGCCAAGTGTTCAAATGGGTCGTGTTCTTGGTTTAATCCAAGGGTCGCCTACCCGCACCCTCATAAAGCGTCGACGACGAGAAGGAAATGGTGAGATAATGCAACCTAGTGGAAGAGGATACGATCATGGAATTACAACATTCAGCCCAGACGGACGATTATTCCAAGTCGAATACGCCCGTGAGTCTGTCAAAAGAGGAACAACAACCGCTGGTCTAAAGTTCAAAGAAGGTGTCGTCCTTGTTTGTGATAAGAGAATCGCTTCCCGCTTGATTATACCAGAATCTATTGAAAAGATGTTCAAAATTGATGAACACGTTGGTGTAGCGACATCTGGACTTGTAGCAGACGCCCGACAACTCGTTGCTCGTGCACGTGTTGAATCTCAGATTAACAGAATCACATATGCAGACACCGTACCAGTTGATGTTCTTGTCAAAAAATTGTGTGATTTCAAGCAATCATTTACCCAATACGGAGGATCCCGTCCATTCGGAACAGCCCTTCTTATCGGTGGGGTTGATGATGAAGGAATTCACCTCTACGAAACAGACCCATCTGGTGCATACCAATCGTATCATGCAGGTGCAATTGGTAGCAACAGGAACACAGTTATCGAATACTTCGAAAAGAACTGGAAATCCGGTATGACTCTCAATGCAGCCATGAAAATGGGTCTTGAAGCACTTCGTTCAGCAAATGATACAGAACTCAACAGAGAAGCTGTTGAAGTTGTCGTTGTTGACGGTGATGGATACAGAATCCTCGACCGTGGCGAAGTTACAAAGCAACTCGATAGACTCAAGCCTCTTGAAGATTGAAGTCGATAGATTCATTGAGACCTTCCCCCATCCTCTAATTGGTGGAACCATGGTAAGCCTCGATAATTCCGTTCTTGCTCGAATAGAAAAAGGTGGAAAACGCTACGAAGCTCTTGTGGATCCAGATAAGATCGAAGATTGGAAACTCGACCCATCTCAATTTGATTTGGATGATGTCATGGCCATGGATGAAATTTTCCATGATGCACGTGGTGGAGAAAGACCTACGGAAGAAATCTTGTTGAAGACGTTTGACACGTTGGACGTTGGAAAAATACTTTTGATTATCCTTGAAAAGGGCACGATTCAATTAACAACTGCCCAGCGAAAGGCAAGGGTTGAGACAATGCGCCAACAAATCATTCATCATATTCAGACACAAGCCATCGATCCACGTTCCAAGTCCCCTCACCCTAGAACTCGAATCGAATTGGCATTGGATGAATCGAAATACACCGTAGATCCATTCAAACGTTTAGAGGAGCAAGTGAAAGATGCCATTGCCAAACTAAAACCACTCATCCCGCTCAGTTTTGAATCTGTACGTTTAGCGTTTCGAATTCCCGGTTCATCTTACGGAAGCGTGAGCAATCTTTTGAGGTCCTATCAACAGAAAGAAGGATGGCTTGAAAATGGAGATTGGGCATGCGTAATCGAAATATCTGCGGGGATGAAAGGTGACATTATTGGACAAGTTTTGAAGCGTGCATCAGAAGCAGAAGTCAAGGAATTGTAACGATGCCTCAAGGGTGTCCTTTATCATGGGATGTCTTGTGGCCGGGACAGGAGAGAAAAGAATGTCCGAAGGTCAAAGTGGCGCCGAGCAGCGCCTAGTGACCCCGGGAATGGTCATCGGACCATCCACCGGGAAGCACGCAGGTTCTGGTGCAATTGCACAGAACGATGAATTCATTGCAACCCGACTTGGGTGGCTTAATGAGCAAAACGATGTCGTTTCAGTTCAACCAATCAACAGCGCATACATGCCACGTTCAGGCGACCTAGTCGTTGGAGTGGTTGCTGAAGTTCGAAACAATTTGTGGTTCTTCGACGTAAACGGCCCGTTCCAGGCACTCTTGCCTATGTCACTCGCACCTTGGAAGGTTGAATTTGGTTCAACAAGACAGCACCTTGGCATCGGAGACGCAGCTCTTGCACGTGTCCAAGAAGTCGACGAGGCACACAACATGGTTCTCACAATGAAGGGTATCGGACTACGAAGACTCAACGAAGGTTGTGTTGTTTCAATTCCAGTCAATCTTATCGATACTCTAAGAGGAGAAAACAATTCAATGGTTAGCAGAATCAGAGATCTTACAGATTGCCGAATTATCGTCGCAGATAACGGCAGAGTTTGGTTGCACGGAGATGCTGACAATATGTTCACAGCACGTGAACTCATTCAAAAATTGGCAAATGAAGGCCACATGAACAATTTCGAAGATGCAGTATATGCACTAGAAGAACAACGAGGTGAAAACTAATGGGAGGATATGGAGACGTCAAGCTATTGCGAGACGATGGAAAAAGACTAGATGGACGTACAGTAGACGAAATGCGTCCAGTATCAATCGAAGCAGGTGTTTTGCCTGCAGCAGATGGTTCTGCCATGGTCACCCATGGACTGAATGTTGCAGTTGCAGCAGTATACGGGCCAATGGAAGCACATCCACGTAAGATTCAACGACAAGATCGTGCAGTTATCGATGTACGATACAACATGGCACCGTTCTCAACTGGAGACCGAATCAGACCTGGTTTCAATCGACGTTCAAGAGAAATTTCCAAGGTTACTGCAGAAGCGCTTGAGTCTGTAGTCCTAGTCGAACGTTACCCACGTTCCAAGATTCGAGTTGAAATCGAAATTCTTGCCGCAGAAGCAGGTACTCGTTGCGTTGGTATTACCGCCGCTGCAGTTGCCCTAGCCGATGCAGGAATTCCAATGCGTGACATGATTGTTGGAGTTGCATCAGGAAAGATCGAAGATACAGTTGTACTTGACCTCGACAAAGCTGAGGACAACTATGGACAAGCCGATTTACCAGTTGGTATTCTTCCAAACACGGGAGAAATTGCCTTTTTGCAAATGGATGGAGACCTTTCAATTGAAGAGTTTAATCTTGCAATGGAATACAATTTCAAAGCGGCTTCAGAAATTCATGAACTCATGGTTGATGCTCTTAAGCGTCGATATGAACGAGGTGATAATTGATGGTTGAACTTGTACCTACACTCTTGCGCCAAGAACTTGAGCGACTCGCAGCAGATGACCAGCGAATTGATGGACGTGGCCAATGGGACAGCAGAGATGTCTCCCTCGAAGTCGATTGCCTCTACAATGCAGAGGGTTCAGCCAAGGTTGTTTGGGGAGATACCATCATTTATGCTGGTGTCAAATTTGAAATCCGAACTCCATGGCCAGACCGACCCACACAAGGTTCCTTGATGTGCGGTGCTGAACTCCGACCTGTTGCTCACCGAAAGTATGAGCCAGGCCCACCTTCACCTCAGTCTATTGAATTAGGCCGAGTCGTCGACAGAGGAATCCGTGAATCAGGATGCATCGATATGGAAGAACTCTGTATCGTCCCTGGTGAGAAGGTTTGGGGTGTTATGATTGACATCCACGTTCTTTCTGATGGAGGAAACATCTTCGATGCTGCTGGACTTGCTGCTATTGCTGCATTGAGAACCGCTGTCGTTCCAGCTGAGCGATTCGATGTTGGTGAAGATCACAAACTGAAAGTCAACGGATCTCCAATCATGGCGTCGTTTACTCGTGCTGGTGGACGATTTGTTTACGACCCATCTGAAGAAGAAGAATTGGGCGGAGACGAGCGAATCCACATTACTCTCGGTGATGAAGGACACCTCCATTCCCTACAGAAGGGACTAAGAGGAGTGTTCACTCCGAGCGAATTTGCAGAGATTCTTGCGGTCGCAGAGCAGAAGTGTACTGAACTACGAGAAATGGTTGCAGAAAAGGAGGGGAACTGATTGGCTAAGAGAACCCAGAAAGCAAAGGCTACAGCACGATTTGGAGCACGTTACGGTGTTAGCGTTCGAAGAAATGCTGGCAGCGCATTGGCTAAGAAAAATGCAAAATACACATGTCCGGTTTGCCATTATCGCAAGGTTACCCGTCAATCCGTAGGAATTTGGTCCTGTGGAAAGTGCGGGCACACATTTGCTGGTGGCGCCTGGGAACCATTCACACGTGCTAGCGATGCTAACGCACGAATTCTTCGACGATCTGTTGAAGGAGCAACCACTGCTGATATGGCATTCATTGCTCAGCAAGCTGCACTCGACTTCGAGCGTAAGGCATCTGAAGAAGAGGAGTGATTCAAAATGGCGGAGACGCCTTTTTCACTCGTTTGCATAATCAAACGTGATGATGTGAATCAGCGTAAAGCATTGCAAGAATCATTAGTAAGCGAAGCTGAGACCATCTCGATTAACGACCAGCAATTTAGTTTTGATTTGCATGAAGCGAACGCAAAAGATCTCAGAGCAATGTGGAACACACGGATACGTGGTCTTATCGCCGCAGATGAAATTCTCAAGGTAATCCAAACCGCAGGTTCATCAACCAATAGTGATTCGAACGAAACATGAGCACCATGGAACAACTCCAAGTTGTCGTTTCTGAAGTACAAAATGCACGCCATCAAGTCGCAACAGTTCGTGCTCAATTACAGGAATTGAAAACCACTATCGATGCTGTAGAAAAGCACCCAGAAGGGCTCTCTCTTCACCGACAACTCGGAGGAGTTCTAGTTGAAGTTGATAATCGTAACGAACTTATTGAGGAATTGAAAACGACTCACACAACCCTCTCAGAACATGCTGAACGTCTCGCTGAGCATGAAGCAAAACTTGTAACAGCATATGAAGAACTCAAGAAATCACTTGAGGGAGAAGCTTGAGTTCACAAAAAGAGCAACTAGAAGCCATGAAATCATGGCTTGATAATGCTCTTGAAACTGGTGCTGTACCTGTTGTCACAGGACAAAACGGCGACATGGATACCGTTGGCTCAGCAATTGCATTATCATCGTATCATCCAGCAATGTTATCATGCGGATTACACCTAGGGAGAGTAGCAAAAAAAATGGTCTCAAAATACGATGCACCATTTAGAAAAATCACTGAAAGGGGAACTGCTTGGCCTCAAAAGATGGGTGGAATTGTCATCGTTGATGCTGGATCTCCGGACCAAGTTGGTTTTGACTTACCCGATGTTCCATTGTTGGTTATTGATCATCACGCCACCAATGGATGGGAACTCAAAGAAGAGGACCTTATGTTGCAATGGGATGTTCGAGCGACAACAGAAATCATCACGAAATTCTTATCCAATCACGCACCAAACTGCCTATCGACAAATGTTCGAAAGATGCTTCTCGCAGGCTTGATTACAGATACTGGCCGCTTCAAACATGCAGACCAATCGTCCTTCGATACCGCTTCCCTTTTGCTTGAAGATACTGAAATTGACTATGCTAAATTTTCTGAAGCTCTTGAAAAAGAGCAAACAAATCCGAGTGAACGTGGAAGTTTATTGCGTGGTATGTCCCGATCAAAAATGCATGCTGCTGGCGATTGGTCCCTTGTAACAACATATGCAGGTACACTTGAAGGAAGGCTTGCCTCAATGCTTCTCGGTGTTGGTTCCGATGTAACCCTCGTCTCACGATTTAGAGATGGTTCAACACGATTGACGGCCAGAGCCACCCGTAATGCAACATTGCGTGGTGTACATCTCGGTAAGATCATGCAAGAAATTGCTCAACAACATGGTGGAGAAGGTGGTGGACATGATGGAGCAGCCGGTTGGACGGGAGAAATTGATCGCATTAGAGCAGAATCCTCATTTATTGCTCATTTGACCTTACAAAAGGAGATGAAACAATGAGACCAACTGCACCTGGATTATTTATCTCTAAATGGAGAACTGAAGGACCTGTCGAGTTGGAGGTTGCTCAGCAATGGCTGACTGAATCAGGATGGAATGACTGGATGGCCATTATCGAAGCTGCATTATATCTCGATGCTGCAGAATTGGTAGAATTGCTCCTTCCAGAACTATCGCCTGCTCAAAGGGCTACATTCGACCTTGTTCGCAGAAGAATGCTCGGTGATACCAGACTCGAAGAAGCCATTGAACATGCTTTGACTCTATGCCGATCACCGGATACCAGAGATCTCGCTCTTGAAGGTAGACTTCGAATGGAGAGAGGATTACAACGTTTCGAACGTGGCGACACTGTTGCTGCTGAAGAAGATTTGACCTGGGCAGAAACACGTCTGAAGTCCGTTTCAAAAGCGAGTCGTGATCATGACCTTGCTTTGTTGAACAAGGCCGCATTTCATATGGCAACTGGTGAAGATTTGATGGCTCTGCAAGTCTATGGAGACATTTCACGTAAGGAAGACCATGCTCACGAAACCATTGCCATTTCACGCATCGGAGCCACACGAATTCATGCAAGATATGGACACATGTTTGATGCTGCAAGAAACGCATGGAATGGCCATGCACATGCAATTTTAGCACAGCAACCAACAATGGCTATTGAAGCGGGATCGTTGTTTTTAGATCTAACAATAGATCATCAAGACAATCAAGCCACTCGCTTCCAAAAACAAGTTGATGAGGCAAAGCCAAGAGATGCAAGCGAAGAAACACCTGCTCTCTCAGTGCATCCAGAAGATGTTCATGGTGTGTTTACTTGGTGTATGGAGAGTTTGGATAAGAAACCAGAAGGAGAAGATCGACCAGACCTGCGTGCCATGGCAATGATGGCGAACAGACTCGATAAGTTTGAGGAAATGGGTTGGTTACTTGAGCAATCAGAACTCGTTCAAGATTCTATGCTTGTTGCAGTGATTCTTGGTTGTAACATCGAAGAAAATCTTCACATCGAGTGGACAAAACGTCTTCAAGAATTAATGCCCTGATTCTATAGAATCGACCCAATGGCTCAAGTCAATGACTTCATGAGCATCCCAGTGAGTAAATGGAGGCACATGTGTAAACCATCGAACTTCGCTCACAACCTTGTCAGCAACTGTCCAAGATTTTTCATGAAATGGCTCCTCTTGTGAATGAACAGAAACAAGTCCAACCCATCCATCTGGGTAGTATTCGGTATTCCATGCGATCAGTGTTCCTTTTCCACCAACCTCTTCCTGAAGTTCTCGCATTAATGCATCTTCTGGGGTTTCACCTTCTTCGATATGACCGCCTGGAAATTCCCATCCCCTGTCTGGATGACGTACCATTAGGATACTGCCTCCGTTGATGACTGAATTAGGATTGCACTCTTCAACAACATAGGCAAGAACAAACGTTGGAAGCATCAAAACACCTAGATCATACTGCGGCATTGTTCAAGATAGGAATTGGCCCAATCCTCTCCAGAGGCTACAAGTCTTCGTGCTAAGAAGAATGCTTCAGAAATATTTTCAGATTCAATTAAGACATCTAATTTGGCTTTATCTGGATGAACAAATTCTACTGGTTGTTCTGAAACGGATTGTTGCTTTTCTTCTAAATCCACTGTACGGACACGGCGTGTCAACGATTCCATTTGTTCAAGGAAAGCCGTACGGTGTTTGAGTTCTGGACCACTCCACGGAAGTAATTCTTCTCCATCCATTGACGCAGTAAGGCGTGAAAGGTATTCATCCCGTGCTAAAATATGTGGGCGCAGTGTTTGCACATGGTCATAACACGACCACGCAGAATCAGCTTCCTCTCTGCGTTCATGCAATCGTCCTAATTGCATCCACAATTCGTGATTTGATGGTCGATGAGCAAGCAAATGCCTGCATAATTCGATGAATAAATCCTCGAATCCTTGAAGTCGTAATTGCTCTATTCTTCTTCCAAAAATGATGTTTGCACGTTGATCTCGGAAATCCAAATCCCTACAACGCTCAGCAAAGTCTGCAATCTCAAGAAGGACATCATCGCTTTGAGCATCACCACCTCCACGGAGAACAAGGGCGTCCCACCAAGCATCCGCTGTGAGGGGATCTCGTGCAAATGCAGCCTCTAGCAATTCAAGCCCATACTCAATGTAATTCAGATTCTTCAATTTATCAAACTGTTTAACTTCCCTTCCAAGAACCGTAAAGACATCTTCAAGAACGATACCTAACCCATCATTGTCATTGAGTTGTACTTTGATATCTGCAAGACATCGCCAGTTTCTTTCATCTGTGAAATCATGCAAAATCGCTTGTCTTGCATTTTGTTCTGCCCATTGGAAATTTGATCCTGAACGATCAGGGTCACTCTTCGCTAAACGAACAAACTTCTGAGCTTGGGAACGATATCGATTACCCAAATTTCTGCGTGGATGTTGTAGATTATCTCCACTATGCTCTCGCATGGCGACCCTCCTATTGGACACTCTGATAGCCTTCTGGGTTATCTCCGTGATGGATGGTTGCGTCAAAGCCAACCTTGGATGTCTTTCCATCAGCATACCGAGATGGGTCAAGACTGGAACCTTTCTGATCACTGAAAATATAGGTGTCTCGATCTGGTTGCCAACGGGTGACCATAGCCCATTCGACGCGAACTGGGTTTCCAATATCGATATCCTCATCTACAATTGTCACCATTTTCATTGAACGATGACCTGCTAAGGCTGCTTCAATGGCCTTCTTCGAATCATCTTCAGAATGTTTCCGAATCTTAACAACTGCAGCAAGCCATCCACAACCCCCTTCGGTCATGTGAACATCGATACAATCAACAACTTCTGAAACTGCATCCTTAATCGTAGGAGCTCTCGGCAATCCCATCAATGTCTTATGTTCAGCCTCACCTGGAATGAGCGCGTGGAAGATGGGGTCATTTCGATGAAGGACTCCATCGACTTCGATAACGGGTTCTTGACGAACGTCATCAACTGTTCCGGTAATGTCAACGTACGGACCTTCATCATCATCTTCTGTTGTGATCCTTCCCCACATTGCATATTCAGCATTTGCTGGTACTTGGATACCGTTTGGCAAAGCCACAAGTTCAAGCGATGAGTCGTAGAGCTTTTGATGAAGAGCAGCAGCGATGGTTAATTCATCAATCGGTTCATCAAACGACATAGCCCCTGCAAGAAGGACGACAGGATCAGGTGCGTTTACAATAGCGATGTTCACTTCATGTCCCTTTGCTCTCGCTTCGTCGACCATAGTTCGGAGATGACGGGGTACGAGTCGAACGACGAGATGAGATTCATCACGCAAAAATTGACGGTGAAAACTCATATTTCTTCTCCCGTCAACTTCAGCAATAATCACGCTAGCAGACATATATCGACCACGATCTTGAGGCCAGTGATGAGGAATTGGTAAAGCAGTCAAATCAACTACATCTTGCATGCAATCGTAGACTGGAGCCTCGGAAGGAGAAACAATCACTGGCTCACTTGGATTCTTCATGGCCCATGCAAGCGTATCAATGTACACATCTGGTTGAATACCAATAGCCTCACAAAGCCGGTCTCTCGTAAGCATATTTACTGCAATTTTTTGACCCTTAGCCTCGGAAATATTGTCAAAAAGCAGCATGGGATGATTGTGTTCTCTGCTGTAGTCCCAAACACCGTGGATGAGACTTGTCTCATCGTGGACATGCCGAGCATGAGTCAGATGATCACGGAAAGCCATTGAAACACAACCATCAGAACTTTGTCTGAGAATCTTCCTGATACCGTGGTTGAATTTCTTCGACTTCGCCTGATGATTTCGACATCAAATTTAATCCAGAAAGGAGACACATGAATCCAAGAACGTGACTTGTAAGGAGATCGCTGTCATCAGAAACAAATTCAACCCAATGATTTGCAATCACAAGACAACCCAAGATTATTGCAACGAGAGATAAAAATGGTCGCATCGATTGTGGAATCATATCACGACCATAGGCTTCGTATTTATGATGTTATTCTTCGATTACTTTCTGCAAAAATATCTGGCCTATCTAACGGCGACTTGATATATGAAAGCAAAGTCGCAAAGTTGCTCGAATGAGGGAATATCATGGGTAGAGGACTGTTTGCAGGCGCCAAGATGGCTAAAGATCGACAGAAATTCCGCTGGTCGGATCGTCGCTACAAGAAGCGTATGCTCAAGTCCAGAGCACGCCACGACCCGCTTGCTGGGTCCACACAAGCCAAAGGTATCGTCGTTGAAAAAGTCGGTATCGAGGCAAAACAACCTAACTCAGGAATTCGAAAAGCCGTCAAGATTTCCCTCATCAAAAACGGTAACAAACTCACAGCTTTCGCTCCCGGCGATGGTGCAATCAACTT
>Ga0213865_10000936_pt1 | contig 19289 bp, 8 predicted proteins | sample PICome_6_FD_160100 | JGI IMG/M metagenome (GOLD analysis project Ga0213865, IMG submission 160100) | Coastal seawater microbial communities near Pivers Island, North Carolina, United States - PICO282 | ecosystem: Environmental > Aquatic > Marine > Coastal | place: USA: North Carolina | collected...
TGCCGAACGGTCAACCAGTCTTGTTCCAAACACAAGGAACAGGGGCATCATTTATTCATAGACCTGATACGACATCTCAATACATTGCAAGAGCCTACACGCCACAAGGATGTGAGTTTGTATACGACCAATATGTAACAGTTCAAGCGTTGCCTAAGAAACCGGGAATTAACAGCTACCAATACTGTCAATTCGAAGATGCAACGGCAATAACTGCGAACTCATTAGAGGCGAATAATAAGTTAATCTGGCATCAAGACGATGGAACTACTGATACTGTTTCTGTCCTTCCTGCACCATCTACAGATACAGTTGGAACGTTCTACAGATATGTACAGCAATACAACCCACTTACCGGGTGTGTTGGACCATTTGATACGGCGACTATTGTAATTAATGGATTGCCATTATCACCATTATCAAAACAATATTATATCTGTAAGGATACACCGGCAGATACATTGACTGTAGATAGAGGACCATATTCTCAAACATATCTATCTAATCTAAGAGTAGATTGGTTTGACAATTCTGGAACTGCCCTTGATACAATTCCTGCGGTACCAACAAGCGATACTGGAAACTATGTTTATTTTGTGCAGCACGTGAATAACATAACGGGTTGTAGCAGTCCATTGGCTAAGCTGGATGCTAGAGTATACCAGGTTCAGGTAGATTCAATCAATTACTCTGATGCAACTTGTTATGATTTCGCTGACGGCGGTATCGAGGTTTATGGCTCAGGTCCATTCCAAGTATTGTGGCAGTACGAATTAGATGATAGCAATACAAGTCAGTCCTATGCTTCAGGGGCAATCGTAAATAATGCGGTGGCGGGATTGTATGAAATTATCGCTACTGACAATAAAGGGTGTACATCAGTAAGATATCAAGAGAATAAGTTCTTTGAGATTGAGCAACCTAATGCCATAAGTATTACCGATATCATTAGTTCTCGTCCTACTTGTCACGATAGCGATGATGCATACATTCAGATTATAGCTACAGGTCGCCAAAACTTATTGTACTCGATCAATAACGGAGGTGATTGGCAAACGACCAATCTATTTGAAGGTTTGAGTCCGTATACCTTAGGTTCTTCAAATTCAAGTTCACTAGTCAGACAAACCTTTAATGTTGATGTAACAGATTCCGTTGGTTGTCCTGCCTACCAAAAAACATCTCAGCCGGATAGTACTGGAACGAAACAAGTAGTAATCGGAATTTCTAGTGTTGATGGGGTTAACGATCGACAAGGATATGATCCGCTCACCCAAGAAGGTAGAGCAATCTCTACAAACTACGCAGGAGGTAATACATTACTCTGGAGTAACAATGGTAATCTTAAGATCACCAACGACGCTTCTTATTTGACTATCCGTGCACCATTCAATTCAGTTGCAAGTACTGAGGTTAGATATGCCAAAGACACAACAGGTAATTCTGAATACAGGCTTACTAGATACTTAATGGTGAGGCTAAATGAAATCAATGGTTCAGATACTATTGTGGAAACTGTTTCTAACGAGCGTGTATTTGATTTACCTGGGACGGGTGGATTGACTAGTACGCTCCCATTTGCGGTAAACGGTGGTATTGGAGAATTTAACTTTGACATTTCAGATTGGGATATAGATCCAGGATTGTACCAAGTTGCCTTTGCTTCTTACCATAGAAGTGAGATTGTTACCCTTGTACCGGATGATACGGTAGCGATTCAATCAATGAAGGCTGCACAGACTCAAAATGGAACTATGACAGTTGAGTTGTATGAAGGTCCAAAGTCTTCGTTCAAGCTTGATGAAACGATGCCGTCACGTATTATTTCTACTTCGGTGATTCATGACATTTCTTGCTGGGGTCTTGAAGATGGACGAATAGATGTTTCGTGGAGTTCAACTAATGATATGTACTTGTCGCTCGATTCAGGACAGACCTTCTTTAGTCCAGACACGAACCACATATATTACGAGCAGTTTGAGAATTTGGATAGCGGCAATTATCATATTACCGCGAAAGACGAGAACAACTGTTTCATCTATTATGATCAGGATCGCTCGCATACATTGAGATCGCCAAGTCCTATCGTACTAGATAGTGTTGTTACTACACCAATCACATGTTTCGATGCTGAAGATGGTGTTATTGAGATATTTGCCCACGGCGGAACGATAAGCAACAATGAAGATCCGAACTATACGCCACCACAATTAATCTACTCAATAGATGGGGGCGTATCAGGCTCTTGGAGCAAACAGAATGAATTTGCTGCCTTGGATACAGGCTGGTATGAATTGAAGGTTTCAAACCTCAAGAATACGCTACTAGATCCACAAGGCTGTGTGAATGAATTTATGATTGCACCATACTTGTATTTGGATCAACCAGATAGCTTGAGATTAGACAGTATCTACTCATTACCAGCCCAGTGTTACGATTCAACGGATGCCTTCATCGAAATTTTTGCTTCAGGTGGTAATACTATTAGTTACTCGATTGATTCCTTGAACTTCCAGGCATCAAATGAATTCTACAATGTAGTTCCTGACTCATTGTACTTCCCAACGATCACTGATGAGAACAACTGTCCAGCGTATTACGCTCCAGACTTCAAGCCAAACAACCTTGTTGCCTCGGATTACACAGTAGATCAGGATACGTTGGTCATTGTTGAACCTAAACCAATGTTTATCAACTTTATCACGAAGGATCTAACCTGTAACGAATACTTCGATGGTGAAATTAAGGCAGTAATTACAGGTGGTAATGCAGATCCTACTGTGTCCTGGGACGGTTACAGTTACGAATGGAGCTTTGACTCTACTTCTGCAGTGAATGGACAATACGGTTACTTTATCGACACTCTAATAAGACCGGATATTGACAGTCTTTGGGCAGGTACATATTCTGTATATGTAAAAGATTATAAAGGATGTTATGCCTATGATACAGTATCGATAACCCAGCCAGATTCAATTCGATTAGATAGCATATTCACCCGTCCTGTAACTTGTTGGGACAGTTCGAATGCGATTCTAGAGATCTATGCTTCAGGAGGTAATGGACTATTCTATTCTAGAGACTCTGTGGCGGATACTAGCTTGGTTGTGAATTGGTCTTTTGTGACTAGTTACGATATCTTGAGCCAGGGAGATACTTCATACATCTACTTGCGCGACACTTTGAATCAAGACTGTTATGTGGATTACCAGGCACCTAGATTCCATTATGTAGATAGTCTACCGACGTTTATTGTGGATACTGCTATAGTTACTCCAGTATTATGTTTCGGTGATACTACAGGAACAATCCTAGTACAGACTCTAGGAGGAAACACACCATTGTATAACTTCGATACGCTGTCTACTGCGTTCGACACCTCCGGATTCCTTCTCACGCCTTCAGATTCTGTATACATTACAGTGACAGATTTGAACGGTTGTACTCCTAAGGACACTTTAGGCTACACAATTCCATCGCGTCAGGTATTTATCCCTCAACCTGATCCACTAGTGGTTTTGGCAGAAACTGATAGTAACGTATTCTGTGGAGTGGATACTACCGGTATCGTTTCCGCAATGATTTTCGGTGGTACTCAACCGTATTCTGTTCTTTGGACGACAGGAGATTCAACAGAGATCGACAGTAGTGTTAGCGCAGGTTTATGGTACGTTGAGGTGACAGATACAAACGGTTGTTACACGTATGATTCTACATTCGTATTTGCCTTAGATTCTGACTGTGATAATATTATGGATTCAGTAGAAACCTTTGCAGATTACGATCTGGATGGTTTACCGAATGCAAACGATTTAGATAGTGATAATGACGGATTGCCAGATGCGCTTGAGTGGGATTACGATCGAGACGGTATAGGCGGTGACGACTGTGACGGCGATGGCTGGCCTAATTATCTTGATCCAGATGTATGTGAATTCTATGTTCCTTCTGTGATTACGCCAAACGGTGATGGAGATAATGATGCATTATTCATTCCTGGTTTAGAATACTTCAGTAACTTCAAGTTCACAGTATTTAACGCTATGGGGAACAAGGTTTACGAAGTTGAAAACAACAACGTAAGCTTTAACGGAAGTACCACAGGTACAGTCGTGTGGTCTACTACAGGAGCATTGCCTTCAGGAACGTACTACTATGTATTGCAAATCCGACCAAATAAATGGCAGCAAACAGGATATATATTCCTAGCGAGATAAGATGAAGATGAGATTACATATCATAGCGGCATTTTTGACGTACTCAGTATTTTCTACTGGGCAGAGTCATCCTGCACTACATAATTACATCTTTAACCCTGTTTCAGTTTCACCATCCTATGCAGGAAGGTTGAGTGGTTCTCTAACCGCTACGCACGATCAAAGATGGGTAGGAATCAATGGCGCTCCAGTAACGACAGAGCTTAACTATGATATGATGACCAAGGGCCGTTTCGGTTTCAACCTTGGCGTTATGAGTAACGATGTAGGACCTATATCTAACACTGCGGTTGGTATTGTTACATCCTACCATTTGAGAATTAGTCCAGATGAGTACTTTTCGACAGGTATTCGATATGCATTGAATCGATTGGATGTAGACTTACCTTCAGAGCAATACATTGACCCAAATGATTATGTGATACTAAATGGAGTTATTCGCAAGTGGTACCATAATGTGGATATCAGCGGAGCCTATTATGGTAAGAATAGCTACTTCGGAGCCACAATGCGCAACGCAGTAAGAACCTCTTTCTTTTTGAATGAAAACTATGGCGCTCGCGTATTTCATTTATACGGCGGGAGTGAATATCCTACACTTTACGGTTTTGACTTCCTGTACAGTGGTCTGATGAATATCGTTGAGAATACTCCGGTCGATTTGAACCTACATATGTTGCTTCGTTACAAGGACTATATCGCATCGGGAATTATGATTGGCACAGCGAATATTGGTTTAGTTTACAAGATCAGCAGCACTAATGGATTTACCTGTTTGTACCAATACGCATATCCGATGACTGAGCTAAATGTCTTTTCCCAGCAAAGCCACATGATCACCTTAAGGTATGGATTTACCAAAGCCACTGTGTTCGGAAATCGTATTGTTGAAACGCCAGTATTCTTCTTGTAATGAGTATACGCACTTTCTTGACATACTTAATAGTTTGCTTCTCTTCTGCATTATTCGGGCAGAAAATGCAAAAAACCGAAGTGCCAAAGTTTTTTGAGCAGAGCTTCAACGTTTCTCATATTACACCCACACTAAGCAATTCACTTGGTGCAAATTATGTAGGCGATGGGAGATTGATGTACGTAAGTGATCGACCAGGAATTACCGCACCTCGAGGCACCAAGTTCCGTCTTTGGAGTATGGATTTAATTGACCAAAAGTCGAAAAGGGTAAATACTAAAAATCTGTGTCAAGTCAACGATATAAAATATAATGTCGCAGGTGTATGCGTTGATGACAGCAACACCTTTATGATGGTTGCGGTTAATGATGCTTCAATGAACGATTTCTTAGCAGAGACAAGGATTACCTTATTGCATATCGATTTATCTCATGGGTTCTCACAATGCGCCACTCCACCATTTGTAAAGATTGGTTACACCTATACCAATCCCTTCTATCACGATGCGACAGAGTACCTATACTTCGCTTCGAATATGCCAGGAGGTAAAGGGGGATTGGACATCTACAGAGTTAAAAAAATTGGCCCGAACACATGGGGAGAGGTGGAGCCATTAGATGCCATTAACACCCCTAACAATGATGTTTATCCATTCATTAGTAATGAGGGCGACCTCTATTATTCAACCTTGACTTCTAAATCGGGCTACGATGTTTTTATATACGACTTTGGGAAAAAGTCTTTGCCGTCAAGGTTACCGGCACCTGTAAATTCGCGTGTAGACGATTTTAACTTCCTAATGATTTCCTCCAAGGATGCCATCGTATCAAGATCGAGTGCGAATTCAGACTATACAATCATGTATAGAATGTTGGCGTTTTAAGACTAGTTGATAATGAACTCACAGCGCCTATTTGCCGCTCTACCTTTATCGGTTTTATTGCTTTCGCGCGGTTGAGTTTCCCCTTTGCCAACGGTTTTAATTTGACTTTTCTTCATGCCTTTCTTGACCAAGTAGTTCTTGGCGGCATTCGCTCTTTTTTTACTCAGCGACATATTGAATGCATTGGTACCAATCCAGTCGGTATGACCCTCTATAGTTACTGAATTCGCATCTTTTAGATTTTCGAATACTAAATCCAGTTCTCTCTTGGCAACAGGTGTAAGGTTCCATTTTGCAAAATCGAAATAGATATTATTAAGCGCAAAACGATTGTTACCTGACTCATTTATTGGTTGAAGCAGGACCAATTTTTCAATTTGTTTTCTGCGAACAACGTTCTTTTGATCATCGAATTTAATGGAATGGGGGAGATACCCTTCGCTGGTTATAGTAAGCCCTAGTTTGAAGTCAGGAATATAGGAGAAGTAGCAAATCTCGCCTTGTTGAAGACGAGCACTTTTAACAACAGAATTTGTTTCGTACTCATAATAATCTACTTTATAGCTTACCGGCTCGCCAGTTCTTTGATCTAAACATTTTAAACGAATCACTACATCATCTGGGACAATAAGACTGTCTTCGCCAAGGTCAACAGAAGTTCCCAAAAGGCCGGCTTGAGTGAAGAATCTAGCACTATCTATTTTGGAGCTATTCGGCAGTTCATGTTTTGGTCCTAATACAAAGTAGATACTGTCCTTTTTCGAAATAAACGATCTTGGATTGGCCTGAAGGGCTTGGTTTAGAGTGGTCATTGCAACTATAGCATCATTAGTGCGTTGCAATAATGTTGTAAAACGACCTTGGCCCACATCGCGAGTTACGGTATCGGTAAATTCAAGAGCATTGACCATTGCCTCAGCTTTGATAGAATCTATTTGCTCCTGAGCTCTTTTATTTATTTTATCGAGATAAAGGCTATCTGGATGTCTGGTGATCTGACTAGCATAGATCATCACAAGCTCGGATTCACCTGGTCGTAATGTTCTTGAAACAAACAGGGTATCTTCATTTAAAAACTCGATTGCGATATTTCTGGCCGTATAGTTAATAGGGTACCTTAGCTTGGTAGATTTCGTAGAATCTAGCATATAGACATAACTTAGGTCTAGGCCCTGTTCTACAGCTAAGAACGGCTTACCGTCGTAAGAAGAGATACGACTGGGGTTTCCCTTTACTTTAAGCTTGGCATTTATAGTATCTACAGATTCGATACCGTATGGACTAATGTCCATTTTCAGGATGTCACTCCCCGATAACGCTAAGAAGGCATCTTCTTGGTTATCATAAGTAATGCCAGAGATGTTATAACCATCACTAGGGTGAATGATTGTAAAACGCTCACGTCGGTTCAAGCTGTTTATTACGTCTAGACGGTTTTCGTATTGAACCATGCTGTAGACTTCATTAAAACGAACGAAACCCTTAAATTTCTTGGCTTTGATGGTTAGGTCGTCAACCACCTTGTCTTCATCAATTTTGTAAAATTTCAGTGACTCTGATAATGGTGAACTGAAATAAACTTCTTTTAAGTCTTTATTGACACTATGCAGAATGATTGGTCGTGTCGAGTTATAAATATTTTTCTCAACGAGAATAGTCTGACCTACCAATGATAGAGAGGACAAGCTGATAAAAAGAAGTAAGAGAATCCTTTTCATAATTAAAATGATAGCGCCATTTCAAATGCGAGTTCATTATATCCTCCGATTAATAACCGAGGACCGAAAGACCAATTATTTGTGCTCTTTCTAAGGCTGATACTTGCAGCACCAGTCACTGTCATTTCATTGATGCCTGTTTCTGCATAAAGAAGTGGACCAAGGGCAACATGACCTTTCCAACCTGTACGATAGAAAAGGTTCATTTCATTCGAGAGACCAAGGAACATGAAGTTTTTCTCTGAGTCTGTGCGATGAACAGAGATACCTGCTAGAGCTTCAATACCATAATACCGATAGTACTTCACCCTTAGACCGACGATGTCTGTATGGCGTCCCAAGGAGTAGTTCATGTTGAAATTCTGTTTTGCGGGCGGTGTTTTCTTTGGCGCAGGGATATATACTTCTAGGTTTCGCACGGAACCTTCACCAAGAAATGAGCTTTCACTGATGTATTTGATGGATGTTGGATCAACCTCCTTAGAAACAACCATCTCAGGGATGAGGTCATCAACATTGAACTCTTCGAATTTTACAATCTTGAGCGTATCCATGACAATATCGTAAGAACCCACTTTCTCGTCCTTAGATAATATCGAGCCGTCTTCTACTTTTAAATTTACCCTTTGTTGTGCTTGTGCTCCGAACGAGAACAGGAAGAAAAATAACGCGAATGGTATTAGTTGTTTCATAATAATTGGCATTGTATGGTTGCGTTTATGCTAAATCTGTTGGTCCAGCCGGGAACAATCTCAGAATCTATCCATGGAGCGGTTAATAATGCATCGGTGAAGGAATAGAGCATGACTTTTTCCGAGAGCCGAACCCTCATCCCTAAGGAAAGATTTGGCTTGAGGCTGTTAGATATGTAGTAACTGGTAAGTCCCAACTGAAGTGCATTTACATTGTTATAGGTCCGTTCAACCATGAACGTAGCTCTACCATAAGATACTTTTTGATATTCAAAGTAGGAAGCATAGAAGCCTAAATGTAGTAATGGCTCTATTTTTACCTTATAACCTGCTTCAATACGAAGAGGAATTGCCCTTATCGGTAGCACTGTATCTGCAGAAGAAATGCTGTTTTCTCTGTAATAGTAGTCTCCATTTAAAAGAAGAGTATTTTCTTCTGAGAACAGATCTGTGGTTGTAAACGAGTTGCTATTCAAGGCAAAGTTTGTGCTATCCAAACGGTATTGAAGCTGTAAAGAGCTGCGCGGAGCCAGTCCATCTACAAGAAGACTGAATTCGGTGAATTTTGTTGGACGATGGCTGAGGTAAAAGCCGAGCGATGGAATGAGTGGAAGTTTCAGTAGCGAGGTGATTCGCACAGAATCTCGCCAGTCTAAATTTCTATTTAATGATTCACCTACGCCCCCTAAATAGTCTAATTGGCCATTAAATGCTGTGCTCTCTACCTCGTAAGCGCCTTGAAACGAATTGACTCCTTTGGTGATAAAGCCATTGACATTGTATTCGTTCAACGTATTTATGTGGCTCCCTGAAAGTCTTAATTGAAGTGTGCTTGCTTCTAGCTTTCTAGTAAATTCTAACCGGTGTTCTATTAAGCTCGAGTACAATGAGGATAATGACCCGAATCGAATAGAGTCTTCGAGATAAACGCCGTGTAGGAGCCCATTAAACTCCTCGTTATTAAATCTTTTTTGCTGAAAACTTTGAACAGAGGTGACATAGGCTATTTCTTTCTGTGGATTAGAGTATCCAATTCGAAGTAGTTCTCTATTCTGACTACTCTGACCAAGTACATCCCCTTGTCCGTTGTATGGGCCATTTACCCAAGTTGCATAATCTACATTGGACATGGATAACCTATCTATTGTTCCAAATCCAACGTAAATGTTTGTATCCGTTGCATGATGTATGGACCAATTATTAATGAATCCATTTTGTCCAAAGCAACTCCCTGAAAGGAACCCGATACAAACGAGCATACTAATATGTTTCCAACATCTTTTCATTAAAAGGAAGCATTTAGCTGAATGTATAGTTGATCTTCAAGGCTGAGCAGATTGTCCTGGTAACCTCGTATATCTCCGCGAATCTTAAGAGTTAATTGCTGACCAGTAATCTTTGATGAAGGGAGATAAAAGGAGCTTGACTCCCATTGGGTAGAATCCATAACACATTCTACAGCATCTGTAAACAAAGCACTACCATTATTATCGAGTAATTCCAATCGTAAAGTTGTCTCAAACCTTGTCACAGCAATACCTATTCCTGAAAACTTAAATTGAACGGAATCCGACAGATAAATCAAAGAGTCGAGTGCTTCACTTTGATTAAATGCTACCGGTGTGTTTGCGTGGTATCCTAGGTTTCCGTCTGAAAAACCCACCAGGCTTGAAACATATTGATTAAACTTTAAGTCCTCGTCATACTTTACGCTACAGGAGTCGTCCGACCAAAGTTGAATATCTCCATTCATTCCTTGGATAATCAATCCGACCAAACTGCTATCGGTATTTTCAATCTGGTTTTGACTTATTTGTGTTTCGTTGGGATTCCAAATACCCCCTGTTTGAGGGAATTCCCATGCAGATGTGTCGACGTAGGAATTCTTAAAATGGCTGTAGGTGATGGAAGTCGAGTCCTTAATTTTCACTCTACCAGCAATCTTTCCTTGGAGTGTTGAAACGACGGAAGTACTTCTTAAGATTAAACTGTCATTAATGTGAGACGTGGCGGGGTTTGAATCAAAATTCCGTCCATATTCAAAGGCAAGAGTATCCATTAAACGCCCTTCATAGTAGTTTTCCTGCCATTCTTGTTGAACACTGTAGGAGCTTTGGATGGTGTAATGAGGCTTCAATCTAATGGGGAAGCCTGCAAGAGGTCTGAGGAAGTAACGGGCGTACAAACTACCTTCATTAAGAAGTGTGTCGTTTTGCAATATGATATTATTGACAAAAGGGTTAGGACTTTGAACCATGAGTAGGCTGTCCACCATGAAGAAGTTATTAGAATCAGAGACTTCTCGTATCAAGTAAAAAGGCCCGTCAATGCCGTTTAGGTTTAATTCACAATTTAATAAACCGCTTTTGACCCCAAGTAGATGGGAACGTGTAGGGTGGTAGGGCAGAGTGATGGTATCTAGACCGATTTCAAAGCGAGAATCGTATGGGATTATTTTTCCCGTTTTCACCTCACATGTGTCAAAACTTAGATCTACTGTGAGTTGACGAGTGTTATCCAACAACACAGGTGTGTTCCAGCCATAAACGGTAACGTTCTCTAGAGTCAGATTTAATTTCTTGCCGATTCTTAAAACGGCTACTGTACTATCAATACTTAATGAATCTCCAGCAGGAAGAGGGAAGCGGAAGTTTAATAACGTTAAACCAGCAGATTTAGCTACAAAATCTGCCTCAATAGGAAAGTTAAAGTCGTTTTTAATTTTGATAGACAGATCTACATTTTCTAAGAAGCTGGTACTGTCTACACCGGTAACAAAAGTTGATGAGAATAAATTGTTGTTGGCATTTTTTGTGATGAAACCAGCGTAAGAATTCACAGAAGTACCGTCGTTGTTTACGAAAAACAAGTAATCACTGCTATTATAGGCACTTATAAACCCTAGCTGACTAGAAGTTTTAGTGACACTGAAACCAGGTAGACTAAGTGATATTGGACCAGAATTAATTGCTAAAAGTGAATCCTGACTGTAGGTGCTGTCCTTAAGACCAACTAACTGAGTGGCTTTGAAAGAGGTGTCGTGGATATCTGTAATGAAAAACACAGAGTCTGACCCCACCAATCGATCACCATTTAAATCAATAACTTCTGTGAAGAATAGGGTGTCATTAAACAGATTAATTCCTGAAGTATAATTTGTATTTATACCGTCTTTGCGAACGTAGTAGTTTTCGCAACTTATAGTATAAAGTGCGACAGCAAATACAATGAATAAGTTCTTAAATTTGAACATCAAAGGCTTTAGGAATGATTGGTTTCTGTAAATATAGGAGTATTGCGGTCAATTTAATATGTGTCAGTGTTTTAATCATTGGCACGGTGTCTTGTGGCATATCCGAATCAGTGGTTGTGCCACTTTCGGAGATGAAAATTGAAGATAAGAGATTCTTAGATACAAATACGTCGGCTACTACATTCTACTTTGGTCTATTTAATACCGATGGATACGATCGATATAGCGGAACAGTCTTTCAAGACATGATGTACCGAATGACAGCTGAGCAGTCGATAATGAACGATGGTAAGCCTATTGAATATTTCGAGGGTGTAGTTCAGAAAAAAGGTCTTCATGTGGTTTACGAATTAAATGGCATCTATACATCTGAACCTATTTTAAATTTAGTTCGCTATAATAATGATGACACCACTGCGACCTCTGGTAGTATAATATTAGCAACACAGAAAACATCCTCTGCTCCATCTCTACAGGAAGCTTATTCTGCCTTACCTGGTCTATCAAAACCTTTAACAAAGGATGAAGTCACCACAAAAAAGAATAAGGTTCAGTTTTCAAAAAAGGCAGGATCAAAAATTGACGAGAGACTTATCATAATCGCTTGCTTCCGAGAAAGTTACTTTGAGGAGCATATGCTCCGACCATTTGAAAATGAGTTATCGGAAATTGATTATTATCAAGCTAAAGGATGGGTTAGGGTGTATCTAGTAGACTTCCCGGGATATAGATTTTATGAGGCTCAAGAAGTTTTTCCTGATGCTTGGAGAGCCTACTACGGGGAGTAATAAATTACTTTGTATCTTTCTCTAATAACCAATAAGTCTGAAAATGAGAAGGATCTTTATTCTCCTTTTTGTGTCGGTCCTATCGTATGGGATGAATGCACAGAATTCTTACAATACCTCGATTAATTCGCCGAACCCTTATTTTTCTCCAGGCGATACCGTGTCTCTAAGTTTAACGGTTAATACAACGCTTTCGCCGTTCAATTTTTTCCAGTTCGCCTTCGCTCCACTAGGGATGGTTAGTACTTCGCAACTAATTGTTAGTTCCACAGCTCAAACACCAAATTATTATGCCCAGGGAACATACTCGGTTGATTTAATTGGTACAAGTTCCATCTCTTATGGGTCTTATTTACTTTTTGCACAAGCCTCGTCCAACTCAGAAGTCGATACCGTGGGTTACATCACTTTTGGACCCGCGCTCTCTCCTCCGACATTTAGCGAATCGATAGTTACTTCGGCGACTGAATATTGCTATGGTGAATCAGTGTCTCTTGCAATAGATAGCATCCCATTAGATTCTGTAGTCTTAGACGTACCCTCTGCATTTCCGTCAGGAAATGTATTGTGGCTCCCGTTTTCGAATTCAACGCAAGAGTTTCAATCCTTACAATACCCGACTGAAATAGGCTTGGGATATTCGTTGCAGCCTAACCGTGACGGACTTTCAAATGCATCGTATTACATCAACTCAACAAACTCGGCTTTAGTTTATACTCAATCTCCGAAGGTCGCTGCCATGTCAACCTATCAAGGGTTAGCAGATAGCTCAGAATTCACCATTTCCTATTGGGTAAATAGAGATTCATGTACTGCCGGCATCTTGTTCGGTAGAGCAGATAGCATAGGGTCAGGTTCTTTTGCTTGTTACTTAACAGACAGTTGTACCATTGGTTTCTCGGGTGTTTTTGTCAACCAGAGCTTTGTCAATGTCGTTAAGAGTTTAGAGGCCAATTTGGACACTGGGTGGAATCATATTATTATCGAAAAAGATCAAAGCACCTTACGACTTCAGATAAACGGCGTTACCAAGGATACTGAAGCTGTTTTGGGTAGCCTTACGTCTCCTCAACCACTTGGCTTCGTTGTTGGAGCTCCAATGTCACTAATTCCCAATGGACCTCCTGTTGCAGGTGCATATGCAGCACTTGACGATATAGGTCTTTGGTCTAGAAAACTATCTTCTAGTGAGAAAAGCAGTCTCCGAAATGCAGGAACGTTTGGCTTTGCGAATAAACACACCTATAGCTGGTCAACGGGTCAGCTGGACACAGCGGTAACTTTCTCTATTGTCAGCGATACTATGGTGAAATTAAGTGTTCTTGACGATCAAGGAGTGGTCCATGAAGATTCAGTAGTATTCTTGGTGAATAACCCACGCATCATAGGTGCTGACGAATATTGTCTTGGTGATAGTGCGGTGCTTACCGTTCAAAATGTGGGCTTTTTATCTTCGTTTTCATATGTATGGAATACGGGAGATTCAAATGCCGTAACAGGCTATACTCCAAACAATGCGCAATATGCTTGGGTCGAGTCTAAATCAGCCTTAACTACCTGTTACGACAGCCTCTACATTGATGTATTCTCGCTGCCAAATACTTCGATAAGCACATCAATGCCTTTCAACAACTCAGGTACCGTTCTTGAACTGTCAACAGGTGCACAAGCCTTAGGTACTACTATTTATTGGAATACAGGTGATACGGCTCAGTCTATTACGGATTATCCAACCCAGTCTACCTGGTACAAGACATATGGAGTTACTGCCAACGGTTGTGCAGATGAGGACAGTATACTCATTGAAGTTGACAACATTTGGTTTATGGTTGATTTGTTCAATCAAAAGGTGCCAAACACCCCACATATTGCGGGTAATTTTAACGGATGGACGCCTGATTCAACCTCGTTGACAAACCTTTATGGAAGTGTTTGGGGTACATCTATTCCACTAGTTAGAGGAGATTCGGTTTCCTATAAGTTTATTAACGGGAATAATTGGCAGGCACCACACGATATGACAAACTGTTCAAGTTGGCCTTACCAAAATATGGGCAATAGGTATGTCCATATTGCACCGCAGACAGATACAGTGGGACCGTATCACTTAAGTAGTTGTGATCAGATGCCACCTATAGAACTAATTGCGGCAGATACAGCTTTGGCCTGCAATGGCGATTCAATAACATTCTCAATGTCTTCAACATTAGATTCTGTATTCTGGTCCTCTGGCGGTGGCGGTTTGAATTACACAGTCCCTTCCACTTTTTCTGGAGCTCTGGGAGTCGTAGGCTATTATCCTAATGGAGTTAGAATCTTGGATACCATCTGGATTAATCAGGACGGCCCTATCGATACCGCAATTTCCATTTCTAATGTGGGACCATATTGTGATGGAGATTCAGTCTTACTTTCTGTCAATTCTTCTTACGACATACAATGGAGCGATAACGACAGTAGTTCAACGAGACTCATTTCAACTACATCGTCTTTGTATGCTACGTTATCAACATTATTAGGATGTTCAGCCAATACGGATACTGTTGATTTAGTTTTTAATGCGAATCCAAACGCATCGATTTCTGCTACGGCCTATGATATATGTGCTGGAGATACCTCGGTGGTCTCTGTACCTTATGGCCCGACAAATTCTTATGTATGGTCTAACGGCGCCTCTGGAAATACAGTTTCAGTTACATCTACAGCAGTATTATTCTGTGTGATTACAGATACCGTTTCAGGCTGTAGCTCTCAAAGCGGCGTGCTTACTGTTTCAAGCGCACCAAACCCTCTAACTCCAGAGTTTTCAGGAGATTCTCTTGTAAATGTGGGCACCAAAACTTCATATGAGGTAATAGTAGCACAGCCCAATGTTATCTATAACTGGACCCTTGATTCATTAGGCGCTATTAATTCTGCTGTTGCAGATTCAACTCAGATTAGAATAGAATGGCTTGATCCAGGAGTCACTAATCTCAAAGTAGTTGCAGATCTCGCAGGATGTACCTCAGAATGGTCTAAGACGATTACCGTTCAAGCCATAGGCATAGATGAACGCGAGCAATCGTTCAAAATATTCCCTAATCCTTCGAATGGTCTGATTACGATTGAAAACATGTCTGTACAAGAGGATCTAATTATTGAAGTTTATTCTTCAAATGGATCATTAGTGACATCCATTCCGGTTTCCTCAGATGAGGTCGTTAAAACGATCGATTTATCCGCACTTGAATCAGGCCCTTATCTTATCAGAACCAACGACGGAACAGCATACACTCTCATAAAACAATAACAGATCCGAAACCATGTCTAACTTTCTCAAAGCATCAAGCTTAGCTGTATTTCTCGCACTGCTAAGCCCTTTAGCCGCTACAGCTCAAACTGAACTTTGTGGCACATTCACATTAGAGTTGAACGATACTTACGGTGATGGATGGAACGGCAACGAACTTGATCTAAGTTTTACGGGCGGTGATTCTACGTATACATTTTCGAGTGGATACCAAGCAACCTATTCTTTAACCGTACCATACCTAGACACTGTAGAGTTCATATGGCAAGCAGGAGGCTCGTATACTAGCGAATGCTCTTTCCGAATTCTAGATGCATCTGGCACTGCTGTTTATTCTTCACCTCAGGGTAATATTATGACAGCAGGCTCTACGCAATACTATTTGTATTGTAATACTCTCGCGTCGTGTGCTTCGCCTTCCAATGTGACAGTGACAACTGGAACTACTGATGCAGGTCTATCATGGACCACTAATGCATCTTCATATTCCTATAATTTGGTTGAATATGGACCTGTCGGTTTTGTTCAAGGCACAGGTGCTACGGATACTATTTGGGCATATGGAGACACCGCATATTTTGACGGATTAAACCCAGCCACACAGTATGATTTCAAAGTAACAACCATCTGTTCAGCTTCAGATTCGTCGCAGACCATGGGGATTAGTGGAGTGTACACGCAGTGTGCTGCTCTAGCGACTCCATACTCAGAGAACTTTGACGCTTCAACAACAGGTTCTGCGTTCAACCCGTCTCTACCTCAATGTTGGGATTTCTACACGAATTCAACACTTAGTTACTATTACCCGTATGTGTACAATAGAAACTACTCGTTCTACGCAAATTCAGGTTCTAACTTCTTATATGCATACCGTTCATCAAGTTCTTCTACGTCTGGTGCTTACGCAGATACTACAATGGCTATTATGCCGGAAATCCAAGGTTTGGATTCTGCAACGAAGCAATTGAAGTTCTATGCACGTACTACTTCGGTAGGCCGTCCAGGTGAGGTGATCATTGGTCTTACAGATGCCGCTGGTACTCCAAGCTCATTGAAGATTGTTGATACAGTATATGCGCCTACTACGACGTACAGCCAGTACACTGTGTACTTAGACGGTGCAACAACTGGAGATGCTCGTGTAGCATTTGTATTCATGCGTCAAATAGGTACTTACGATTATGTATGTCTAGATGATGTTGAAATCACAGATATTCCTCCTTGTCCCGAGCCAATTGGTTTGGCGCTTACTTCTGCTGGAAGAACTGAAGCTACTATCAGCTGGTCTTCTTCAGCTTCTTCATTTAACGTTGAAGTAGGACCAACTGGATTTCTACAAGGTACAGGGGTTTTTTATAATACGACATCATCAAATGTTGGAGTAAGTGGCTTAAATCCAAATTCTTATTATGACGTTTACGTTAGAAGTGATTGCCAATCATCGAATAATGGCTTTTCATCTTTTGTCGGTCCGTTTACATTCAAGACTGAATGTGGTTGGTTTGCCTCTCCATACGAAGAAGACTTTGGTTACTCTGACGGAACAGGTTCTTCTTCAAATCCAGATCTGCCAGATTGTTGGAAGCATGAAAACAGAAGTGCTTATGCATTCAACTATTGCTACGTGGATAAGTACTATTTCTATGGTAATACAGCCACAGACAGTGCCTACATTTACTTGAGTACGTACTATTCTCAGTTCAACTCAAGTACAGCTCTTGGCGATACCAACGCGGTAATCTTGCCAATGATGACGGATCTAACCAATAATGATCAGCAGATTATTTTTAATGGACGCTCAAGTTCCACTTCAGCTGCTTACAATGCCAAAATGGCCATTGGTACTGTTGATTCAACAGGTGATTTAAGCACATTGGTGATTATGGATACTGTAGAATTTACTTCTACGACGTATGCTGATTATACGATGGATCTTGACAATGTGCCGTCGAATGCTGCCAGCGTTGCTATAGTTGCCTTCGGTATGGCTAACTCAGGTTATACATATGGATATAATCGTGCATACATCGATCGTGTAGAGATTCGTCAGGCGCCACAATGTCCAGAGGTATATGATGTTGTAGCTACGGCTACTTCTGACACTTCGGGTACAATGTCTTGGGGCGATAGCTCTGTGGTAGATGAGTACTTGATTGATTGGGGTCTTGCAGGCTTCACACAGGGTACGGGTACTTACGATACTATTGTAGGGACCACTTGGTCAAACAATATGCTACTTCCAGGAGAAACCTATGAATTCTACTTCCAATCTATATGTAATTCTCAAGGAATCAATTCTCCATGGTATGGACCGGTAACGTTAGAGTTACCTTGTTCTCCAACGACGATTCCGTTTGCTGACGGTTTTGAAAATAAACCAACGTCATACGGTAATTCGACCAATCCAAACTTACCGGATTGTTGGACGTACAGTGTCAACGACAATCCTGGTAATTCTTACTCGTACGGTTCCACATCAACTTTCGCCTCATATTCAGGTTCTGGGTACGTGTATAATCGACAAAGTAATGTTGCCGGAGATACAGTAGTGGTTTCTCTTCCAATGATAGAGAATCTTGATACTGACGGTGCAGTCCTGAAATTCTGGGCGAGAGTATCTTCTACGACATACAAAGGTCAGATGGCTGTAGCGACTACAGGCGTTATGGGTGATTACATTACTGCGGCTGTTGCTGAGGATATGAGGGTAGGAAGTAACACGTACCAACAGTACTCTGTATACTTGGATTCTAACGTAGTACCAGCAGGTGCACAACGTCCGGCATTCTTGTTCTACTCGATCGCAGGTTCTTACAATTACATCTACCTCGACAGTGTGGAGGTTGAAGCTTTACCGGCGTGTGTGGCCTACAACTTTATGGAAAGCAACATCACTGATTCTTCGGCTGATCTTTCTTGGAGCTACACGGGTAACAATTCATTCAACCTAGAGTACGGTCCAACAGGATTCATTCAGGGCACGGGTTCCCAAACGGGAATCAATTTTGATAGTATTATGGCACCATATAGTTTAGGTAATTTAGACCCAAATACGACGTACGATTACTATGTTGAGAACGTATGTAATCCAGGTACGTGGTACGGTCCATTCACGTTCACGACAGAATGTACAGGTCCATTGGCAGCAGGTACGTATTCAGTAGGTGCTACGGGTGATTTTCCTTCAATGGATAGTGTGCTGACTGTACTTAATACCTGTGGTATTGGAGGTGCAGTAACTTTCGAATTCCAAGCAGGTTCATTCATCGCTTCTTCTCCTATTGGTGAGATCAACGGTTCTTCAGCAACAAACACAATCACTTTCAAAGGTGGTTCTGCTGCTGATACAATTACTGCTGGTGGTGATGCTGCATTCGTTCTAGAAGGAGCTAAGCACATGGTGTTCGAAGATCTTTACATCTACGCACCAGGTAGTAAAGGATTCCGTTTGAATGGAACTGAGGACGTTACTATTGATGGTAATACCATTGAAATTGGTGCGACTACTTCTTCATTGGCAAACGGTATCGTT
>Ga0213865_10000937_pt1 | contig 19279 bp, 9 predicted proteins | sample PICome_6_FD_160100 | JGI IMG/M metagenome (GOLD analysis project Ga0213865, IMG submission 160100) | Coastal seawater microbial communities near Pivers Island, North Carolina, United States - PICO282 | ecosystem: Environmental > Aquatic > Marine > Coastal | place: USA: North Carolina | collected...
GAGACTTGACACAGTGCAACACTGGTGACATAAATTCTACTTATGTGGAACTTATTTTGAGAAATAAGTTCCTCATAAGTGGTATGATTCTTTCTGAGGTATCCATTTAAGTATTCCATAAGTAGGTGTCATTGTGACAAAATCTGAGAAAACACGTGTCCTCCTAGGAATTATGCAACGGTGCACTAGTTCCAATTAGACTTGAAGACTCCCATTCTTAATGAAAACTTCGCGGATATGGGCCACACGCAGTCCATAAGTAAAAGTATCAAACGACAACACGCGTTTTTAAGCTCGCTACGTCATCATATGGAAGGTATCCTTTCTTAAGTCTTCTTGGTAGCCACAAGTTCTCCATAAGTAAACCTATACTATACTAATTCCTATGTATGTAATTCATGGAACGAAAGAGCAACCAACGGATTTCGTTCTCGGATACCGAAAATTATTCTTCAATAATAAGATACCAAGGATACCAATATATCTTTTATTCTTAAACGGAAAGGATACCAAGATACCATCTCCTGGATACCATTCTCTTTCGGTTGCTCTGACATTCATCCCACCTAAAATCACTAGATTAAATACCCTCTATACAAGCCCTCACAACTCTTCTACGCTTTCTATATACCACTCTGGTTTATTCTCTGTCCTCACACTCTCTTTTACGCTTTAAAATACCACTGAACCATTGCCACATAAACACATCATCCAAGTTATCATTATCTATTTTTTTTCTCACAACTTTCAACAATAATTCGCATCACACACTTTGCAATTTGCTTGTAGATCTCCTGACTTAATATATTGTTTAACACTCTCTATTTCATTACCAGTCCATTCCAAACAGCAATTCCTGAGCTTACTCTTATCTTCTTGTTTCAGAGCATTACCTTCGAACGCATGGTGGCACAAGTGACATAAAGTGTTATCACATTGCTTGCATTTATAATATCTAGTAGGATCAGTTATATCTTTTCTCTTTTTACGAGATACCTTATTGTGAAAAAGAGAAGGAGAGAGAGAGTAGATGACAAAGTGTATGTTAGTGACGACTCAAAGGTGCACGAGATAGATAGACAGAATGGCTTACCTCCTCTGTAGGATTTGCTTTAGCCTTCTGCTCATAATGTAATTGATACAATATATGTTAGTGACGACTCAAAGGTGCACGAGATAGATCAGACAGAATGGCTTACCTTCTTTGTAGACTTTGCTTCAGCCTTCTGCTCATATAATGTAATTGATACATATATGTTAGTGACGACCCAAAGGTGCACGAGATAGATAGACAGAATGGCTTACCTTCTTTGTATGCTTTGCTTCAGCCTTCTGCTCATATAATGTAATTGATACATATATGTTAGTGACGACTCAAAGGTGCACGAGATAGATCAGACAGAATGGCTTACCTTCTTTGTATGCTTTGCTTCAGCCTTCTGCTCATATAATGTAATTGATACATATATGTTAGTGACGACTCAAAGGTGCACGAGATAGATCAGACAGAATGGCTTACCTTCTTTGTAGGATTTGCTTTAGCCTTCTGCTCATATGTAATTGATACAATATATGTTAGTGACGACCCAAAGGTGCACGAGATAGATCAGACAGAATGGCTTACCTTCTTTGTATGCTTTGCTTCAGTCATCTGCTCATAATGTAATTGATACAATATATGTTAGTGACGACTCAAAGGTGCACGAGATAGATCAGACAGAATGGCTTACCTCCTTTGTAGGATTTGCTTTAGCCTTCTGCTCATAATGTAATTGATACAATATATGTTAGTGACGACTCAAAGGTGCACGAGATAGACAGACAGAATGGCTTACCACCTCAAACTTTATTCCTTGCTTCTGTAGTTGTAAATTCATTATTTCATTCACCTCATCTCCCACTATCCAAGTAGCTAGTAAGTCTCTTTTCTCCCTAGTTGCTGTAAGCAATTCAATGTCATTCTCCTCAGAACAGTTACTTCTCCACAAATTTGTTTTCAAAACACCACCATCATACGCAATGTTCCCATTTTTACTAACGATTTTATCCCATTCAATTTCTACCTGACTATACCATTCCCCATCTGTTTCGTTTATTAATTCAGCTGTTTCAGAATCAGACACTATTGTCCCAGACGACCAAGCATATTTCACATCAGTAGTAGAAAATTGAGAGTACAAGGCAATTCTGTCACCAGCCCTAAGAGTGTTATTATTCTTTGCCACTTTCCGCTTCTTCTTTGGTGGAATTGGATCCTCCTCACTATCCAGCATTTCATTGGCAAGATTTTCCGGATGATGACTTGCACAGTATGGTTCTGTTGACTTTTTGATTCCCTCTGCCAATTCCCATTCATCTTGACAATTTTGATGAACTGATTTACGACAACTTGAATGGGAGCATTGCAACACAGATAAACCACTATACGTACATCTGTACCCATTGCAGACGCCAGCACACTCCTTATCATTCTTCCCTTCTCCACTATCCTCATCTTCCGAGTCATCTTCTTCTGAGTCTGAAGATGATTCACTGCTGCTATCACTGTCAATTCTACTCGGTCGTTTCTTCCGCTCTTCTTTTAGTTTCTGGCGCCGCTTTTTAATGACATCATCATCACTATCACTATCACTTTCACTTGATGAGCTATATGATGGAGAAGATGATGACTCTTGCCCTCCACTAGATTGTTGGAATTTCTGCGCCCGGGCCAACATCATTCCACCCCAATCCTTTCTAGATTTCTTAATACCTTGATGTCGACGCTCCAATTTGCTTAGTGATTTGTTTTCCAAATGATGATTTGTCGACTCCTTGTCATTCGAAGCACCACCATCCCCCAAATCATTGATCGACTCCTCGTCATCATCATTCCAACCACCACCATCACCACCCAAACCATCGTCTACATCATTGACCAACGAATTCCCTGCAGCACCAACTCTATTTCCCTCAGCATTTGGTTGTGGCAATGTCCCCTCAGTTCGATTTAGTGAGCTTTGACTTGACATAGTTGCTTGGTGTTGTCTAGATAGTTCTTGCTGCTCCCTCATGGTTGCAGGCCTCGTAGTTCTAACAACATTTCCAGAAGAAGACAACAGTTGGCTCTGATTGTTAGAGGCTAAAAGAAGACGAATCAAACCTTGACGCGTTTCATTTGATCTTGCTTGCAGAGAATTGCTTAGACTTGTAAGAATTGCAGCTGCAGAATTGTCCTCCGTCGAGTCTGGTCGAGGATTGGAAGAAGCTTCCGAGGGAGCAGCAAGAACTGCAGCTACAGAATTGTCATCCGTCAAGTCTGATCGAGGATTGGAAGAAGCTTCCGAGGGAGCAGACTTGGAAAATCGTTTCTCCAGATCAAACTTGGCACGGGCATGTTCAGATGATTGATCATTTGACTGACCAACGAAAACTTTTTGTGCAAGCTTCAATTGACGTGTTAACAACGTTTGTACATGCGCATCAGGATGCAAATGTACCCTTTTCAGTTCCATTGCAAACAAAAAGGCATGATGGTTTAAATTACTGTTTTGAAGCTTGAATTCATCAAACACTGCTCTTGCATGTGTAGCCTTGTCTTCCGTTAGTAACTCTTTATGAGCAACCAGATTAGGAAACCTTTTCAAGTTAATTTTCAAGTAAACATTTCTTTCTTTGTTGGCGCTACTGTTGTTGTTCAAATTCAGTTCATTAAGTTCTAATAATCTTCCATCCAAACTCATGATATATTTCATTTCCACTAGCATACTTCCTTCATCCTTATCCTTACCCTTATTTGAACTCCTAACCAATGTATATCCATAAACAGTGTATACATATGACAGAAAAGATTGGAGTGCAGCGTTTGCTCCTTTGACAGCAATTTTACAAATCTCATGCTTTACTAATCTGGTACTTTTCCCATCCTCAAAAGTTGTTTTAAACGTGAAAGGACGATGGGTAGGACGTTCAATGTTTTCAGCTTTGCTACACCAAGCTTTTACCTTGGGGATGAGCCAATTATCAAATTCTAATGGTGAGAAATTCTGAATGAATGTCTTCATTAGAAATGAACAGAGAAGAGAAGGGGTTTCATCAAATACAGTTTTGAGAGATGTTTTGCTTGAAGCTGATACTAAATTCCTAACACTTAAGTAATTCCCTGTATCTTCTTTTATCAAACCTTCTTTGAAGCAAACAAGAGACATATGTTCTCTTGCACACTTCCTTGATTTTTCTAGTATTTTGTTGCGCAAATCTGACAAACCTTGTAACACAAGTTTACGTTTCTTATCTTTTTCACACTCAGCAAGGAGTTTGCCTTCAGGCCAACTCTTGAACAATTTGTAGGCCTCAAGATTACTATCAATACGTTTTTCGTCTTTAGTAATGTCTTTGATTTCTACACCTAGTAGATTCGGAGGGAAAATAATATTACCCGAGCCGTCAGTTTCAAATGCTAGCTCATTGTTGGTTGTATCAGTTTGTTGTGCAGTTCCATTACCATCTGGTGGACAATTATTTTGTGCAATTCCATTATCATCTGGTGGACCACGACCATTTTGTGCATGACCGCCACCAGCATCACTGTCACTAGCTGTACGTGTTGTATCATTAGTAGAGTACATTGATGATGCTGCTGCTGCTGTTGTCGTTGCTGATGTGTTTGCCGCTTGGATGGTAGGTGACATATTATGATTATTTTGATTATTAATGGCAGTGCCATTATTATTGGTCAAGACAGTGTTAACCGACCCCTGGTTAAAATTCATATGAATCATACTCATATTTATATTTATAGTAGGACGAAGAATTATATTGTCAACTATATGATCCAATATCATCTACTCTCGATTGTATTTTGATTTTATGAGATGCAACGATCATTTGCTTTTGCAGAGCAAACGAAAGAGAACTACGTAGGAATTAGTACATTTTCTTGTTTTCTTACAATTAAGATACACATCTTTTGCAAAAAACGATATTATGATTGTACAACACAACTCTCGCATAGAACCCTCAACAGTGATTATATAATAAAATCACATTCTATATTACGCCTGACAATTGAACTATTTACAACAAGATGAGTTTTTATTGCAGAAGCAGCAATTGCCAGTGGTATAAGGAGTATAATGTAGATAATGATGATGTTGAGAATGATTATATTATTATTCATTGCAAAGTATGCTTGGAACGATATTACAAATGTAGACACTGTAAATATTGCAAGCAGGAGAAGGAACGTGGAAAAGATTTAATTAAACAACACATTCCCAATTGCATTGGTATGAAGAAAAGAAAACAAGAGGAAGCAGACCGTGCCAATAAGAGGCATAGAGAGATTGTAGAGAGCGAATCTGCAAACAGTAGTGATGATCATGATGAAGGTTTTGGTAATAGTAATTGCAATGGAAATGATGATATTTTCACGAGCGAAGATGATAATTATGATGAGATGGCGGTGGGGATGGAAGATCAAGTACTTGCAGCAACACCAACTAACAATGAATGTGTTAATATTGAACTACTTCACGAAGTACTACGTGCAACACAAGATGATGTCGCTATGGAAGATTTGGTACAAGCTATATTGTTGCAAGAGCAACAGGGTGGGGGGCAACAGGATCAATGTGCTGATATGGACCTTGATGACAATATCTTAGTGACCAATAATAATGAAGTCAATGAGAATAATACTGCATATGGATATGATCAATTTGGAATCTTTGATAACAGAAATGACAACGAGAAAAGAAATGGACGGGGACATATTATTCAAGATCAGGCCCAGATATACATGTACTGTAATTATAAAGAAAAACTAAAGGGTGGTTTTGGAGGGGGGTTCAAGAATGTGGTTGCCCGTGCAGGGAATCGGAATGCCGACTTGAATGTAATGGCTGATCTACAAGAAGCACGTATTATGTATTCTTTGGTTAAGTTATCATTAGAGATGTCTAGGAAGGATAAAAATGGGCTCATGGTTTTCACATCATTGACAAAAGCTTCTGTTGAGTCAAAACAAGGTACATATCCACACTGTGTGCCAACTACTTATAACGACTTGCGCAGCTGGGTACTTGAGGGTCCACACTCAATTATGTCAATGATTCCAACAGGAAGAAAGCCCAAACTTTTTCATAACCACGCATGCTATGACTTGAAGGAGACACTGGCAATTCAAGCTGGACATGGTGCTGAGTATGACTTTGCATGGAATGGAGACACACAGAAAAGGAACATGAGAGGGCTGAATGGAACCAAAGCAATGGATTCATTGATAGACAAGGTCAAGAATCATATGAAGAGGGAAAAGGTAGATGAAATCAAAATCAAAAAGACAAGTATTGGATGGCTTCTGTTTTGGAGTGATTCATTTCTACGCTGCTTTATCAAACAGAAGGAGAACAGTGTGTGGATGCTTACTGTTACAGTTTGCCCCCCAGAAGGCAAGAAGAGATCAAAACTTTACACCTACATCTTGGCAATTGGTAACAGTTCAGATGATCACAGAGAAGTTGTTGATTACTACATGAGGCAGTTGAATGATGTGATGAAAGGATTTGATTGTTTCTTTGGAAAATCCAACACCTTCAAACGTGTTGCTTATGGCATGATTGCTTACAATGCTGACCGTCCTGAGAATTTCTTTGTAACCAACGTTTTGCAAGAAGGCGATTGTGGAAAGGTCCTAGGTTGGTCGGTATCCCTCAATGTGAAGACATTTGCATGCTGTGCGGATTGCTATAAGCGCCTTGTATTTTCACTCATTCAAGGAGATAGCACTGATAATCAAGAAGGTAGCCAAAAATGTGACAAATGTGCCAACTTTACCATCGTTCCAGACAAATATGGTGAAAAACAATCAAATTTAATCAGCAACAGAGTAGATAAAAATTATCCTACTTCCTATCCTAAAGAAGGATATGGAAAAATGCCGAAAGATAGAGAATGTGGTCAACAGTATCATCCTCCGGTGAAGCTCAGTAATGCTTTTCTACTGACTGCTTTCAAAGCTGCTTATTACGGTGTTGCAGTAGGCAATTGGAGCAGAGCTAATTTTGATTCATTTGTATCAAGTTGCAATCTAAGAGGCAAGACTGCTGATCAGCTATATGAAACTGCAACAAAAGACAAGAAGGAGAACAAAATCAAGGACAGTTTGGGAGATATTGAGCCAAAAATATGGAGAATTGTTGATCTTTTTAGAGGTCATATAACTCCCATCATACCGATGCATTGTTTATTTCATGGAATTACCCCAGATCTGATGGAAGCTAATCACGAAATTCTAAAGAGTTACAAGAAAATGAGCGAATTTATAACCTTTGCCAACCCAATATTGGAAAAAGTTGCATCATTTCGTTTGGACTGGTGCAAAACAAAGCTGCTTCCAAAGGCAGCATGGATAGCAGAGAACAGTATGGCTTATGGAAGACTCATGTCCTACTTGTATGGAATGTACTTGAATACAAATCCATTGGGACGCACTTCCAACAATCCTTATGGGCCTCCAAAGGCAAAAAAAACTTCTGAGCATTTATCTCGTCTTCTCAATGCATACCAGTTATGCATATCTGTTCTCATGAGCAAGAAGAAGATCAACAAAGACTACATATCAAAATGCATACGCCTCTTCATGTGTGCTGCTCATTATACTGAACTTCAACATGGCAGCCTTGTTAGTGCGGAAGTACCATTCCTGAGAAAGCTCCCCGTTGATACATTGAAAGCTTTGGCAGCAAAGCTTAAAGTGAAAGATGCACAATCAATGAACAAAAAAGCTGATTTAGTTAAGAAATTATCAAGTGTGAAGGATGACATACTCAATCAATTTCTACCACTACTGAATCAAGAAGATAGTCGATTACAGAAGTTTGAATTATTATACAGAAACATGGTTCGTGATAATGAAGTGTCAGGAGAGGAACCTATTGACCAGATTGACTCAAAAAAACTTTTGAATGAAGATACGAAGTTTGCAGAGAAGAGAAACATACTAATGTTACTCTCGGATGCTCTTGGTGTACCTGTTGTCAACAAGAAAACCCAAACAAAAACTATTATCAATAACATAAAAAATGTCGGTGTTGATAGTGCCCAGTTGAATATCACCATTAAGAGAGTTTTATCAAAAAAAGAACAAGATGAGAAAGAGAGGGGTGAATCAAAGAAATGTATTTGGAGTGGTGGCAATTGGGTAACCATACTTGTTAATTTACCAGACCAGATCGAATATCTTGGACCATTTGGTCTTATCTGGTAAGATTCTTTATTTACTTATGTGAGTCTCTATTGCCATCAATTCTCCAGTACAGCTAATCCTATTCTTATATGGTTTATAGGGATGGCGATAATGAGGCCTCAATACAAGTGTTGAAAGGAGTTTTGGCTGGTATGTATAAGGGTAAGGACAACAATTACCGAGCAGCCAGGTTGGAAGCTCTTCACAAGCATAATGTCATTACTGGTTGGCTAGGAGAAGATTTTGATCCTGACTCAACCACTACTCATGATTATTTTGGTGGCATTTTTAGGTATAAGGATAATGATGATATCATAAAGGATCTGAAGAGTGGTTGGGTACCAATTAGCTGTGCTAGATCTAAGAAATCCCAAACATCATTTCACATATTCAGTTCCGATGGCCAGGAGGGATATGTGAAGTGTATAACGGTAGAAATGATATCCCCAGAGTTGTATATTCAAAAATCAGGGATGCACTTTTGTCAGTTCAAATTAAAAAAGCACAAGGATAAATCTTTGGTTGAGATGAAGAAGATTCACAAGACAAAGTTGGAAGCTATGGTAGATGGATATGCATTATTGTTGCCATACCGTACAAGTGACAATAACTTTGAGAGCAGGTTTACATTAGTGTACAGTGATTGGGAAGTTCTACGGTGTGATATAGGCACCAAAAAGGGTCATCCATCAATGGACAATAGCTTTAAAAACATATAATAAGGTAATCTATGTTGCTTTCTCATCCTTTATACCCACCGAAGTAGTTCGTTTGCTGGTGCTACCTAGGAAAGATCCGCTTTGCCAGAGCAAGGGAAAAGGAATTTGTGGTATCCTTTTCGTAGTAAGTTCACTTCAAAACACACAATCTCTAATAAGAAGGTGCATGACTTTGAGATATATATAATATTGTTTGCCAATCTCATCTCTTCCCTGGAATAGTTCATCATCTCTTCCTCATTATAATAATAATAATAATAATAATAATAATAATAATAACCTAGCCAACATAACTATATTGCAATTCAAAGTCGTCAACGTCAACAACAATAGAATCATCAACAACAACAATATAATGGCACGTACAAAGCAAACCGCACGTAAGTCCACCGGAGGTAAAGCTCCCCGCAAACATCTCGCCACCATAGCAGCACGTAAGTCTGGCCCTGCCACTGGAGGTGTCAAGAAGCCCCATCGTTACAGACCAGGAACCGTCGCCCTTCGTCAGATCCGTCGTTACCAAAAGAGCACTGAACTATTACTCCGCAAGCTTCCCTTCCAGAAATTGGTACGTGAGATTGCCCAGGATTTCAAGAGTGATCTACGTTTCCAGGGATCTGCCGTATTGGCGTTACAAGAATCATCTGAGGCATACCTTACTTACCTCTTTGAAGACACCAACTTGTGTGCCATCCATGGCAAGCGTGTTACCATCATGCCTAAGGATATTGACCTTGCCCGTCGTATCCGCGGAGAAAAACGTTTAGATCATTTACCAAGGGACGACAATGGTCAACACCTACATCGCATGTAGTGGTTTATTTGATGCAATTTGTAAGTGTAACTGTTGGTAGTTAAAGTTAAAACTAGAACTGTATTTGAAATATCAACCTCCACCCTAAATAACACATTAATATCTAATTAGATTTCATTCTCTGATGATTCACTAATATGGAGCTTCATTAGGATTTCCCATCTGTTGTGTCCGTAAAGCATTTCTAATTTCCTGCATATGATTTTCATTGCAACCATCCCATACCAGATTCATCTCCCCTAATGAAATATTCATTTCCCAGTTAGAGTTATCGCGCTGTCTGACAAAGGTCCTTAAAAACCCATCACTCCAATATCTCGTGATTGATTCTACAACAATGCTCTCCATAGCGTACATTACAAATCCGTAATCTAATAGACTAAGAGTCTCGTGATTGTTTGGTGCATCAAATTCCCACCAGTTGCTGCACCTATCATAGGTGATTAATTGATTGTTTGGTGCAACAAGGCGGTATTCAGAAAGATCCATCCACCTCATTAATTTTTCAATTTGTGTTACTCTACGTGCGGCAATATTAATTATTGTTTGTTGCAATTCTCTATTAAAATTATACGATGACATAACAGCTATGGCCTGACGTATTGTACACCTATTTTGTGAGAGATTTTTGTATATCATTAGAGGCACATGGACAGTACAATCAGGCCTATTATTGTTGTTATTATTATTCATAACCATTGTCGGTTACCTTCCTGATAGTAGGTTTACTTTGGTGCACCATCATATCATTTGCACCTTTCTTTGATGCCAGAGCATATTGAAGAGAACAAAAAAGGATACCTCGATCTTTACACACACAAGTTACATAGGAATTGGTACAAAGTAATTCTTTCTTAGCCACAAGAAAACTCTTGGTATCTTTTTATTTCTTTTGCTCTGCCAATCTTTTTTTGCATAATGCATATACATTATACCTAGGCTACTATAAATCGACTGACGACTGCAGAAACTCTGAGGATTGGTACGAGATTAGATATTCGAGAAGCACTGTAAGTATTATTATTAAACCTAACATTTAGTTTTACAAATAACAAACAACAATTACACCCCCATTCTGAACACATATAATCTACTCAATAGCACAATTCTTCATTATGGATAGGGCGATCCTCTCACGGCAATGGTTGATGTGGGATTGGGTGAATACGAGGGGACAATCATTGGAGACAAAATCACAGTTCATGCATGTGAATACCCCACAGTCAAATCCTAATTGTTGGTAAATGTTGGTAGTGATGTAAAAAGAAGATCGGGGTGAGCTCGTGGCAATCAAATGATACACAAGTCATACACAAAACACCCCAAAACTTACCATTCCTTTGACGAGGAGTATCCAAAGTGCATTTTACTAATTTCCATTCCGACACATCCAACTCTGTTCCCTTCTTGGCCTTATGTTCATCCTTCAAATATTGTAACAAACCCTCAAGCTTACTCATCTCAGTATCTCCCATGGAATCAAAGTATTGAATCTTCTTCGACTCCATGAAGATAATGGCCGATGTCCAATGCATATTATCAATATTGATGGGACAGACGATATACCGCAAGTTGAATATATCTTTACCAGGCACCTTCTTTCCCCACCTTTTAACATTCTCATAATTATACTCCCCCCGAAGACTTGGGTCTAAATTCTTCTCATCAAACATAGTCTGGACAAAGAATGAATTAAAAAAGTGTGATCTTTTCCTACCCGGTTGTTTGGCACATAACTTCTCATCCCTCTTGGCTAAACAATTCTTCAGGAAGTAATTAATAATCTCATCATTAAGCCATGTATTAGGTTGGAGTGTTTGCATACTACCGCGTTGGACAGAGTCTGCATCCTGCCGAACTAATACCTCAGCAACTGGACCAATACCATGTATAGCACTATCAACTATGTGTTGTTCCTCATTGGTTAATGGACGCATTAATTTCATTGCCGATTCTTTTGCCTCACGGTTCTTGGCTGCCTCATCCATATAAAATGGTGATTCTTGAATTAATGGTGGTGTCATAGACATAGATTGTACTGGAGATGGCATTTTATTATAATCAACCTCATCATCCGAAGAGGGTGTATCTGCTGTACATGACATAGATTGTACTGTAGATGGCAACTTACGATCCTCATTCGAAGAGGGTGAACCTTCATAATTTGATGTTGATACGACATCATCAGGACTTCCTTCATCTAGTATTATAGGTGATTGAGCTCCAACTATAGTCGGTACCAGCCTATATGCAGGATTATCAGCATACTTTTTGTCGAACAAATTCTCCTTCTCCTTTTTTAATCTATCATAAAGAGCCATCCGTTCCCTTGCATATGCTTTAAATTGGGGAGAATTGTTATACCAACGGACAAGTTGTGCCACATAATTCCGCCTTGCTATCAATGCTTTATTTTGCCTAATCCGCTTAAGCCGCTTTTCTTTTTGCTTTATTATAGCAGCCGCCTGCATATTATCTTCACTAATAGTATTATTTATATTATATGTATTGCTCTCTTCTTGTTCTGATGTACCATTGCAATAAAAAATATGAACGATACCATTTCGATGTAAATGTAAGTGATCTATTACACTTGTAAAAATATATTTAGTCACGACCGTTTTGCTCATTGCAAGAAAGCATTCCAGACAAAAGTTCCGAGCAAAATGGTATCTTTTTTATTTCTTTTGCTCTGCAAAGTTACAAACAATATATCGTAGTAAAATCATGACAAGTAGGACAGTGTGTGGTGCAGCATGTGATAGAACAACAAGTAATGATTAGTTTTTATGCACTTGCCACTTTGATACTAGCCAGCTCTTCTTCTCTTACTTTAATTACAGTGATAACAAGTTCTACAATTGACAACACTAGAGGTTGATGCTTGATTTCAGCATTTGACGTTTCTTTTCTCTCCGAAAGTCCTCCTCATCACTCTTCTTCTTATTACAGTCAGCACAACATTTGGCATTTACTGCTCTCGTGGGATTTTTCCCACATACACAACAAATGGGGACTTCAACTTTCTCCTCTTCTATACACAGACGGCAAAGCCCTCCTGAACGAATCGAATATATTTTCTTACGTTTTGCAGGAAATAAAGAAATGCATTTCCTACATTTCTTCAAATCGAGAGGGGTATGTTCAGTACATGTGCCATGTGAATATAAATTCATTGGCACTGGTCGTGAGCAGCCTTCGTGATTGCAAGTTGGCGGCTTCCTTTTTGCTTTCTTCTTCTTCTCCTCCCCAACATTGCAACTTAGCCGCATTCTTTTCTTCCCACATTCATCTCTCTTTCCTTCAATGACACCTGAAGTAATGACAGCTGCAACTCTTTTGATAACAGACGTACCAGTGGCAGTCTCATTGGAATCTATCAAACAATCAATATTTTTCAAAGAAATATTTGAGAATTCTCTTCCACATAGCACAGCATGTATTACTGACATTTCCAATACTGGGTCTCCTATTTTTTCAATCTTTGTCTTTGGCCTGATTGACGGTCCATGATAATCTTTGTACAAACGCTGTCTCTGCTTGGGAGTAGTATTGTCTAAGTCAAGATCTAACCCATCATTCATTAGAAGTACCATAAGATCTTGCTTGTTTTTGTCGAACCACGTGTCGACGGCTCTCTCATGTGCCTCAGTAACTTGTTTTTTAGCATATGCTTTGTTTGCCGTGTCAAACAATTGTTTAATACTCATAATTTCATTTGATTCGAGAGCTGTCTTCTTTAATATCTCATAGCGAGTTTCGATCGTATTAGAACTGCTCGGTTTCCCTGTTGCTGCTGCCTTAGCAACTTTGCTTTCATCTGTGGTCCCATCATATCTCTTAACCGACCGCCTTTCCCTTTCACGATCTAATTCCTTTAATGCAGCATCAATCTCGTGGGATTCTGCCCATTTATATGCAGTAATCTCGTAATCGTTTGGATGATAGCAAACCTGTAGCTTTCCATCTTTGATAACAGCACCAGTGACCGCTATCACAAGGCTTTTACCATAGTAAAATGGTCCTCCCCTCTTCTTTCGAAAGTAATTATCTTCCACTGCAGCATATTCATCTTTGGGAAGTTTTACAATTGCACCTAAGAAGTTCTCAAACCTACTCCCTCTGAGGGATGGATTGTGAACCATTTTGAACTTTGACACTCGCTGAACCTTAACGAATTTTGATTGTTTGGATGACCAAATATACTCCTCCTCATCTACTCCTTTGTCGAACTGATTTTTATAGACTTTTAACTTCTTATATAAATGCTGGTACAATTCACGATTGTTCATGTCCCCTACTTGATTCGACTTACTCTCTAATTCCTCATCAGTAACAAATTTTCTTAAGACTTCCTTACTCATTTCTTTTTCAATGATTGATTGTATTTCTGCAGATGTAGAACCAAGGATAAATATAGAAGAAAGCCGTAACGATGCAAGGTCTATCAAGGGTGTAATACATAAATAGTCTGCCACATGCACAATCTCACAAACTTGTGTCAAATGTAAACCATCTACAAATATTTTATACCAATCCGTTAGATTATCAGACAGTTCACAACTCCTCAGTGGTAACTTAATTTCAACTAGAAGAATCATCATTTGAATGATGTGGTGTTGTATAATGTTTAGTGTACGCTAATTATTTGAATAGAGAAATAAATATAAATAATAATAATCACTTACGCTCTTTCTCCTCGTCCTCACAAAAATGTTCCACAAACTGTTTGATGAGAAGTAAAGTTGTACCTTTTGATATTTTGATATGTAATTCTTCTTCATCATTATCATTGAAATAATGAAAGAGGGCACCGTCACCATTTGTCACCCTTTCAATATGATCCCATCGTAACTCAAAGCTGACGCTATCATTACTAGTCTAAGTCATCAAATTATAAGAGATATGATAGGTGGTAAGAGAGAAATATATAATATTATGACACTAAATTATTATAAAGTACATACTAACGGAAACCACTTACAAGTTTAACCAATCGATGATCAGTGGACATGTTTGAATATATATTCTGCAAATGATAATGTTCTATTCTTCAGGGGTATGATATCTGTTTTTTAATAAGGGTCAATGATTTATTTGGACTATGTATGAGAGTGCACCACCTTCAGTTCACTTCACACAAAAAACGATATTTGTCAGAGCACCACAAAAAGAATTTCGCAGCAGAGATGTGGGGTTAACACATAATTTATGTTTGTAAATTTTTTGGGTTAACAAGACCATTGATAATACGTACATTATCAGACTTTTCCCCCAAAATTGTTTTATGTCAATTTCACGAAACTTCTTTTTCTAGTTTTGACCCCCCCAACTTCATTCGAAACAACACTAACAACACCAACACACCTAAAACAACCAACCCCTCGGTCTGCAATATAATAAGGAATATCTATAAATGATGATGTCTGCTGATGATAAATTCACAATCCGTGTAAAGGGGGCACCGCCGCCATTACCTACAAAAGGAAAGAAGAAGAAAGCTGCTAGTACTGCACAACAATCACAACAACAAATTATGTGTGATTTACAATTACGTTCATCAACATCAATTAATCAATTACGTAAGGATGTATATGCACTATTTAATATACCCACCGATCATATTCAATCATATCAAATGTCATTCTTATCTGGTTTCCCACCTCAAGAGGTGGAACAAACCGGTAAAGCAACAGTACGTGAACTTGGTATACGTCCAAACGAAACTATTACAATTAGATTTACATTGGCTGATGGTAGCAATAATAATATTATTGCAACAAATATCAAAGCATCTTCATCTACAGGAAGACAAAAGCGTGCATCGGCAATGGCAGCAACTGCATCCTTCAAGGATGTTATAGCAGCACAAGATGCAATAATGAAGAATAAGAAGAAGAAATCTAGAAAACGAAAAACTACATCTACTACGGGTAATATTAGTGGATTTAGTAATGTTGCAGCAGCTGCAAGTAAGAAGAGTAAACAACCAAAGAAGGTAAAGATGGAAGGATCAGGATATCGATTAGATGGTAAATCATTTGCTGGATCATCTCCATCTAAAAAGAAGACCTTGAAGATCAATAGAGTTGAGGACATAGCTAGCACACAAGCTCTAGCAAAAATGCGAAGCAGTCTACATCAAATGGAAAAGGAAACACGTGGACTAGAACGTCTCAGCGCAGCTAATGCTAGAAAATGTGTCTTTGATAAAGTCGAAGGTGGAAGTTTAGAAAATGGAGGTACAGTGTTGGGAACAGCAAATGATGACGAATCAATTAGTACTCCTGACAATTGTCTAGGAAAGACATTGTATACAATTAAATATCCAAGAGAAGTGGAGGGACGAGGGGGGCTACGTCAGGATAAGGTGGTGAATATTTATGAAGAAGAACTTGTCCGAGTGGCATTAGTGAATTTACATTTTGAATTATTTCTACATTCAAATGGTACTGGCGATGAAGATGAAGTACAACGTGCTGGACTAACTCCTGTTATGATCGCTCAATCCTGTCCAGATGTATTTTGGTCTTTGGTTTTCCTTTATTATAAAAAGACCGATTTGACAGTGGATGATATGCTACTGACAATATTACCTCAACTTGATTGGTCTCATCTTGAAAGAGGAGGTAGGAAACGAGTACTCAGTGAGAAGGCGAGAGAAAACAAGAGACAGGCCAAGTCTACTACTACTTCTGATGATGCAACACAAAACAATGGGAATCCAGAAGCAATGGCAATCGCAGATTTGTTTAATTCTATTGAGGATGATTGGAATTTAGTTACTCCCGATGAAGATGATATTGATGAGCTCATTGAATGCATTATGGAGGGCAGTGGCGAGGGATATGATGACGATACTGCTAAAGCCTGGGCAACCATCTTAGTGGATAGCGTACAAAATTGGAGAGTATTGGCAAATTCAGATGCTGAGTGCATCAAATCTCTTCTGTCAAAGAAAGATTGCCCCACTACTACAGTTGAGATTATCCAAGGGTGGATATATGCTGCCCGAGAACGTGCCTTGGGGGAAATTATGCTTGAAATACTTGACGGGGATCAAGATGCATTGGATGTACTTCGAGAGGCTAAAGCAGACAACCCAATGGATCTAGCTTCATTTGGAAATGAACAAACATTGTTAGTTCAGCATGCAAAATTTTATCATGTACAATGGGAGCTAACAAAAGTGATTAAGTGGATTGTGAGGGCAGAGATGGCGTTAGATAATTGTGCATGGCTTAAGGAATGGACGTATGATAATAAAGAACACGATGAAGGTGATAATGTAGATCGAGAGAAAGAGCGAGAGCGAAGAGTGGCTCGATTAAGTGGATTGTGAGGGCAGATAATAATATTGTATGGTTTTATATGTTGGGGTGGACACTATGGCCAAAAGTGCAATAATTTAACTACAATATGAGGCCTACCCACTATACAATAAGCATACAAACTCTAGACTTTTCCTCATGATGAGCTCTACTGTGATCTATTCTTCAAACCAACTCAAACACATTAGTTACTCGAAAGTTCGAGAACCGCTCTTTTGGGAACAACTGCTGGAAGATGGAAAGACAGTTCTCTTCCTTCCTATCAGCACGGCTAGGCTTGATACTATCCGGTTCATCGTGGAGGGTGGTGCCATCGTAGGCAAAGAAGTGGTTGGCTACACCACTGCCATCACGCATGGTCAACTTCACCTTAATTACCAGCCTGCAATCTGAATCTTTGAGTAAGTGAAACAATATACCCCCTTCCTTTCTATACCGATCTGTAACTGGATTCAATTTCATACCATGCTTCATTAGCCACGTATTGCCTTGTTCAATAGTAACATCTCCACCATCGGGTGATGATGGAAAGGGCAACGAAAGGTCGTGTACCCTCTTCATTTCCTCCGGTGCAAACAGATTAAACACTGCATGTTTCAAGCATGCTCTTCGTACTTCCCCTTTACCTAACGGAGTACGAACAACCCTTGCGCCACCATCAACCTTGTCGTTCTTGGATTTACTCTTCTGTCTCTTCTTCTTACGACGAGCTGGTTTTGATCCTCCCTTGCGTTTTCCCCCAGTAAGAACATCCTTAACCTTGGGAGGAGCAACCAAGGATCCCGAATCAGGGTACGCTGAGAGCTCACTCTCCTCAGTGTCAGTGGACTTGCTGGGGTCATTGCTTGGTAGAATCTTGACATCATCATGACAATGTGGAGAGATATTCGAAAGAGCCCCACTAAACTTTCTTTTGACCGTGCTAACCGTGCTCTTAAGCATACTGATAACTCCATTAGATGCACTTTCAGCCTTTTCAGTATCAGTACCTCCTCCGCTCACATCAATATCACCTGGAGCAGATGGTGTAGAAGTCTTTTTCTTTTCCAACTCTTCTTTGTCATCATTCATCCAATATTCAAGGAAGTCATCGGTAGCTCTTTGTTCATCCGACGTGGATCTAACATCTTGTAATAACACTTCATACAGCTCCTCCCACAACTCTTTCCTAGCAAATTCAATAAGCTTTTCGGCAAACTTATATGCAGTCACTACAGGTTGTAGTTGTGGATCGTTACACCCTAAATTAATAATATTTATAAACTTCTTCGAGTGGATAATCCAATCAAATACTGATTTCTCATCTACAACAACAACACCCTCACTATTTTTGGGTACGAAAACTAATGTTGATTGAGATTTTTCCCGTCCAAGGAGATAGGCAACACCATGTTCACCCAACTTGAAATTAATATTATTATTTACTGTGCTGCATAGTTTTCTAAATTCTATTTCGATGTTATTCTGTAATGTCTTATCCTTGATTTGTTTTCTTAATTCGTCGTAGGAATTGTATTTTAATGCTGGCCAAAGCTCATCCACGGTCGGTTCACCATCATTGTCATTGTTTTCAGGTGTACCATCATTATCATTGTCATCGGGTGTATTGACAAAACATATTTGCTCAATAAATTCACCATGAGCTAGTTGTTCCTCGGGGTTGGATGACTTTGATGTACTCATCTTTATTGTAGATGATTATTCTAGTTGGTAAAGTTAAGATGCCTATAATATTTACTATCGGTGCATGCATCAAAAAATAATGAGCATAGAGTTGTTGCTATGGTGTAGGGTAGGATACCAATTGTCAGAGCAGATAGAATAGAACACAAGAAAATATCGCTCTATTATATTTCTCCTTGGGACTATTTAAGTAGAAAACTACCAAGGGATAATCTGAGTGACAATATTCGAACGTAGGAACTAGTATAGACTAAAAATCGTAATAACCTTCCCACTGAGAACATCAAAGAAACGGCCAAATTTCAAAATTTAACAAGAAAGACACGCGCATTGAGAAAAAAGTAACCAATATTTTAAGATAAATACTCAATGGTTATAAATTGAGACAGGTATCTGAGACAAATCTTACTTATGGGATACTAATTAGGATCTTTTACTTATGGGGTGCTTATAGGGAACTCTAAGTTCCCCATAAGTCGAATTTATGTCACTAGTGTAGATTGGG
>Ga0213865_10000938_pt1 | contig 19255 bp, 30 predicted proteins | sample PICome_6_FD_160100 | JGI IMG/M metagenome (GOLD analysis project Ga0213865, IMG submission 160100) | Coastal seawater microbial communities near Pivers Island, North Carolina, United States - PICO282 | ecosystem: Environmental > Aquatic > Marine > Coastal | place: USA: North Carolina...
GCTGTTACCTGTGTAGACCTTTGCCCACTCAGCCGCATCAAACACACCAGTGGAGTCTTTACCTGCATACCAAGCATGTGTGAGGGGTGGGTGTTTACTAGAGTTAGCTGATTGATACGCACTTAAAGCAGTATCACCGTTAGGTGCAACCCATCCTGCATTCTCTGTATCATACTGTCTTTGTATTGATGGACTAGACTTAGACTCATCGTACTCTGTTGTGTCACCTTGCCAATCAAAGTCACGAGTACGAAAACTTATCTGACTTACCGTGATTGCTTCCGTTACATTGTTGTATTCTACATAGATAGGATTGATAGCTTCAGATACTACAATCAACGCACCTTTGAGTGAAGTAAAACTACACTTGGCGTTAGATGCACCAACACCACCTGATACTTCGTATGTTGCTAGATTGACTGTGCCTGTTTCTATATTAGCTGAGAAAGGTACATCAGACTTATTAAAGAAGTATAGTGTAGCACCTTTCTGGAATACTAGAAACTCTTGACCTGATTCACCACCAACATTGAACCACGTTCCTGTTGTAGTAACTTCTGAATCAGATACTGTAAAACTAGATAGTTCGAAGTTAGTTTCTTTAGCTGCACCTTTACGTCTACGTCTTGAACCGTCACGTCTAAGGTCACAGTTAAGTTCGTCTACTGAAGCATCTGGTGGAAACGTTAACTCACCTGCCTCAGTAATCAAACCTTTTACAAATGTATTAACTACCCTTTGTGTTAGACTCTGTGGCATTTCGTTTCTTACGCTCCTCGTAGTCCTTACCAAACGCTTCTCTTCGAACTGTTTTAGAAGGAGTAATTCCGTTTAGATATACTTGTATTGCTTTCTTTGCACTATCTAGTGATGTATACTTTCCACTTAAATCTCCTGGAACCTTGCCTTTTTCTACATGGACCTCGAAGAATATAAAGCCATCTGGTGATTTTCTTACATGGATAGGAGTAACTAGTTTTTCTGGACATGTAGCCTTCAGTGTTTTACTGTCGTAATCAATCTCGAAGTTAACGTCTACCATAGTACGGCCTTTTGTTTTCTTTCTTTACTCTGTACATATCACTCTGCATATAGGACTTTTGTCTACGTGCAGCTTGTTCTATCTTCTGATCTACACCACTCTTAAACAATGAGAAACATGTAGACTTAGCTTCAGCAATTAGATACGGAAACAACACTGCATCTATGTCAGGTGTGAAGTTATCACTTATTGTAAATGTAGGAACCTTGTGTCCTAGTGCTTGTGTCTTAGATTCTGCTAGTATCTGATCAACTGCACTGTCGTATGAGTCCATTACGATATGAAGATCATCGAAGGATGTGTAGAAGTTAGGCATCTTGTCATTACGGATTAGTATAGGTGTACTTCCGTTTACGTCATTAACAACTATTACATCATCACCTTCATTGTTTAATGTTAGGAATGTTAGAGGTTCAATGTATTCTATTTCTCTGAACTCATTACCTGAAGTTGCTTTGACATTATATCTGATTAAATCTATTCTTTTCACACCATCAGGTACTTGAAAGTGTGTAGGCTTTGTAGAATCTGATAAACTTACAAGCCTCATTAATTCTTGATGTTCTGGTATCATTCTTGTAGATACCATGTTAAGATAAACATCACGTACTACAGATGCAATTTGTTCTGCTTCTATAGAATCACTGATGCTGTTTACATCTTCGGAATCCATATCCGATAAGATGTTCTGTACTATTTGTAGGAGTGTTCTTTTCATTATGTGTGCTCCACTACTACTGCTACAATACAGTCAGTATGTGAAGAGGCTCCACCGTTACACTCTATAAGAACATAATCATTTGCTGTAACTGTGTTGTTAGAAGATGGGTTTAAGAAATCAACGTCACCTGCAGCTGAACCTGATTGAGTTATTGTTATTGTACCCATAGTTGCTGCAGAGGAGTTCTTAACTGTAAATACAACATCACTCCCTGATATAGCACCTTCGATTACAGATGTTACTCTACTTACTGTACCTGCAAATGGAATTGGAACATATAAGTTTTCAGTAGTAGATATGTCTGCAAAGTGTACTGTTATAACTGAACGTCTATGATCTTCCCAAGTCCCTGATCCTGATCCGTTTGCTACATAAACATCTCCTGAACTAGCTGTAGCTGCACCCTTTGGCTCGTGAAGATAGGGGTCTGAAAGTGCTGAATGGTTTACGTTTGCCATATTATAAATTCCTCAAGAGCATAAAAGAAGGTAGCCCCCGAAGGAGCTACCTGTTAGTATTAAGTTTCGATGTAAGTAATAACTAACTTAGCAGCACCTGCAGTAAATGCAGCCGTTCCGTAGTTAGCTTTGATGTATGCGTCTGCAGCACCAGTCATTACTGCACCACCTACTAAAGCACCGTCACAAGCGACTGCCTTAGTTGTAGCGTTAATGGCTGAAAGTGCAATGGTTGCATCGATACCATCAGCATCAATAGCAGAACCTGCAGAGTTATACGCACCGATTCCCAAGGTTGCAGAACCACCTGAAGTAAAAGCAGTAGTCACCATTAGGTGAGCACCTGTGATGTAAGAGTTAGCAGGAATGAATGGATCATTCGCTGCAGGTGTTGCCGCTGAAGAACCTAGTTCTGTAGCATCTGCAATATCAATTACAAGAGTTTTTACTTCAGACTTGGCTGTAGTACCTGCATCAATTGCAGCACCTTGGTCAAGACCTGTGATGACACGTAGGCCATCTGAGTTATTGTAAGACATGTATCTTTCTCCTTATCTTAATTAGACGTTAGTTTTAGATACAACGCGAACCATGTTCTCTGGACGGTACAACTTGACACCGTAACGAGCAGTAGTTACAAACTCATCACGTTGGAAGTCTTTGTTGTAATCGTAGTCCACTTCTGGCATTTGCCGCCATGCACCCACTAATGGGGAAGCACTTGGGTCTGCAGAGAAGAACAAGTTAGCCTTACCATTAACAGATGAGAAGTCCACATTAGCATCGGCTGATGTAGGCAACGCACTGTCAGTAACGTCAGCTAGATAGTTCGAGCAGTACACGTCAAAACCATACACGTTTGCAACGAATTGCATACCTGTCGCAATACCATCACGTACAATACCTTCGAAACGTGGGTTGTTTGACACGTTTGTTAGGTTTGTTAGAGTATTCAATGTGTACTCTACTGATGGATCAACGATAGCAACTAGGTTACGATCAGGTACATTTGATTTCTTCAGAGCGTGTCGAGCACGAGCGAAGTCCTCAAGTGTGATAACCGCACCAGTTCCTCCTGCAGCGTATCTGTGCTCTACACCATCGATTGTCTCGTTGGAGTTTGCTGATACACCTGCTTCGGGAGCAGCCATAGTCGTTGTTTCGAAGTGTGCCATAATAGCACGTTCTTGTTCTGGAACAAAACGAGAAACCATTTCGTTCATGTAGAACATGTCTTGTTTAGCTTTCTTAGTGATATAAGTAGCTGATGATAGATACTTGTCAACACTGAATGTGAATTGACCTGTATCCAATGGACGATACTGAACCGCTGTGTCTTCAGCATAGTTGTCCACTTGTGCCTGACCGATTGATGGTATCTTGAACGTATCGCCATCAGGAAAACCTTCTAGCATACGGACATAACGCTGTGCCATCATCTCGTCACGCAGAATCTCTTTTAGCTCACCAGACCATACCTCTGAGCGAGTTAAGAGAGACACGTTACCAGTTGTCATAGACATACTGCATCTCCTTTATTAAAGTTATGTTGATTAAACACCGAACTTATCACCTAGACGTTGACGATCTTCCATCATCTGTTGTTGTATCTTTGGTGTGTAGTATAAGCTACGGTTTTCTCTACGCATAGTTTGATAATATTTAAAATCACGTTCTGCGTTAGCTTTAACTCCAACAGCCTCTGTGCGAACAGACCCCTGAGTAATGGGTTTGAATGTCTGTTGTTTCTCGCCAATCAAAGCAAAGAACGCTGATGGTGATTCGGCTGCTAAATCTTGCATACGCTCCACACTAATCCCAAGTTCTTGCGACTTACTGACTAGTACGTTACGTGCCTCAGTACCATATGTCTCTTGCAACGTAGCATCAACAGTAGAAATATTCTGTTGAACAGTAGCTTGAGTCTCACGTTCTGTTAGAGTTTTTTCAACAAGGCTTTTTAGATCATCCTCACTCACTGCAAGGTTGGTGTTACCTTCAGTATTAGTGCCACCATTATTATTGTTATTGGACTCTAGAGGTTTTTCGTTGGTGGGAGCCGAAGCCTTTCCCTCTAGTTGTTGCAACAACTGGGCTGCATAGTCTTGCTTACTGAGGTCTTCTCGCATTTGTGTGAGTTGAGTCTCAAGGTTCTTGATATGCTCATCAGCTTCAAGTTTACCTTTAGCAAGAACTTCAGGGTCTTTCCAGTTATCACCCCTTGTCTCTACGAGCTTTTGCAAGTAAGAATCCTTTGGTTGTTCTTCTTGTTGCGTCTGCTCTGGTGTAGTCTGAGCTTCCTGTGGTTGGGCATCTCCAGACTTTGCTTCATCAAATATTGACATTATTGTAATCGATCCTTACGGTTGAGGTCTATTAGTTTCAGAATGTCCTCAAGAGCAGCATTGTACTCATTAACGGCAATCTGTTTTTCAGCCCATCCAGGGCCATAATCACGAACAGAATCTTTCTTGAATAGTGTCTGCTCAATGACATCTTGTAAATCATCGAAGGCATTCTTGTAGTACATAATCTCTTCGATGCGTTTGTTCTTATCCTCACCCTTTAGACCTTTGGTCCAAGCTGAGTGCATTTATTTCATTACCTTCTTTTTCTTTGGCATAGGCTTCTTCTTAGGCATAGGTGCTTTAGGAGCCTTCTTTTTATACGGTTGACCTTTTCCTGGCATATCAAATCCCCATTTCTTGTGCAGCCATTAGTTCTTCTTCGTTAAGCATCTCTGCTTCTTGAGCCATCTTCTGAGTTTCTAGTTGCTCAGTTACGGTTATGTTCTCACCGTATAGTGTTGGCTCACCTAATTCGTATGCAATAATACGAGCTAGTTCTTTACCTGATAGGTGTGGTGCTACAGTCGGGTCTTGTGCTTTTACTGCAGACAACTGAATCAGGTTCTGTACTCTACGAGCACGTTCAGCAAAGTGTCTTGCTCCTACAGGAACTATCTTACCACTTGCTGTAATATCTTCTCTAGTAATTTCTAAGAACTGTAGAACACCTGAATCTTCATCAGATACTCTTACTATGTCAGCACGATTCATGTAACGTCTAGCTACCTCAAGCATTGCATTCAACATAGGTTCTATGAATGTACGCTCGAAGTGTGCAGCCTTGTGTTCAAAGATACGTGACGCTGAGTTCTGTAGTGTCTGTACTTCGAAGGCAGTCTTCTCTCCTGGAGTACGGATACCCATAGCTTGTCTAGGAGCACCTGCCATTTCTTCCATCTTATTCTCTAAGATTTGTATCTGAAGGTCAGCGTTTAGTGCAGTAGCATCAGGAGCCATGTACCCTACGTCACCTTCTTCACCCATGTAGATTCTAGCTCCAGGCTCGAAGTCGAAGTCCTCTACATCACCTTTTACTTTTAGTATTGGATATGCAATCTGATCAAAGACATCTGCCTTGAGATTCTCTAGGTGATCAATCCTGTACTGCATTCCTACAAGATTATCTAGTGGACCCATTGCGTATAGGTTGTCTGGACGGTTACGCCACCCACTATGGAAGATAGGAGCCTTGCCCATCCATGATGGATTCTCTTGATTGTCTAGTACGTGAGCACGATCTACGATAGTAATCACACGGTCTGACATTAGCTCACCAGACTCTTGATCATAGATGTCACCGTAGAACGTCATAATCTCTACGTAGTCTGATTCGTAGTACTGCTCTATGCTTGTGAAACCATCAGCAATAAAACCTTCAGCCTTTTCGAAGTGACCATCTGTTCCTCGTACATTCTTACGAGCAGACATCATCTTCTCGAATACACCGTTAAGGTACTTGTTACGAGGATCAGCATCTACCATACGCTTAATCTCACCTAAAGACTTAATACTTTTAATTATCTTTGGTGAATCATCAAAGGATGCAGCCGTAGGATTAAAACAAATGTCGTATGGTGAGATACGTACAACTCTTGGTCCTACATACTTCGGTATAAACTCACCATCTTCTTTTGTAGTATAACCGTCTTCCCACTCAACCATAGCAAAACAGTTACCGTAAAGAATCCAATCCTGTATAAGATTAGACACTGTGTTCATTAGGTCAGACTGTCTTACCTTGTTTTCCATGTAAGACTGAATGATGTCACGTTTAGCTTTTACTGCAGCATCTCGTGAGTCAGCTTCCCAACGCATCCAGTTCTGTTGTGGAAACAAAGTAGCAAAGTAGTTAGCGTGAAGGTTATCTGCAATCTGTGTTATCTTTGGTGTAGTCGTTGTATTAGACCAAGGAAGGATTGCGTTAGCTGTTGTGGTTGTATCGGTAGCATAAAGGTAGTTACGTAACTCTTTAGTACCTTCAACCCAATGGTGACGTAACTGATGCCATAGTCTCCACTTGTCTGCGATCTCTACGGCAAGGTTATCTGGATCGATAAGATTTTCAATATCAATAGTTTTCATTACCTACTCCCTGCTCTGAAACGGCTATTCGCCCAGACTATATTACTATCTCGTTTCCTGTTAAGGTTACGTGTTGGACGTACAGCCATATCAACTGCAGATGCTAGAGCGTCAATTACGTCATCATGTGGGGGGTTACGTGTAGACAGTTCGTCTTCCAAGTACTGAGTGTTACCACCACGATAATGCCACATTTGAAGATTATCGTATCTAGGTTCTAGAACCGAAGCAATACGCTCTTGTTTATTACCTTGTTGTTTGTTAGGTCTGAACTCATCAATGCTTAGTGCTAGACCGTGTTGTTTAATTAATTCTTTTAGTTGTTTAACGATTGCCATCTGAGCTACAGTAACTTCTGCTCTTAGCTTTCTGAAAGACCACTTGTTATGTAACTCAAAGATGTGATCGAAGTATTCAGATATACGATCAGTCCTGAACCTGTCAATGTCTAAGACGTATACATTGTTCTCTGAGTCAACACCTATGAGAACAAGTGCAGTATAGTCAGCCTTTGATCTTAAACTAAATGCGAAGTCGATAGCCCCGAATAGATTTAGTTTACTATCTTTGTAGTGCCAGTGACCGTTATCTAAGTGTAGATGTTTTCTGTCGAAGTATTGTATCTTGTCTCTTGATACTGGTACATTGTCAGGATCACTTGGATCATTGTAGTACTGTGCTTTGAACTGTCCTTTGTCTAAATACTTACCACGTTTCTTAGCTAACGTAGCAATGTCGAAGCCAAACCACTTACCGTCTTTACGTTGTTGTTTAGGCCACAAGAACTGTCCAGTACCGTCACCTTGATCTTCTACAGGTTTCTCTAAGATTTCGTATATGTTATCTTCACCTGTTTGTTCTCCTTCATCATCGTAGAGAACTTCTTTCATTTCCATCAAGTCGTTATATAAGTCTTTACTGTGATACCTCGTACCTACAACCCACTCCCTAGCGTCAGCACCTTCGATAGAGGATAGTAATGAGTACTGACTTGCTACCTTCGATCTACCCTCAGATGTCAAAGCATTCTCAGCAACTACAACATCATCTAGTACAGCTATGTCGCAGTGTAGACCTGTGAGTGATGTAGTAAGTCCACCTGTGAATATACTTGGATCACGAACATTCTCTTCTTTACGTAGTGGGTGATCTAAACTAATCTCTGAGTTAGTCCACCTTGATCGTTTACCTTCTTCTTGGTTTACGTGTTGAGGCCAGTACCGTCTGTATATCTCAGATGTCAAGATACCTTTTATGAAACTAAGTTGTTTTTCTGCGAGGTTAGCTGTAGCTGATATATACAACACACGTAAGGTTGGGTCTTTGGTTAGTTCCCACGCTACCCTGTAAGCTATGAGTCTTGACTTACCGTGATCTCGTGGAAACAAAAGTAACTGATAGTTTCTAGCGTCCTCTCTTGTCCACCACTCTATAACTTCTTTGTGGCAGTCACCTAGTAATTGTTGAGGAGCTACTAGCTGTATGAAGAACTCTAGATCATTCTCAGCGGCTTGTCTGATCTGGTCTAGTGCTTGTTTAGCCATGTTAGTTCCTTTACGGTTCTACAGGCCAATCATCATCTGCTAGGTTAGGCCATGCGTCTAGATCAGATAAGTCTCTTAGTTCTTGTCTATATGTAGCCCAAGATGTCTTATCTTCATTACTAAGTGGACTATCATTCATTTGAGTCCAATCAGTATCAGCTAGAAGTTTGTTACGTGTAGTTCTGTGACCTTCGGCTGTAGTTGCATCCAACCCTGCTTGGTAGGTTGTTTCGTGTTGAGCCTTAGTTGTAGTCGTTACATTACCGTCATCATCTTCCTCAGTAGTATCAGCAAACATGTCTCTTGCTACGTACTTCTCAACCCAGTTGCCGTTGCTGTCTTGCTCAACACCATCACGCACACTTATCTGGTAATCACCAGTTGTAGCGGCAGGGCTTGCGAGTACTGGGTCTAGGTTTAGTGCGTCTAGCGTTGCAGGTTTCCAGACACGAGGCAATGACATATGAGCAAAGTCTGCTCTCCATTGCCCTTGCGTTTTAACTTCGCCTGTTGTTCTTTCTCTGTATTCTGACATCAGTTGATACTCCTTTCGTCAGTTGATTATGGTTTACGCAATAGCGTAGAAGATGTAGTCACCTGTGCCTATTGCATTACTTGGAATTTTAAACCCACTTGAATATGGGTCAATTAAATCAAAACCAGTATTCTCTGCACCAGTACTATTAAGCTCTAGCTGTGCATCACCCGACCCCGACACAATTCCTCTAACTGAATCGAAAATGTACCAACTACCAGTGTCATCGGTTCTCTTGTAAATCACAAGCCTAGCACCTGACGAAAATCCACAATCTACATTTGTGTCACCGCCACCGTTTGTATGGCTAAATGACCCCACCTTGGATATACCTGCTACGGTAGCGAAAAGGTAGGCTATAAAGTTGTCACCATTTGCATTAACATTAGTAGCAGTGCCTATGGTAAAAACACTTTCTGTTGGTGTAGTGTTATTCCATCTATATTGGTTTGTGGAAGCAGCCGCTGTTGAGTTTAATATTAGATATTTAGTATTTCCAATATCTTTATGATAAACCTCCCAATCACCTCCAGTAGAGTTACGTCTTTTCACCCACATCATTTCAGGTACTGCACCAAGATTATGGCTTACAGTACGTCCTGCTGTGTCGTTCCCTACGTAAGCAACCACATCGAAATATTCGGGTGCACGTTTCCACATCCACGAAAGATAGCCTGTGTTTATTGAACCAGCTTCCTTAAAACCGTTCATAAAATCCCAAGTTGTGTTATTGTAGATAGAACTCTCAGAAGCCGTTACGTTTGGGAAAAGAGTACCTTTGCCCGTCAACCTAGATTGCGCTCTCCAATCATCATTTCCAGCCTTATCACGATACAATGAAAAATCAGTTACAAATCCAGACTTATACATTGGTGCATCTGTATCATCACGGACATCTATAGCAAACACATCAGTCGCATCTTCTGGTGCAGCTAGTGGGCCTCTGCGGATTGCCATGTAGATGTAATTGCCGCCATTAGCACAAACTTCTGGATGCCCTGCAGGTAATGTAAACCCAGTAGGATGAGCAGACATATAAGCATTGTTTGCTTCTGGGTTGCTAGTATTAGCTTCTAACCACGATGCATCTGAACCAACGGGCATACCACGCATAACGTCAAACATATGCCAATCATAACCAGACGCATCCGTTCTTTTTACCATAACCCACTGAGCTTCAAAACCTAAGTTAATATCTAATTTTGCACCTGTACCAGTATAACTCCCACACTTGATAATATCTTGGTCACTATCAGGGCCAAATCCTCCATCATTATTATTGTGTGCGAATAAATAAGCTACGTAGGTATAGCCATTCTGATTAACGTTGCTGTTACTACTTAAGAAAAATTGAGTTGAAGTTGGTGCTTGATAAGATGAACCATCTCCAAAAAATAAACCACTAGCTGTTGAAAAAGCAGCGGCTGTATAATCTATATAACCACGTTTTCCTGTTCCAACATCCAACACAAACCAATTACCACTACCGTCAGTACGTTTAATTATTAGCATCCCGACTGTACCGTTTAAGTTGTGATTTATAGCTCTACCTGCAACACTATTCCCTGTATACGTCACAACATCAAAAAACTTAGGGGCTTTGCGGAATGTCCAAGAGGCTATTGTGTCTGTCGTAGTATAAGAATTAACTATTGCTTGATCACCGATATTAAACCCATCTGAGTTAAATGCCCTAACGCCATTTAATGCACCGCCATTATATAAGTATTCTTCGGCATCCGAATCATTAGAATGTAAAGATCTTGCTGCCCCACGTTCTGTATCAAACCAACCCCAATTATAACTTACATTTCGTCTCTTGGTAATAACAAGACCGCCTTTACCAGAAAGGTCTATGCCGTTTGTTATAGTAGCGTTTCCTCCTGTGCCAGTATACAAAAACGTGCTGAACACATCATCTACATCAAGAGCTTCAGCACCTGCTGCACCTGCGGCTGCTTGGAGTAATTTCTTTTTACTTGCCATGTTGGTTTATCCTAACGCTTGACCTGCCGTAAATCCGTACCAGTTCGTACCGCCATCCCTTGTGTAGAACACAAACACATCCTTTGCTGATGCAGTTGCTGTGAGGGTTGGGGCTGTGGCTGAAGGCCAATCTACTGAAGTAGGCCAAGTGATTGCGTATCCTGAAGCACTTGCATCTTGTATTACTTCTAAGCTAAAACTGTAAGCAGTGCCACTTGCAGGAGGGTTACTAAAAGTAAATGTCGTAGCTTCTGTAAGTGTATGACTAAAAGCATTACCTGTTTCGCAGTTAACAGTCGTAGCAGCACCACTCGAAGTAACGGCTGCATATGTTTCATTGTAAGACTTAGCTTTTAGTTCTTCTGAAAGGTTTACATCTCCGTTAGCATCAGCCGTAACTGTCTTACTTGCTTGTGACGTACCTAGTGTTGTAATATCATTGTAGTTTAACTCAGTAGCCGATGCAGTTACACTCAAGTCTCCTAGAGTAACGTTACCTCTAATGAACGTAGATAACTGAGTACCAGTTACTTTCTTTGTTGAACCGCTTTCGTTTACTTCGAACTCTTGACCACCAGAAGCAGAACTCGCAGCGGTCATATCTGAGATTTTAATATTAGCCATTTTTTAATAAGCCCTCTTCCAGTTGTTTGCGTCTATCTTTTTGTAGATAGCTAAAGGATCATCCCACGATCCATCTTGTTTTACTTTAGGTGTGAACTCTGTCCACTGTCCGTTCCACTTAACGTATGCTGTTGAACTAAATGCTATGTAGGTGTATGTCGCTGTAATCTGACCTGAAGCTGCGTTTAGCGGTATAGCATCTGCTACAATACGTACATCACTGTTTTCTGTTATACGTGTATCCCCTGCTTCAGTAATACGTGTGTATTCATCTTGAGGAGCAGCCGTAAATAAACCACCGTGTATAAAGGTATAACCATCATTAGCAAAAGTACCTGCACCTGATAGTGATGTAGAGACACTAACTGTTAAGTCTGCGTCAGGTGATATAGAACCACTTGCGCTATAAGAGTTAGCCGCTGTAAAAGTACCTTTAGCTTGTGAGCTAATTGAACCTGTACCTGTAAGATCAGCAAATACAACTTCTCTTACTACACCTGCTACAATCTTACCACCACCGCCAGATAGACTAATAGAACCTGCTAGGTTAAGAGCAGCGGTTGTACTAAAGACTACAGCATCGAAGTCTTCAGATACACGGTTGTTTCCTGCTTCGTCAGTACGACTATTAGAGGCTTCGTCTATCCTATAAAAACCTGCACTCGTACTTAAACTAACAGATGCAAACTGTAGTTCTTCTGTAATCCGTGTGTCATCAGCTTCGGTAAGCCTACTGTCACCAGATTCCGATATTCGGAAACCACCTGCCATCTAACAAGCCTTTCTTCGCAGAAGCAACATTAGGCCATAGTTAAGTCGATGTTACCTACAGCAAATGTTAATGTGTCACCATCAGCTACTGTCTTAGATGCAGTTAATGCACCATGCCATAATAAGTTACCTGATGAGCTTGCATCGAAGATACCCATGTGTGTTACTGTACCGTAGTCTCCACCTGAAGCAGTAAAGCTTACTTCACCTGAGTTACTTGTTGTACCACCTGGAGATGATGCAGCACTAAAGCTAACTGATTGTCGTGCGTATCCACCTGCAGATACTTCTGTACCACCACCTGCATCATTAGGTGCTGCAGTGTACAACGCTACATACCAGTTAGTAGGTCTAGTAGCTGTACCTGTTGTCATTAGAAAGTCAAGTAGTAACTTCTCTGCGTAGTCTGAAAGAGCAGCCATTGTTGTATCCTTTTATTTTTAACTTGAGACTTGTTAGTGAATCTATGAACTCACTTTAAACCAAATGTCACCATTATCACCACCTGAAGGGCTTGCAGTACTAACAGTAACGTTATCTAGAACATTAAGAACATTCACACCATCTACATATATAGCTTTTACATTGAGAAGATCATTATTATTTAAGTCTAAGTCAGCATTCATAGCATTAGGTAAACTACCGTCTCTAGATAGTGTATTATTCAATGCAGTATTGATGTTATTGAAGTTCTCATTTAACTGAGTCTGCGAAGCATACCCTGAAGTAATTGTGTTTACTGTAGCTGTTTTAGCCATTCGCTTACCTTTATATGCTAGTTAATTAGACCTTGATCTTTTAATCTTTTAAGATCATCGTTTACACCTGCTCTCTCGAAAGCTTCTTGAGATGTAGATTTATCTTTAGCGTTCTTTTCTTTTCGGGCTGTTCTTCCGTCTTCTCTAGACTTCCATTCCTCGTTGATCAGGAACTTAGCTGCAGTAAAACTACTTCGCCCACCTTCTTGTATTTCTTTTACTACAGACTCAAAGGCCATTGACTTACGTTTGACCTCTGCTTCTCTGCGCCACTTATCGATATGTTTCTTTAACGGTACAGTTGTTTGCATCTTTTCCCATACTTCCCAACTCCCAAACACTGCGTTAGCGAACTGGTACTCTGTAGGGTCCATTGTTGCAAAGGCTATGTATAACTTACCTAGAGCAGTAGCTGACTTACCGTTAGGCATCACTATGTCTTCTTCTTTGAGAGTAAACAAAGCAAAGTCAGGATCGTCATAAGATAACTCGTAGAATAAACTCTTGGTTCTTATTATTCCGTTATCTGTCTTTAGTTGTGATAGGCTATACATAGACATGGTTATCCCTTTCGCTTACGCAACTTCGCAATTTGCTTACGCAACTCTTCCCCTATACTTATATATTAACACGGTTTAATGGTAAATGTCAAGTAAAAAAGTTAATTAAATTCGTAAAAATCTGTTGACTACAAGATTATTTTATGATACCCTATATACTTTAAGTAAGTTACTACAAGTAATACCTTACAAGTATTGTGTTATAAGTATTATATTATACTTTAAACAAAGATACTTAAAGTAAGGTACTACAAGTGTACACCGCCACCCAAGTCTTTTGTTGCAAGGCTTCACCTTTTTCTGAGATAATTTTATGTTGTATTGTACAGTACAGGGGTACCCCCCAAACCCCCCATGCCACCCCAGGAACAAACCGTAAACAAACACACCCCTATTCGCTTTCGCAGCAGAACAAACCAAGAACGTGATCACAAATACAGTTCGCTTATGCAATAGGTCAGTACTCTTGACGTATATTATGTGATCACAAACTAGTTTAATACTAAACTATTTAATACTAAACGAATTTACCCTAGATAGTTTAACGTTAAACTACTTTGTAGGGGAAATACCCTAAAGGTAAACAATCCTTACCTATCGAATTGATACCATTGGATTAATTGGTAAGCACTTCTTACCTATCGTGTTTGTTCTATAGGGTATATATTATAATGTATATACTCACTAGCTTACTGTTGCATAAAAGACACAAAACCAGGTTTTTACTAATTATTTTAAAAATACTTAAATTAGTTGTTGCATTATCTGTTTTTATGATTACTTAATTAATCAACAACAAAGGAGTAAACATGACTTATAATATTGTAGCAAAGTATAGAGACGAAAACGCCGAAAGAGTGATTGCTAATATCGGTGGAGATAGTGAGTATTTAAGAAATATACAGGATGAATTTTTATATAATCCTAATCTTGAATATATACGAATTGAGAGGAGTAAATAAAATGAAGTTTGAATGTAACATAGATATGGATAATGATGCCTTTAATGAAACACACTTTGAGTTATCACGTGTTATAAAACAAATATCAAAAGAGGTTGACGAGTTTGTATGCCAAGAACGTACTAAGGCAATATGGGATAACAACGGAAATAAAATTGGGACATGGAAAATTATAAGAGGGTAAAATGCAACAAGTACATATAAGTAAAATGACTGGTAAACTTGACGGTTTCAAGGCTATCAGTACAAACACGATTACTAATGACTACTGCAACAAGCAACATGTCAAAGGTAAGAAAGACGGCAAGAACATTTGTGGTGACTGCTACTCTCACGCTATGCTCAATACCTATCGTAAGAACATGCAAGCATCATTACAACGCAATAGTGACTTGTTGTCGAGTAGGCCACTTGAACCGCAAGAGATACCACGAGTAACTGATGCAATGTTTAGGTTCAATGCTCATGGCGAACTAATAAACATGCAACACTTCGAGAACTTAATGGCTATCGTCAAAGATAATCCGTGGTGTACGTTTGCTTTATGGACAAAGAGAGTTGACCTTGTCTTTAGGTGGTTACGTGACAACGAGAAGCCAAAGAACCTACAACTAATCTACAGTAATCCAAAGAAGTCGCACATTATGAGCAAGCCGCCAAAGCATTTCGATAAGACATTCAACAATGTGTTGCAAGATGAGCACACTGACAAACAAAACTGCACTGGGCAACGTTGCATTGATTGTAGATTGTGTTACACTGTAAATAGTATTACGACTATAGTAGAGAAAGTTAAGAAATATTGAGAGGTGAAAGAATGAATAACAGAGAATTTAAATCTTGGGCAATCGTCTATGACTTCAAGGAGAAGTGTGGTAAATGGGTAACAGTTCCTAGTATTTGGGCAAGATTTACAACGGAAGGATACAAAGAGCTTGAAAAAAGATTACCTAGTCTTATAATGAGAGAGACAGGAGTAGTAAAAAACTATCGAATAGCACCTAGCGAGTTCAATATGGATGAACTAGAACTTAATTGGCAAGAGAGGAATACAGTATAATGTTTAGTGATGAAGAAAAGCTAAGAATAATTAATGACACACTACAATTTTGTAGACAAGCAATAGTCAAAGCAATAAAAGGAGATCAATCAGACTTACTTGTTTCAAAGATGTTGTTAGATATTAAACTAGAATCTATTGAAGATTTACTAAAGGAGTATGAATAATGGACAAAGAGCTAGAGTTTTTTATGGATCAATTCGGATTGATTAACACAGATGAACATGTAGTAGATGAAGACTTCGATGAAGTAGACGAGCGTCAATTATGTATGGCTAAAGATTACTTTAGAAGTCCATATGATGAGCAAGGGGAGATAATGTTCTGATGCAACAAGAAAGAAAGTATCAAGTACAATATGTCACACCAGAAGGATTTATGTTCTGTTACAGAGAGTTCTTCGATGTAAGACAAGCAAGGGAGCACAAGAATAGAAATATTGCTAGACTATCTAGAAGAACTGGTGTATCATTTAGACTAATAGAAATTAACGACAACGAAACAAAGGAGATAAACTAATGAGAAAAGAAATAGTAATCAGTCTTTACGACTACACAGGCGAGGCACTCAAGCCTTGGGCAGAGCAAGGCTATCAATGTTATGCCTTTGATATACAACACCCAAAAGAAGGGAGAGTACATGAAGGTATATGTTATCAATACGCTGACTTGCACGACTTCAATACACACAAAGAAATCTTTAATGAGTTCAATGGTAAACGTGTAGTCTTTGGTATGGCCTTCCCTGTTTGCACAGACTTGGCTGTATCAGGTGCGGCACACTTCAAACGCAAGGCAGAACGTGATCCACACTTCCAAGACAAAGCAGCTAAACATGCAAGTGATTGCGCTGAGTTGTTCGAGGACTTAGGTTGTCCATACTTCATAGAAAATCCTGTGTCTGTACTGGCTACTAAGTGGCGTAAACCTGACTATAGTTTTCATCCGTATGAGTATGGTGAATACATACCTGATGATGAAGCAGAACATCCGAGGTGGCCTGAACACATAGCACCTAAAGATGCTTACCCAAAGAAGACTTGCCTGTGGACAGGTAACGGTTTCACTATGCCTTGGACTGATCCAGTAGAACCTGAGAATGGTCACAGTAGGCAACACTTAAAGTTAGGTGGCAAGAGTATGAAGACAAAGAACATTCGTAGTGCAACGCCAAGAGGTTTCGCACGAGCAGTGTATGAGTTCAACAGTTTATAATTGAAAGGAGAAACTAATGCCATACATACCAAATGAAGAAGAACAAGAACGTACAAATAAATGGATGAAAATGAAAGAGGAGAAAGATAATATCTTGAATACATCTTTTAATAAACTAACTATGAAACAACAGGATGCAATCAAAGAATTATGGAGTGCTCTTTACGATTGGGATAATGAATTAACTGAGAACGGTGATTGTTATGCACATACAGAAAGAACACTACGTAAAACCCGATGGAAGTTGTACCATGCTTTCCCAAATGTAACGCAAAAGGATGAGGAAGATTATGTCTAGTGTATGTCAGAATATCTTAACTATCAGCGGTGGTATCGAAGTCATAACAGCTATCGAAAAAGCCTGTGAAGATGGTACTTTACTGGAGTATCTTAATCCTATCGGAGCATGGGAGTACGAGAAAGCAGTAGAAATGTGGGGTACAAGTCGGGAAGCATACAGTATTGAGTGTAGTCCACCCGATTTAGAGGAAGGAGATTGGTGGTTACATATCACATTCGAGACTAAGAACAGCCCACCTATCGCTGCATACGAGGCGGCAATGGAGAGGTTAGGTGTAGGACTGTCAGCCTCATTCTACAATAGCTCGTATATCTTTATCGGTCTTTTTGATAATGGTAAGTACAACAGATACGAGGTAGACTTTGATGATGAATGGTGGTTCGCAGATATACCTTCGGACTTGAGGCTTGAGTACGACATAGATGGTGACTACGAGTACTACAAAGAGTGTAAGAGAGAGGAGCTTATGTAGTGGACGTACTACTCTGGATAGCGGCATTGATTATTTTCTTGACGATACCGATGCCGCCACACCAAACTATTATCACTGGTAGATTACTGGTAATTGTATTCATAATAATTTTTATATCACATTTATTGAAGGTAACATAATGAACAACAGAACTACATTCGGTATGGAAATCCAGGATTTACCTAACTCTTACGTGATCATAGCAGAGAAACATGATGGTACATTCGAGATTCTAACAAAGAAACTAAACATAAGAGAGGCTCGAAACCACTTGGAGATATTCAATATGCACATAAGAAAAGAGGAGTTGAAGGATATAAAGAAAGCTTTCATATTTAATTTAAAGGAGGTGGCTTGACAAATCAGTTTAGTTGTGATACCCTATCTTATTACTTAAAGTATTATTGTTTTAAGTATAATAATACTCTAAACAAATATACTTAAAGGAGAGAGACATGAGATGTTATTGTTGTAACAGAGCAGATGCATCGTTCAAAGACAAAAGAATGAATAGATACTACTGTGTTGACTGTAAAGATGATATAAATAAAACAGCCTACAGTACCTTTGGAAGAGACGATCTTGAAAGAATATTTAGGATAAACGAAGACGATGAAATAAAAAAGATTCTAAATATAAAAGAAAAATATCAAGAGTAGTCTTTACAAGTAGACTAAAATATATTAATATATAAGTATGGAGATTAGAAATGTTAGAAGTAGGAGGACTAGTATGGTGGCAGTGGTGGATACTTATCATGGTTACTATCAACACAGGCATCAATACAATTGTATTCTTTCGACACAGGTTCAAGGGTAAGAAGAATGATTGATGTAACTTTAATAGATAGTATGGGTAGTGACTTGACTGTAGTCAATGCTGCTCGTGTAAGCTTCAACAAGAAAAGCGAGTGGGCTTCAGACAATGAACTCAAGGCTACTGATGGTGTACTAATATCTTACCTTGCTCGACACAAACACATGTCACCTTTTGGTCACTGCTTTGCAACCTTCCATGTCAGAGCACCAGTGTTTGTAGCAAGGCAGTTAGTGAAGCACAAGTTCCTTCGATGGAATGAGGTGAGCCGTAGGTATGTAGACGAAGAGCCTGAGTTCTTTGATCCATCTATCAGCGTTACAAGATGGAGAGGACGTGCAGATGATAAGAAGCAAGGCAGTCGAGGTGTTGTAGATATATCAAACAAGATGCTAAGTACGTTAGCTAAACATCAAGTGTGGTGTAACAAAGCATATACTCAGTTACTTGATGAGGGTGTAGCACCAGAACAAGCAAGGATCGTATTGCCTCAGAGTACAATGACGGAATGGTACTGGTCAGGTAGTTTGGATGCGTGGTCAGATATGTGTAAGTTAAGACAAGGAGAAGATGCACAAGAGGAGACACGTCTAGTAGCTAACTCAATCAGCATGGACATGGGTACTCTGTATCCTGAATCTTGGGCAGCATTGTTGGCGTATAACAGATGATGTGGACGTTAGTATTGATAGCTGTATTCCAGGATGAGATACAAGTCGAGAAGTTAGCAACACTCGATGATATGTATGAATGCTTCGAGGAGTACGATAAATATTATTACAGCATGACACCAGAGAAACGAAGAGGTATCAGGTTCACATGCGTTGAAGGGATTGTAGATGATGAGAGCTAAAGAGATAACACACAAGCCATGCCCTCATGTTGAGTGTGATAGTTCAGATGCCTTTGCTTTTAATTCTGAGAAGAAGACAGGGTTCTGTCATAGTTGTGAGAGAACATATCCAATGAAGGGAATGAACTTGAAGTCATGGGCAAAGGAT
>Ga0213865_10000939_pt1 | contig 19252 bp, 9 predicted proteins | sample PICome_6_FD_160100 | JGI IMG/M metagenome (GOLD analysis project Ga0213865, IMG submission 160100) | Coastal seawater microbial communities near Pivers Island, North Carolina, United States - PICO282 | ecosystem: Environmental > Aquatic > Marine > Coastal | place: USA: North Carolina | collected...
CCATTTTACCCGATCCGATAAAGGTTTTGGGGTGCGGGGTTTCCATACGCTGGGTAAAGCGTTTGGCTACGGTTCCGCCTGCAGTATGGGTTAAAAATGCAAGTTCGTCGAGGTATTCGTGTATGCGATCCTCCGGTTGGTTTTTGTTTATAATCCCGATGAGGATAGCTTGTTCAAAAGCAAGGTCTTTTTGCTCAATCATCGGCAGACTTCCAATGCTTTAGCGAGAGTGTTTTTCCATCAAAAACTCCATAGGTATAGTGGGTAATCCAGTCGCCGAGGTTGATATAGGTCGATTTATCGTTGAGGGAGATTTCCAAAGGCAAATGACGATGTCCAAAAACGAAATAATCGTAGTGTTCCGTTTTGAGCTTTCGTTTGGCATACTGGGCAAGCCACTCTCTGTCGGGCCCATCGTAGTTTAGGTCTTCCGAGCCAGATATCAATTTGTTTTTTAAGGACAAATAGCGCGCAAAAGGGATGCCAAAATCAGGGTGTAACCAGCGGTATAACCACTGAAAAAACGGATTCCGAAACACCTTTTTCATGCGTTTATAGCCCTTGTCTTTAGGTCCCAAACCGTCACCATGACCGATAAAAAAACGTTTTGTTCCAAGCTCTATCACTTTTGGATGAAAATAGACTTTGGCGCCGATTTCTTTTTCGAGGTAGTCAATCATCCACATATCGTGGTTTCCCACAAAATAGTGGATGGGGACTCCCGCATCGGCAAGCTCGGCGAGTTTGCCTAAAACACGCACATAACCCTTCGGAACGACGTGTTTGTATTCATACCATACATCAAAAAGGTCGCCAAGGATATAAAGGGCCTTTGCTTTGGGTTTGATTTCATCGAGCCATTTGACAAAAAGGCGTTCACGCACCAAACTGGTTTCTCGGTCGGGCGCACCCAAATGGTGGTCAGAAGCAAAATAGATTTTCCCTTTCATCGGTTACAAAAGTAGTTATTCTTGATCGCTTGCATACCATTCGGCATAGGCCGTGGCAGTTTCATGCAAACGCACATTGTGCAGTTTGATATGGCTGGGTAAGCGAGCAGCAATGCGATGGGCAAAATCAATAACCATCTTTTCACTTGTGGGCTGATAGTCCACCAAAAGCACTTTGTGGCCACTATCTGAAAGCGTTTTTGCCAAGTCGATATGAGGTGTATTTTGATTAAAAACCGTGGCATGGTCAAACACATCTACAATTTCTGATTTGACAATGGTTTTGAGGTCTTTAAAGTCGATGACCATTCCATTTTTAACATGGTTTTGATCGTCGATTGGGCTCCCAATCACGGTGACATAAAGCTTATAGCTGTGACCATGTACGTTTTTGCATAGGCCGTCATATCCATACAGGGCATGGCCTGTTTCAAATCCAAAGCTTTTTGTTACACGGATTTTCGTCATGATTTAGATTTAAGTTGATGTAGAGTTTGTTGTGTTCGCTCAGAAAGAACAAGACGTCCAGAAACTGCCGCATTGTGTTCGAGTAGATTGTCCCAATCCTCTGTTCCTTTCCAAAGTGCTTTTTTAAGTTCTGCCACCGCTTGGGGTGTATATGCCGCAAGGCGGTTAGCGTGTTGCGTAACAGCTTCTTCCAGGGCATCGAAGTCAGAATGCAGTTCAGAAAGCAATCCTTTGGCGTGTGCCCAGTCTGCCGATTTCCAAGCATGTGATGCTAATGATAGTTCGGACAGTGCTGCCGAACCAATTTTTCGCAATACCGCTGGGGCAATGACAAAAGGCCCAATGCCAATTGCGATTTCAGAGAGTTTAACTTCTGTATGTGTTGTGGCAATGGCGTAATCACAAGCTGCAATCAGCCCAACACCGCCGCCAACAGCTTTGCCGTGGATGCGTCCAATTATGGGTTGTGGACAGCGTCGCATCGCATTGATCACATTGGCAAAACCCATAAAAAACGCTTTTCCTTCCTCTGGCGTTTTTACGGCCAATAACTCATCAAAAGATGCTCCTGCACAAAAGGCCTTAGCAGGGTCACTCTGCAATACAACAACATGAACATCATCGTCATTTGAAACCCCCTCAAAAGCCGCTTGTAAGGCCTTGAGATGGGTGGCGGGAAAGGCATTTTGCTTATCGTGTGCAAAATGAATTCGAGCTACTCCATTATCTTTTAAGACTTGTATGCCTTCCATCATCGGTTGATTCGCCATATCTTTGTGACTGATGCGACAAAAATACGGAATATCGCATAGACAACACAGCCAACAGATGAAAGGGATTTTATTTGATTTAGATGGGGTTTTTTATGTCGAAGAGCAATTGATACCTGGTGGGATTGCATGCTTGGGTTGGTTGCGTGAGCAAGGTATCCCTTACCGATTTGTAACCAATAACACCACCTTATCCAGAACAAATTTAGTCGCTAAACTTCAAGGTTTGGGTCTTCCTGTGGCAGAACAGGATATCGTAAGTGCTAACTATGCAGGCGTGCTTTTTCTCGCACAGCGGAACCTCAAACGCTGTCGTTTGGTTCTTCGTCCAGAAGCACAACTTGACTATCCTCCCAATTGCTTGGAACATCCAGATGCGATTGTCATTGGCGACATCGGCAATCGATGGGATTATGATTTGCTGAATGCCTTGATGAATCAAATCCTAGAGGGCGCCGAAATCATTGCACTTCACAAAGGACGTTATCACGAGGGGGCAAATGGACTTATTCTTGACAATGGCGCTTTTGTGGCAGCACTCGAGCACGCCACAGGAAAACAGGCCATCGTCGTTGGAAAACCCACCCAGACATTCTTTGAGTTGGCTAGTCATTCTTTTGGTTGTAAACCAGAGGAACTGGTCATGGTAGGAGATGATCTTATCAGTGATATCAAAGGAGCGCAACAGATGGGAATGCATGCGGTATTGGTGCAGACTGGAAAATACCGAAAAGCCCTAGTCGATGGTTCAAGCATTCAGCCAGATGGCTGTATTTCTTCCATAAAAGAACTACCAAAGTATCTTCAAAGTAGAATGAGATAACTTCGCCATAACACTCCCCAAGAAGTTATTTACTATTTTTGTGCAAAATGCGCTATGAAAAATTTAATTGTCATCGGTCACCCCGATCAACAATCATTTTGTTATAACGGGATCTTTTCGACCATCAAATCAGAGATTGAAGCAAGTGGACAAGAGCTGGAAATCATCGATTTGTACCGCGATAGCTTTACGCGTCCACGAACCGCTGTGATTGAGAAATACAAAGAGCTCGTCACATGGGCAGAGTGGATTTATATCGTTTCGCCCGTCTGGTGGTTTCGATTGACCCCTCGTACCGAAATTTTCTTCGACGAAGTGATGACACCTGGGTTTGCCTATCAATTTGTCAATATTACTAAAACATACGCCTACCCCAAACCATTTTTGAAAGACAAAAAAATTAGAACCTATGTCACACATGGTGCCCCTTCACTTCCTGTACGTACTCTTTATTTGAATTCGGTCAAACTCCGATTGGTCATGGGGGTATATAGCTTTGTATTTGGGTGGCGCTGGTCGTTGTGGTTTAAGACCAAACAGTTTTGGTCTGTGCCTTTTGTTTCTCAAAAAAAGCGCGAGAAATACTTGCGAGTGGTCAAAAAAGATATTCAAAGAGATTTGAAGTTAGGTTCAAGAAGATAATCATCTATTTTAAAATTTGTAAATTAGAACGATGAAACGATTTCTAGAAAAATACTACCCAATCCTGCTGGCTTTTTTCAGTTTTTTATATTCTGTATTCCTTTGGTTCTCAGGAAATCAATTGGAAGGAATCTATGTGGGGCTTTGGCCAATAACCATATTGGGTTTTGCGATCGCCATCCGACAAAGACGACGCGATGATTAACCAAGTGATGTTTATTGTTGGACTCACGATTTTTATCGTATATGTCTATTTCTTACTCCGTATCATCGGCAGACAACATCGCATTCAACGTAAAGAACATGCCGATGCTTATGATCAAGTTGATCTTGATGGGATGGGAAACCAAGGTCGAATCCCAGACAAAAAACCCAAAAACCGCGCATAAATCACTCGAGCGAAAAGCGCATTCCAAAAGTCGCAAAGTGATATCCTTTCTTTTCGATAGCCCTTCTCCTTTCAAAATCGGCATCTTTCGCTGGATTCGTATGGTTTAAATGAATGAAATATATCATATTTTTTCTTCAATGGCTAGGGATTTATAGCGTGTGATACTCTCCTCTAAAATAGGATGTGGTATATCTAACTTCGGTCTAATGATTTCGCCATCTTAAAAAAAGGTAGCATCTACAAAAGCATAATCAATGGTAGCCAGGATGAAAGTAAACGACTTCATGGATAAATAATGATATTTATTTTTTTAAATTTAAAAAATGAAAAACACATTTTTCTCTGCTGGTCTGTTCATAGCTTTTTTGTTGTTTTTTGGTTGTAATTCCTCCAAAACGACCTCAAGCACTCCAGAAGATTCTGCTTTGATTCCAGGGAAACTCAGCGCGCAAAGCATCCTTCACAACGGAAAGGAGCGTGAGTACCTTGTCTATGTCCCAGCCTCTTATAATGAAACCGCAAACCATCCTCTTTTACTAAATTTTCATGGGTTTGGAGGAAATGCAAAAGATTATTTTGAATATGAATCTGATTTTCGAGATGTCGCCGAGCTGGAGGGTGTGATTTTGGTTTATCCACAAGGTTCGCTGTTGTCTGGCTTTTCGGTTTGGAATGCAGCGCCATTTGCAGAAGATAATAAAACAGATTTTGATGATATTGGCTTTATAGAAACCCTTATCGTCGAACTACAAGATCAACTGTCAATCGATCCAGAGCGTGTTTATGCTTCTGGATTTTCAACTGGAGGAATGTTTAGTTACGCCTTAGCCTGCTTTTGTAATGAACCCATTGCAGGTGTTGCTGCAGTTTCTGCTGCACAGCTTAACCTTGTAGATTGTGCCCCCTCACCTATCAATGTATTTATCGCACATGGCACTGATGATGATCTTTTGCCGTATTATGGCTCTTCTGATATCGCTAGTATAGACGAGGTGGTTTCGTTTTGGACTAGCGTAAATCAAACCTCTACTGTTGCACAAGAAATCAGTTATGCTTTCGACAAAGAAACAGTTTATCAATATACCTATTCAGGGGGAATCAATAGCTCTCAAGTGATGCTTTATAAGGTTGAGAATGGGAATCATGGGTGGTTTACCCATGATTTAGCTGGGCAATCTTTTACATCTGTTCTTTGGGGTTTTCTTTCGGCTCAAAAAATTAGTACGCATGAAGACTAATTTTCATTGTTCAGCTTGGCGACTTCCCAAGCCGAAGTGCGCGTACCATTGACATAGGCCACAATAAATGCCTTTGTAAACCCTTTTGAAATTACATGTTGCTGTGCGATTTTGGCCTGTTGGTAACTCGCTGTAGGACGGTAGAGATATCGATGAAACTCTCTAAACTTTTCAGTTGAAAGTCCGCTTAAACCCCTAAAAACTTTGTGATTGACGTCTCTTCTATTAATCAAAGCAGCAATTTGCACAACGTAAACAATATCTGCATCGGCTAAGGCCTTTTGGGCGTTGAAAGACGTTGAAGTGGTCTGGTTTGCTTTTAACTTGGCGACAATCGCATCCAAGGTGTCTGCAGGGGATTTTTCGTTGGGTAGATTGACTGGCTGAATTATCGTGTTCGCCGATGCTATAGTAGGTATTGTTTTAGATGGATTTGAATTGGTTGACTGTGTTTTGTTTCGGTGGTTTTGAAGGATTTGGAGGGCTTCTTCTGCCGAGCGAACGGGTGGGAAAGTTTTGGGCGTTGTTTTGGCATCTTCTTCTGTTGTAGGTTTGGGTTTGACTTGAATGACAATGGTTTGTGAGGATGCTGGGGGCTGTGGGGTTTTTGGGGTTAGCTCCCCACTCTGATTGCGGTGGTTTTCCAAGATTTGAAGGGCCTCTTCGGCTGACCGAACAGGGGGTTGTTGCGTATTTTGACTCTGTGGGGTTGGATTTGGTCTATCCAGAGTGACAATGGCAGCTGGATCCTCTTGATTCTGTGGTGTGTTTTGCGTTGGCGGTGAGGTCACAACTGGAGGTGCGCTGGTCACAACTGGCGGAATTGCACTCGGCGGTGGGCTTACCCGAACTGGAGGTACAACTGGGGAGGGACTTGTCGGGGGTGTGTTTTGTATTCGGGGCACTGTCGTTGGTGGATCTGGAGAAGGCACTGTGGCTGGAGTAGGTGGGTTTACGGTAGGCCTTGACAGCTGAGAATATGCTTGGGTTGGGAGGATTGGTGTGGATTTCATACTCGTCGGTAACATCTGATAGTTTTCGATGATAAACATCGAACGGCGATTGAGCTGATGCTCTGCTTCTGTGCAAGGCACTCCATCTGCACAACGGTTGATGAGTTGACTTTCTCCGTAGCCCACTGCAGACAACCGCGAAGGGGAGATCCCACGCTGAATCAGCCAGTTTCTGGTCGAGGTCGCTCGGTTTTGTGAAAGACGTAAGTTGTAAGATTGTGGGCTGCGTGAGTCGGTATGAGACTCGATGCGTACAATCAGTTCTGGGAATCGGATCATCGCATTAAAAACCTTGGTCAATTCAATTTCTGCATCTGGACGGATAAAATATTTGTTGAGATCAAAATAGATGGGGTTTAGTCCGAGTAAACAACCCAAATCGTAAGGCGGGCAATCATTAGAGAAGGTCTCAATTTCCATGTCTACACTAACACTTTGTGAGGTAGTCGGCGCAACAAAAGTCGTTTCAGCAATGGAGTATGCCAACCCATTTTCCGTAATCAAATAATAGGCTTGCCCGCATTCAACCTCCTCGGGGAAAGAGTAGCGTGCATCTTGCTGTACAATTTGCTCTGCGATGATGTTCATCCCCATGTCGAGAAGTTTAACCGTTGCCCCTGGCATGAGGTTACCTGTATTGCTGTCCCGTACAAGTCCTGTGATTTCAACCACACACTTGCTGGGTTTGAAATAGTAAATCTGATCGGAGGCACTTCCACGATTTCCGTCACGGTTAGAAGAGATATAACCTGTATTGGTATCTGTTTGCAACAGAAATCCAAAGTCATCCCCAGCAGAATTGATAGGAAGTCCCATGTTTTCAGGATCACGAGCAATTCCTGAGTCGCTCAACTCTGCTTTAAAGACATCAAATCCACCAAAGCCAATAAGGGCGTCAGAGGTGAAGTACAAGGTACCGTCACCAGCTATATATGGAAATGATTCACGTCCCTCTGTATTTACCTTTTGACCCAGATTGATAGGGTCCCCGTATGAGCCATCTTTGTAGATGTCTACATACCAAAGGTCAGATTCGCCAGTTGTGCCTGGCATGTCTGAGGCAAAAAAGAGTTTCTTTCCATCCAAACTCAAGGCAGGATGTGCCACAGAGTAGTTGTCATTGTTAAAGGGTAGTTCCTCCACATCACTCCAATTGCCATCCTCATCGACTGATGCTGTGAGCAATTTTAAGCGTACTGTGTTTTTGCGATCGGTGCGTTTTTTTCCGTTTTCGTAGTTGTTGCGCGTAAAATAAACTGTTTTTAAGTCTTTCGTAAACACGGCAGAGGACTCGTGGAAAGCTGTATTGATATCCCCCTCGATTTGCTGGGTGTTTTCGAGCTGTCCCTCATCGCCAATATCGGCAATGTAAAGGTCTAAGAATGGCTCTCCAGTCCAGTCATAATCACGTTGCCCGCTGGCTTGATAAGTCGATGAAAAAACGAGTTTGTCTTCACCAAAAAAGGCCGAGCTAAAGTCCGATTGCTCAGTGTTGATTTTGGTTGTTTCCACGACATACTTCGGTCGTAGTTCGGCAATGCTGTCGAGGTAGTTCAGGTCCTCAACATATAAATCTTCAATAACAGTCCCTTTTTCCATGCGGAAATACTGCTGCATGTAGCGATCTGCAATGGCGTAATTTTCATTGCTTCGAGCACTGATAGATGCCCGTAGGTAATAAATGGATTTGATGTCTTCAGGATACAGGGATATCAATTTTCGATACCAAGTATAGGACTGGTTGTATTGACTGTTGAAGAAGTAGGTGTCAGCAAGGGATTGAATCACTTTCTTATCGGAAAAATCGGCATCGTCACGAACCAGTTGTAAAAAGGCGGATTGCGCACGGTTGTATCGATAGTCATTATAGTCCCGATCGGCATCGAAGACATTGTATGGTTCGTTGGAGATCGAATCGTTTTGTGCGATTGCACTAGAGAAAACCAACGTGATAAATACAATCCCTAACCAATAGATTGTTTGGTTGCTACGCAGCGTTTCAATTGATGTAAACTGTTTCATTTAGAAAAATCTAGGGGTTAGTATACGTTCTCCTTTACGCGGAATCGTAAATCGTAAAATCATCTCGTATGACCCTGAGCTAAATTGTTGAATCGCTGTGGTCTGGTAGTCATAGGCAAAGCCGACAAAGGCTCTGTCAGAAAGGGCAAAACCAGCAATTGCGCTGATTGCTGCATCGAGTCTATAGGCAGCCCCAAATGTAATTTTTTCGTTGAAGTAGATGTTGGCCGATAAATCCATCTGTATCGGGGATCCGCGGACAATTTTGACCATCCCAGCTGGCTTGAGTTTGATTGCATCGTTGATGTCAAACACATAACCTGCAATCAAAAAATAATGCATCCGCTCCTTGGCTTCTGCGGAAGCAAAGACACTTCCATTGACCTCATAGTGCTTTGTTTTCAAGAAATTAGGAATGGAAAACCCAGCATAAAACCGGTCGTTATTATAATAAATTCCTGCTCCAATTTGAGGAGAAAGCAGAGAAGTGTTTTCAGAAAATTGATCATCACTGGTATTGGCGAGATTGAGAACTGAATAATCAACTTGTAAGTTGCTAACCCCTGCTTTGAGTCCAAGGGTTATCTTGGACCCATAGTTGTTAAAAAAGGTATAGCCATAATCCGCTGTCAGGCTTTGCTCTGTTGTCGGACCAATCACATCGCTAACAATAGAAAGTCCCAATGCTGTTTTGTTTCTACGCCCAACAGGCGAACTGATGGTAAAGCTACCCGTTTGAGGAGACCCTTCAAAATCGACCCATTGCGTACGCGTTAAAAAACCAAAATGAACTGCTTCAATTGATCCAAGATAAGCTGGGTTGACCACTTGGGTATTGTACATGTGCATGGTGTATTGCGGGTCTTGCTGAGCGTTGGACTGCGTCCCTGCGCCAAAAAGGAAAACCAACAGCCATAGCCCTGTGAACTTGGCAAGTATCAACTTCGGTATGTGTGTTTTCCTATTCATCAATCTCGATTTATATATAAATAGCCCGTATACCTTTCTCTACCTGGGTTTTCCCCGTCAAATTCAATCACATAGAAATAGGTACCCGCTGGAAGCTTTTGATCCTTTGTAATGGTAATTCTTCCCTCAGAAATTCCCATAAAGAGTCGGTCGCCCAGACCGTAACCTTTTGTTTCATAAACAAGTACGCCCCATCTGTTAAAGATTTTCACGGTATTATTTGGATATTTTTCAATCCCTGCAATTTTGAAGTAATCATTGATTCCATCATCCCCAGGAGACATTCCGTTGAAGACTTCAAAGTCCCCATCAACTGGGTCTTGGAAGAATGTCAGAACCGTTGGGTCATTCGTCGTGTTACCGTCCGTATCATCCCCATCGTCAGAAATGTCGTTGACTGGCGTTCCTGATGGATCTATTGCTGTAGCTGATGCGGTATTTGATACCCCTCCTGCGTTGTCTGCTTGCGCATCGACAACAAAGGTTGCTGTGTAGGTTGCTGTTTCACCAGCCAATAAGGATCCTTCACCAGATCCAAGGTTTGCGCTAACAAACAATGGTCCTGAGGTCAATGTTAGGGTATTCCCACTCAAGTCGCTAAAGGTATCGTTGACGACCACACCACTCAGAGTCGTATTTCCAGTATTTTCAACTGTAATTAAGAAGGTTATCGTATCCCCTAGACCTGTTGTGCCATTGCCATTGTCTGTGATTGTGGCTGTTTTGGTGACTTCGATTGAAGACTGTGGTGTCACGGTCGTTAAACGAGTTATTGTCGGATCATTTGGTGTGCTTGTGCTTGGGTCATCACTGGTGTCTGATACGGTACCGTTTGTGCCTTGCGCCGTTACCGTTGCTGTGTTCGATACACCGCCAGCGTTCATCGCTTGGTTATTTACCGTAAAGGTTGCTCGATAGGTCGCTTGTTCGCCGACTTGTAAGCTGCCTTCTATTGATCCAAGATTCGCACTGATAAAGGTCGGCTGCGATGTGAGCGTCAATGCGTTTCCAGCTAGGTCGGACAATGTGTCTGCAATGGTTACTCCGCTCAGGGCATCATTTCCTGTGTTGGTTGCCACAAGGGTATAGGTAATCGTATCCCCAACTCCAATGCTACCATCGCCATTGGTGTCGGATATACTGGCTGCTTTGGTCAGTGCAATTGATGATGGCGGTGGGGTGGTTGACAGTATCGTAACCGTTGCGTCATTAGGCGTAGTTGTGGATGGGTCATCACTGGTGTCTGTTACTGAACCGTTTGTGCCTTGCGCCGTTACCGTTGCCATGTTGGATACCCCGCCAGCGTTCATCGCCTTATTGTCAATAATGAAGGTTGCACGATAGGTTGCTTGCTCCCCGATTTGTAAGCTACCTTGAGCCGAACCAAGATTCGCGCTGATAAAGGTCGGTTGCGTTGTGAGCGACAATGCATATCCAGCTAGGTCAGAGAATACATCCGTAATCGTTACACCAGTCAACGCATCGTTTCCAGTGTTGGTTGCCACAAGGGTGTAGGTAATCGTATCCCCAACTCCAATGCTACCATCGCCGTTGGTGTCGGATACACTTGCTGCTTTGGTCAATACAATCGATGATGATGGTGTTATTGTTGATATTCTCGTGATTGTTGGGTCGTTTTGGGTGTTTCCATCCGTATCATCGCCATCATCACTGATATCAAAAATATCATTTGTTTTCCCTGGACTGCTGGCAATAACAGTTACAGTGTTTGATACCCCACCAGCGTCTATGGCTTGTTGGGTGATAATATAAGCTGCGTAATAGGTTGCTGTTTCCCCCTGTCGTAGGATGCCCTCATTTGATCCAAGACTCGCATTGTCAAAAATAGGTTGAGAACTCAGTGTAAGCGGATCGCCATTGAGGTCACTAATGACATCCTCCAACACCACATCGCGGAGGTCTGTGTTTCCTGTGTTTACAACCGTGATTGTATAGTTTATGGTGTCTCCTAAACTGTTGGAATTATCTCCATCATTATCAACCACACTCGCTTCTTTGGTTACCTCAATGGAAGAAACTGGTGGCGCATCCATCAACACGACTGTCGGATCATTGTTAACGTCGCCATCACCATCGTCATCTGTAGGCGTTCCGTTATCAGAAACATCCTTTATGCCGTTAAAGTTCCCAGGAATGCTACCAACGGCTGTTGCTGTATTGCTGATAAATCCTGAGCTTGCTGCTTCTTGGCTAATGACATATAAGGCAGTAAATACTACTGATTCGCCAACTTCAACTGTTTGTGGCTGCCAATAGTCAGGGCCTGAGGAAAGGGTTAATAAAGTACCATTTCCATCCGTTAGCGTTTCGGTTTGAATATATACATTATCCAAGGTAATATCTCCTGTGTTTGTTACTTCAATCGAATAACGAACGATATCCCCGGCTCCAATTAGTCCATCTCCGTTGTCGTTGACAAATGCAGTCTTGATGACTTCCATAGCAGGATTTGGATCGGTAAGGGTAATGGTTGGGTCATTGGTTGAATCGCCATCGCCATCGGCATCACTAGGAAGGCCATCATCCGACATATCGCTAAGGTTATTTGATTTACCTGGGCTACTAGCCGTGAATGTGATCGTATTGGATACTCCTCCTGCATTCACCGCTTGCTGATTGATGATGAATGTCGCTTGGAAAGTGGCCAATTCACCTACCCGCAGAGCCGTAGGCGTTCCTCCTAACAGATTTGATCCTAAATAACCAGGCCCCGAAGACAAGTTGAGTATATCGCCATTGAGATCTGTAAACGTATCGACAAAACTCAATCCTGTCAAGTCTGTATTTCCAGTGTTTTCAACAGTTATGGTGTATTCAATGGTATCTCCAATTCCATTTCTATTATCCGCATCATTATCGATAACATTTGCCGTTTTAATCACCTCCATATTTGGAATTTGATCCATTTCAACAACTGTTGAGTCATTGAGAGGCAAGGTGTTCGGATCGTCACTGGTAGCCGTGATTGGACTGCCACTCGGGTCAGTCCCTATGGCTGTCACGGTATTGATGACACTACCACTATCTGCCGAAGTTTGATCGATCACATAAAACGCTGTGTAAATTTCGGTTTGGCCAGGTGCAATATCTCGAACAAGCCATGCGCTTGTGTCAATATTTAGAGCATTCCCGTTGCCATCCGTCAATGTATCTGTTAGTTCAACCCCTTGAATGGTCACATTACCTGTGTTGGTGACTCGAATCGTATAATCAATCACGTCTGTTGCTCCTACAAAACCGTCTTCATTTCCAACAATGGTAGCCGTTTTGGTAACTGCCAACTGTGGATCCTGTGCAATTGTTGTGATTGTTGGGTCATCATCTGTGTCTCCAACTCCAATATCACCTACATCAGAAACGTCACTGACTGATCTGCCGTCAGGCACAACCCCAGTTGCGGTTGCCGTATTGGTAAGGCCGCCTGCATCGACAATTTCTTGATCGATCAGCTTGTAAACAGTGTATGTTTCCATGCTCCCTGGGTCAATGGAACGAACAGTAGATAGACTTGCTGTTCCTGAAGTTAATGGCGTTGCATTTCCATTAAGATCTTCTAGTTCATCCACAAGAGTCACGTCGAGGGTTAGGTTTCCAGTGTTTTCAACCGTAATGGTGTATTGCACCACATCGCCAACACCGTCCTCACCGTCTCCATTATCTTGAATGGTCGCAGTCTTTAATACCTCGAGATCAAGTACCCCAATAATTGAGGTAATGGTTGGGTCATCTTGAACTGCTGTTGTGGTTGGGTCATCACTCAGAGCAGAAATCGTTATTCCACTTGGTGTGATTGCCTCAGCTGTGGCTTGATTTGATACGCCTCCAGCGTTAATTGCATCTTGCGTAACCGTGTACTGGACGGTATAATTTGCAGTTTCTTGTGGTTTCAAAGTGCCTTGTAAAGACCCATCTGTCGCATCAACAAATATTGGTGTCAATATCTCTGTTCTACCTCCACTCGTGTGAGATAAAATATCCGTCAACTCGATCGACTGTAGGGTTACATTTCCGTCATTGGTCAAGGCAAGATTATAGGTAATGGTATCGCCAGCATCTAAGTTGCCATCAGCCCCTGGATTTGGCGTAGCTGTTTTTGTCAGCGAAATTGCAGGATTTTTAGTAAAGTTGGTTCGGACAGGCGAATCAATACTCTCTTGTATTGCGGTATCACTAGGCGTGTCTGCTGTCACAGAGACCACATTTTCAACATAACCACTGTCGATTGCTCCTTGATTAACTGTATAGATTGCCTGATAAGTTGCAGTATCCCCAACACTTAAAGCGGTTAGGCTCGTTTGTGAAAGACCGTTAACTTGAGTAAGTGTTAATGCACCCGAAAGGTCTGTCGTGTTTCCATCGCCATCGGTGAGTATGTCTGTAAACACGATGTTGTCTAGTGTTACATTTCCAGTATTGATAATTTCTACCGTGTAGGTAATGTTGTCTCCTACTTCAAATACGCCAGAGGGTGGTGATGCTGTTTTGGTGATTTCAACGTCTGGCTTGGCTTCGATGTTCAATATCAGAGCATCGTTGTTCAATGTACCATCACCATCCGCGTCGTTATTTTCGTCATTGTCATTATCAAAATAGTATGTTCTCACATCTCCTGATGCGTCGAGGGTAGCCTCCACTCGATTGTATAATACTCCCCCATCAACGTCAGACTGGGTTAAGATATATGCCAATGTAAAGAGGGCGGTTTCCCCTTCTACAATTGTTCCTTTGGGTGATCCTCGATTGTTATCTGACCATACAACAGACGGAATAGATGGGATCGGTGTGTTAGATTTGTCAAATAGGGTATCTATGATATCTCCATCCGTCCATGTTAGGGTTATATTTCCAGTATTTTCAATCGTAATGGTGTAATCTACTGTATCGCCAGCGCCAATCACACCGTCCCCATTCGTGTCTGAGACATCCTGAACTTTTATGATTTCCGCAGATGGGAATGATCCCATGGTTATCCTTGTCACATCGTCTGAAGTGTTTCCGTCAAAGTCGTTTCCATTATCAGAGACATCTTGAACCTGAATATCTGTGCCTTCAATGTCTCCATAGAAAGTTACTGTGTTTGTGGCCTCCCCCGAATCATAAACGTCTTGTGTGATGGTATAATAGGCGTGATAAATGGCTGTTTCCCCTGCTTTAAGTGTCCCGTGGGCAGCTGACCCATTATCTGCACTTATCCATGTTAAACTTCGTGGACTGTTTGGTGGGTCAAAAGACAACAGATTTGCAGGCGTATTTCCGTCCAAGAACGTATCATCGTAGCCAATATCAGTGAGTGTTACATTGCCTGTATTTTTTACCGTAATGATAAACTTGACTTGATCCCCGACATTCGCAATATTATTGCTGTCCAGATCATTTTCAAATACCCATGTTTTGGTAACTTCAAGGTCTGCATCAGCTCCCGTACTTACGTCAGCAATATCACTGGCTTCAACGTCTGGCCCTGTAGGAGGTGTTGCGGTAACAACGACAGTGTTGCGTACCAATTTGGTATCTGCTACATCAGAAGTGATAACGTATGTTGCTGTATAGGTAATCTCGTCTTGTACTGCTAACTCAACCGCTGAAAATGCTGGTGTAGTGGTGAGTGTGGTCACGTCTGTTCCGAGTGCATCAGAGATTGTATCGGTAAGACTCGACAAGGTTAAGGTTACATTTCCTACGTTTTTGACTGTAATGCTATATTCTACCTCATCCCCCGTTCCGTTATATCCATCTGGTACGCCACTCGGGTTGTCCGTTATGTTTGCGACTACTTTTACGACCGTCAGTGCTGGTGCCGCATCGATCGTGGTTACCGTCGGATCATTTGTTGGATCGGAATCAATATCCGCATTAGTATCCAAAGTTGAATCCCCATCATCACTCTTATCATCAATCTGATTCCCTGATGGACTATCTGCAGTCGCTGTGACGCTATTCATTACTCCTCCTGCGTCAATCGCTTCCTGAGTCACGACATAACTTGTTTTGTAGGTGGCCATCTCTCCAACGGCTAAGCTTCCGACAGCCGAACTCTGGCTAGACGTTAGGTGTGTTGTTGTTAATGGAGACTCCGCCAAAGTGATACCATTGACATCTGTTATGCTGTCTTCCAGAACGAGGTTTTCAAGCGTAACATTTCCAGTATTGGTCACTCGTATCGTGTAATTGATGGTGTCACCAATGTCAATACTGCCATCTCCGCCGTCGTCGACTTGAGCTGTTTTGATGACCTCCATTTCAGGGATTTCAGCAATCGGCGTATTCGTTGGTGTATCGAGTTCATCCACAACTGGCGTTGTGCTTCCAGGCGCAAAGGCGGTCACAGTAACATTGTTGATTAAGCCGCCAGCATCAACCGCTTGTTGGGTGATCACAAAGTATGCTTTATAAGTCGCGATTTCATCTACCTTCAATGATCCGTCAGGCGAATTGGCAGTTGCTCCCACAAAGAATGGATCCAAGGTAAAGGTTAATTCTTCGGAATCATTGTCGGTGAATATATCTTCAATACTCAAGTTCTCTAGCGCGATGTCTCCCGTGTTTTCCACAGTAATTGTGTATTCAACGAAATCGCCTAATCCGTCGACTCCGTCACCATTGTCATTAATAGCATAGGTTTTTGTTACCTCTAAGCTTGCTATTGCCGAAATAGTTGAAGATACAGCATTACTATCTTCAGAAATACTATCGCCAGCAGGAGTTGTTGCGGTTGCCGATGCTGTGTTGGACAACCCGCCAGCGTTAATCGCTTGCTGATCAACCGTAAAGGTCGCTGTGTAGGTCACCGTTTCTCCCACAGACAAGATGCCATCGAATGTACCTGTTCCATTATAAGTCGGTCCATCGGTGAGTGATAAGGACTCTCCTGCTAGGTCAACCAAGGCGTTGTCCGTTACAACCACATCTGTCAATTCGACATTTCCAGTGTTTTTGACAACAATAGTATAGGTAATGGTTTCACCAAGGTCTAGACCATCATTATTGTCATTTTCAATTGCGGTTTTGGTGACCGTCATTCCCGGTTCTTGACCCATAAGTGTTGTGACATCATCAGATGTCGTTATCGGTAGAGTCGTTCCAGAAGGCGTACTGCCCGTTACCGTGGCTACGTTGGTTACCTGACCACTATTCATCGCTGTTTGCGTAACTGTATAGGATACAGTGTAAGTTGCACTATCTCCTACTGCTAGAATTGACACGGACGTGTCCGTAGTAGCTACATCATTAATAGCAACTAATGTTAGATCTCCTGTCAAGTCAGTTTGATTTCCATTGCCATCTGTAAGGATTTCTGTAAACGTAATGGAATTGAGCGTAATGTTTCCAGTGTTGGTAATGACAATCGTGTAATCGATTGTTTCCCCTACATCCATTTGATCATTTGCGCCATCATTCTCCACTTTCGTTTTTTCAATACTCATTGATGGGTTCGCTGTCATTGTAACGATTGCAGGATCACTATCGACTGGGGTAACTGCTGAGCCATCAAGGATTGTTGCTGAAGCAGAAGCCACGTTGCTGATACTACCACTATCCGCTGCAGCTTGTTCAATCAAATAAGTAACTGTGTAGGTTTCTGAAGCACCTGGTGCAATGTCACGAAGAACACCATCTATCTGTGCATCTTGAGTAAGGGTTAAACTATTCCCGATTTGATCTGTTAGTACATCGGTTATTTCCACATCAAGTAGTGTAACATTACCTGTGTTCGTTACGACAATCGTATACTCTACTAAGTCCCCTGCTTGTGTGATTCCGTCTGTGTTTCCAACAAGTTCTGCTGTTTTAACCACTGACATGCTAGGGCTTGGTGAAATCGTCGTAACAGTTGGGTCATCGCCTGTATCACCTGTTCCAGTATCACCATCATCGGAAATATCAGTAATATCTACCCCACTTGGATCTATCCCAATCGCTGAGGCACTATTTGTTAATCCACCAGCATCAACGATATCCTGATCAATCAAATGGTACGCTGTGTATGTGGCAATTTCACCTGCCTTTAGAGTTCCGTTTGTTGACCCTTGAGAAGCGCCCATAAAGCTTAGTGAATTACCACTACTTAAAACAATATCATTCCCCGCATTGTCTTGCAGATCGTCTGTAACTGAGATACTTGTGAGTGTCACACTTCCCGTGTTATTAACAGTAATGGCGTATTGTACGATATCACCAACTCCAGTAACTCCATCTCCGTTATCAACTACATCTGCTAATTTAATAACCTCTAGAGAAGATGTTTGATCAATATTCGTAATAACAAGATTGTCTATTGCATCATTGACTTGCTGGCCTGTAGGGCTTGTTGCTGTAGCTGTTGCATTATTAGAAACACTTCCACTATTCACTGCGTTTTGATCAATGGTATAGATAACCGTATAAGATGCTGATTCTCCAACCGCTAATGTTCCTTCAGTTGCTGTATTTGAATTGTCATACGTGAGGCTCAATACATTTGTATCACCATCACCATCCGTCAGAACATCTGTAACTTGAACGTTACTCAAAGTAACATCGCCAATATTTTCAATGGATATCGTATATGTAATGGTGTCACCGAGATTTGTGAGGCTGTCTGTACCCTGAGCAACAGAAGCAACTTTAGTGACACTAATGCCAGGCGACTGGTCAAGTGGTGTAATTGTTTGATCATCGTCTGTGTCTCCATCAGTATCATCTCCATCGTCGCTGCGATCTGTCACATCATCCGTTAGATTTGGACTACTTGCCGTGGCAAGAACGGTATTCATTACTTGGCCGCTGTCAAGAGCTGTTTGTGTGATGGTATATGTGACCGTATAGGTTGCTGTTTCACCAACTCCTAAGGTTCCTTCAGTAGCAGTGTTTGTGCTGTCATACACTGGTGTGAGTGTGGAGGTGTTTCCAGCAGCATCGGTCAATACATCTACAAGAGAGACTCCATCCAGTGTTACATTCCCTTTATTTTCAACAGTAATTGTGTAAGTAATCGTGTCATCAATGTTTGTTTTTCCATCAACATTCACATCATCAACTGCTGCTGTTTTCACGACCTCAATAACTGGGTCGTGATCAATTTGTAATGCTGTGGCATCTTCGATTGCTGTTGTCTCGGGGTCATCCGTATCTACATCTAGATCGTTTGTTTGACCTGGACTACTTGCATATACTGTTGCTTGATTGCTCAGTCCTCCTGCATCAACTACACTTTGTGTCAAATCAAAGGTTGCGATGTAGTGGGCTTTTTCACCCGGAATTAATGTTCCTTCATCTGATCCTTCACTGCTAATTGTAAAGGTTGGTCCAGTTGTTAATGCAAGACTAACGTTGTTATTGTCAATAAAGTTGTTGTCATGAATTGTAACATCAGACAAGATGGCATTTCCATTATTTTCAACGATGATTGTATATTCGACTGCGTCACCAACTCCTAAGAGTCCATCTCCATTTTCGAGTACGCGAACCGTCTTCGTAGCCTTCACAGATGGGTCAGAGCCCATTGGAACTACCGTTGGATCGTTTTCATCGCTAGTCGCGTTGTTTGGATCGTCACTAATATCACTTACTGTTTGTCCTTGTGCCACGCCGTAGAAGGTTACTTGATTCGACACAAGGCCAGTAGCAAAGGCATCTGTAGTGACAGTATATGTAGATGTGTAGGTTGCTGTTTCACCAACAAGCAAGACTGTTGGATCAGTTGTACCTAGATCGGCACTGACAAATGTCAGGGTTGGTGAAGCGATCGTAACATCATTTCCGTCACGCAGGGTATCTTGATAGCCAACACTATTGAGTACGATATTTCCTGTGTTTTCGACTTCGATTGTAAAGGTGACAATGTCTCCCACATCAACAATACCATCACTGTCGGCATCAGTTGTGAGTGCCCAAGTTTTTAAGACTTCAATAGAGGCGCTCGCACCTGTTGTCGTATCAACAAAAGCGGTCTCTTGAATTTCGTTT
>Ga0213865_10000940_pt1 | contig 19217 bp, 10 predicted proteins | sample PICome_6_FD_160100 | JGI IMG/M metagenome (GOLD analysis project Ga0213865, IMG submission 160100) | Coastal seawater microbial communities near Pivers Island, North Carolina, United States - PICO282 | ecosystem: Environmental > Aquatic > Marine > Coastal | place: USA: North Carolina...
TTGCATCAGCAACTGTTGTTGACCAAGTGATGACCGCAGAATTTGCAGTTACTGTATCAACAGTGGCTCCAAAGATTTGTTGAGGAACCTCTGGCATCTCAAATCCAGTCAATTGCGCATAGACGTGCCCATCCACATCATAAGACGAGAGCATGGTTTCTTGACCGTCACCATCAAGGACAATGTCCAAAACATTCGGGTCATAATCTATGCCATCATCGGGTGCAGGATCGGAACCACCTCCAAGGGTCCATGTGCTTGCAGTTGCGTCCACATCTCTCCATTTGCCTGTACCAAAACCATCTTGGCTGCCAACAACAACGATGTAACGGTAGTTAGGGATATCATCCCCAATCACATCTTTGCTTACAGTGAAGGTGATCGTTTTCGAAGTGACATCACCTGTAACATCAACACCACGAGAAGAAGTGCTTCCAGTCATTGATTGAACAGCCATGACTGCACCAGGTTCTCCAGTCCCACTAAGAGCAACCTCCCAAGCCCAGTCTGGATGAATCTCAGCATTTGCGCCATCAAGCATATCTGTAGAACCATAGGTTGTATTGCCTTGATCAACATAGATTTGCACAATTTGATGACTAAATCCATTTGAGAGACCCCAAATGTCAGTCATTTCACCAACTTCGAGGATGAATTGGGCATTCCAAGCACTTTGACGAATCGTTAACTGTTGTGCATCCCATAGACCCCCATTGTTAGGAGTTGTAAAATCACTTGAAAGTGGATACGTGTAGTCTCCATCCCCAGTTTCATCGCCTATTGTATCATTCAATACAAGCAACGTCACCCATTCTTCGAGATCTGGCAACACAAGTTCAGCAGGAGCCGGTGGTGCAATCTCCATGTCAATACCATCACCGTATGCAAGAGATTCTGCCCATGATGATACAACCTTCACGCGAGTTGAATAGCGTGGAGAGAGTCCAATTTCGGACCATGGAATCATGAACTCATAAACATCCTCAACTGCACAGTCTCCTAGAGAGGAACTGCCACTGAGAACCCATTGCTCTTGGTCTCCTGTCTTGCCTTTTGCTGTAAAGAGATTCCACTTTGCACGGCCATCATCTCGTAGAGTATCGAAATCAAAAGCAACCATGTATTTCGATGGGAATCCAAGTATCTGATTGCCATAATAGGTTCGGAAATTCGTCTCAGCTTCATTAAAATTCACCGCATTCGGTTGCATGAAATAAATGGCAAGATCAGGGGCATCTCCATTTGATGATTGACTCTCAAAGTCTGTAGGAGTATCTGCATCAATGCGAACAAATACATTTGATGAATCATAACCTATGAAGAATTTGTCGATATCAAAGGTATCCCCTGATACAGGTGCATCATATTGTGCAGAACCATCCCATTCCCCTGGCAATGCTATACCATCGATCATCGGTTCAATAATCGACGATGCTGCGACAGAAGGAACTGCTGGATTCGTCCACAAATCCTGAAGATATGGAGGTAGATCTAGATTGACCGCTCGATAGATGTTGGAGAGATGAACCTTGAACAGTACGTCCCAGTTCTCATCGTATCCACTGTCTTGGTCAAGACCATACCACCAGAACCAATCGCTTCCTTGTGCAATGTACAAGGATTCCCATGCTGCTTCAAGACCAGGATCGTTTGGATTTTCCTCTTCAAAGGCAACGAGTTGTTGACGTGCATCAACGAGACGTTGCCAAGCGAGTGACTCCTCTTCTTCACCAGCCCATGTACGTAATGTTCCGTCAATCCAAGAGCCGGTTCCAATGGTTTGGATTTCTGGTAACGTTGGTTCTGTTTCAAGGAATTCTGAAGGAGTTGTGGTTACGATGGTCGGGTGTGTTGCAAGTCGGCCGTACCATTCTGCCATGAATGGTCGAGCATTGTCTTGATGCTGGAATTCGGACATGAACATCCAGTTTTCGCCATCCAAGGCCACGGTGAGTAGATGCTCAGAGGGATCTTCCCCTGCATCGAGAAGTTGTTGACGAATGTTGTCGAGGTATGCAATGAAATCAGAAACAGCTGCTTCTGGTGTCATCGTTCCATATTGGAATGCAATTCGATCAGAGATGACTCGATCTCGGAAGATGACAGCAACCTCGCCACCATCTGCCCCAGAGACTTTCCAAGGCGTTGCAAGGTTGGTCACATCCTCAACATCGATATAGTCGCCGTTTTGATTCGTGGATTGTTTGAGGATTTCTTCATCCGTCACCATCCACTCAATTCCAACATCTGTTACAGGTTGAACCATCGCTGGTGAAACCGCTTCTTCACTCGGCCACATTCCGGTTGGACGGAAACCAAGTTCATCCTCAAAGAGATCCATTCCTGTAATGAGATGATTCTGAACATCTTCAGGCCATGCATCCTTGTTGACACGAATGCCGTCTTCCATCGTCCAACCTTCCATCATCAACAATGGCATGATTGGATGATAGTACGGTGTTGTGGTCAATTCAATTTGACCATTCGCAGCAAGTTCGCTGTACATTGGTAAGACATTGCCCATGTGTGCATGCTGAGCGTCAAGAACGTAATTCAAGTCATCTAAATCGTAGTTTCCGTTTTGCATGAACAAATCGATCAATCCTTGATCACGATGGCTTGCGTTATAGGTTCCAAGCACATAATCTGGTGAGAATTGGTAGAGATACCACAGAACTTGGAGATCAAGGAAATCTTGAGGCGGAAGCAAATCATCGTCCATGATGGTTGCAGGCTTGAGGTTGTGCAAGGTTGCATCATACAGTTCCTTGTAACGTTCACTCGAAGGATGAAGCCATCCTAATTTTGCATCATCCTCTGATACATTGTAAATCCAACCGCTGTTCCAGAATGACTGGAATTGCATGGTATGCAACTCGAGATCCGTTGCATTGGGATAACCACCTGCTGCCCACGGACGCTTTGCAATATCAGTGTGAACATCGAGTGTTTCTTCCTTATGATAATCGACCAATTGCTCAATAAACGAAGGTACAAGATTGTAGGTTACTTTCGTATTTGTGTCCCCAAGAATACCAGGCGAATCGACATATTCAGTCATAGCATGAACACGTACCCAAGGCATCTCGTACATTCCAGTGAGTTTGTTTTTGTAATAGGGTTGATGTTGGTGGAAGACAATAGCAAGATTGAGTGCATCGTCAACCTTTCCAGAAGCAGCGGGTTGAATCACAGGAAGTTGACTCGGATTTGTCATATTGTTGACGTTTTCAACATGCCAAGCATGGGTAAATGTCTCCGCACCATTGTTGCTTGCAGGATTTTGCTCTGGGAACGAGGTCCAAACATTCCCTTCATCCTGCCATTGTGCATAAACCATGACATCGAAGGAAGTGGGTGTTCCAATCTCGGCCCATGGGATTGCAAATTCCGTGACCTTGTTGCCGCTCCAACCACTGTAGATATCGACGACGTGAGGGCTGTCAATCCATGCGCTTCCATCATAGGAAATAATGCGGAAATACGAATCATCTTCGAGAACAAATCCATAATTTGCCGCAAATGGTAACGTGTGAGAAAAGCCCCATTCTTTACTCAAGACGGACCCCTCTGAGGAGGTGTTGAAGTAAACGAATAAATCAGCGCCTTCAAACGAATCCTTCCAATCGGTTCCATCCCAGCCAAAATAGAGATTGTTCGCATCCCATGTAAGATGAAGATCGACATTTCCAGATGCGATTTGACTATCAGAATCCCAATCAGACAAATCACCATCAACAGTAATTGTCGAAGGCGTAAGTCCGGCAGTAAATCCACCCATCGTAGATGTTATGAAAAGCAGGGACAAAATCACAGCACTTCTCCGCATGGCTTAACCGTAGAGATGATAATTTGAAAGACTTTGCAAAGAATTGATGAGACCTGAGAGAGAGGCTGGAATTCTTTGTCACATCACTTCATTACCCAACAGTAGGCTGTCAGATGGTTTCAAATTCGTTGATTGGCTTCAGGCAAATGGATTCGCTTACTGGCAAATACTTCCACTCACGCCTCCAGACAAATATGCCTCACCATACGCATCTCCATCGGCTTTTGCTGGCTGGAGTTCATTGTGCGATTCTGGAACAAAAGCGGATATCCAAGAAGATGAATTTTGGTTGAACGATTGGGCATTGTACTGCGCTATAAAAGCAGATCAAAATGGCAAACCATGGTATGAATGGCCCGAACCACTCAAGAACCGGGACAAATTTGCTTTGGAGAAGTTCAGTGATCAACGCCAATTTTACATCGAACAACAAGCCAATTTCTCTGCTGAGTGGAACACGTTACGACAATACGCTCGTGAAAATGGTGTCAAGATCATCGGTGATGTTCCTATTTTCATTGCACACGATTCCGCTGACGTATGGGCGCATCAAGAGTTGTTTCAATTGGATGAGAATGGATATCCTACGTTTATTGCTGGTGTTCCTCCCGATTACTTTAGCAAAACCGGTCAAGTCTGGGAGACCGTTCTTTACGATTGGAAAGCACACGAACGAGAAGCGTGGAGATGGTGGAAAGAGCGTATGAAACGAATGTTTCGACTATATGATGTTGTTCGAATCGATCATTTTCGAGGATTCCATTCAAACTGGGCCATACCTTATCCTGAAGAGGATGCGATAAACGGCCACTGGCAAACTGGGCCGCAAGACAAACTCTTCGATCATCTGATGACATTGGTATCCACTCCTGAACAAATTATTGCAGAAGACTTGGGGATCATTCCAAATGAGGTCATCGATTTTAGAAATCGACATAACCTTCGCGGAATGAGTGTGCTTCAATTTGGATTCGCTGGTGATTTAACGACTAATCCGCATCATCCAAGCAACATAACAGAACAACAAATTGCGTATACTGGTACACATGACAACAACACAGCAGTCGGTTGGTTTGAGGATGCAACAGATGAAGAGCGAGCCAATGTACAATCCCTCGCAATACCAAACGAAACCATTCAAGAAACATTGATTCGGTTGGCAAAGGATTCGAATGCGAGAATATCGGTCTATCCTCTGCAGGATGTATTGGGTTTAGGTCCGAAAGCTCGAATGAATAGACCTGGTCAAAAAGGTGGGAATTGGAGATGGAAATTTACATGGCAGCAACTCGATAGGTGAAACTATCAACAAAGAACTCATAACCTGACAGGATTAGCACAAAATATGCCTGTGGTAGGGTATTTTACAGCAGAGATTGGCCTCTGGTCAGAGTTGCATACTTACTCGGGCGGTCTAGGTGTTCTCGCTGGAGATCATGTCAAATCAGCAGCCGATGCAGGCATACCTCTGGTTGGAGTAACCCTGCTTTACCATCAAGGATATGCACGGCAACATATTAACGACGCTGGAATCCAAACCGAAACATTTCCTGAACTCGATATGAACCGTTTTCTCACAAAAACAGACATCGTTCTCGACCTTGAACTTGATGGAAAACCACTGTTGGCTTATGTTTGGATGGCTGAAATTCTTGGTCAATCAGGTCACATTGTTCCCGTTTATTTCATGGATACCCGACATCCAGAAAACGCAATCCAGCATCAAGATCTTTCATCAAGATTGTATGGAGGTGACGATGGTATGCGAATTCGACAAGAATACGTACTCGGCGTCGGAGGCGTGAAATTGTTTGATCATTTGGATGTCGAACTGAATGGGCTACATTTGAATGAAGGCCATTGCACATTCGCGATGCTTGAACTGTTGAGTAGGGGTTGGAGCCGTGAACAATTAGCACAACGCAGCCTGTTTACAACACACACACCTGTTCCAGCAGGACACGACCGATTCGATTGGTCATTGGTTGAGGAAGTCATTGGGGATTTGTTACCGACTGATGCGAAGGAATTGGTGAGGAGTGCAGGCGATCCAGAAGATGCAGCTCGCTGTTCAATGTCACATCTTGCTGTTTCACTTTCAACCACCGTGAATGCTGTTTCCAAATTAAACGCTGATGTTGCAATGACGATGTTTGATCAAAAAATCAAACCCATCACCAATGGAGTCCATCACATCACTTGGACAGCACCAGCGATGGCATCTTTTTTTGATGAACATGTAAAAGAGTGGAAGGAGAGCCCAAAGAATCTTGAACATGCATCTTCAACTCCAACAACCAATCTTCTTCAAGCAAGGACTCAGGCGCGTCAAGAGTTACGTGATTACGTACGTTCAACAACTGGTGTTGAACTTGATTCAAATCGTTTGACGATCGGTTTTGCACGACGGTTTGCAACCTATAAGCGAGCAAATCTTGTGTTTAGAGATCTCAAGCGTTTGCAGGCGATTGGTGCTGGGAAAATTCAATTCGTGTTTTCAGGGAAAGCACATCCAAGAGATCAAGGTGGCAAGCAATTGATTCGTGATATTTTCGCTTCTGCCGAACAAATTGAAGACGAGATTCCAGTCGCTTTCATTGAAAATTATGATATGAAAACCGGTTTGATGATGACGAGCGGTGTTGACATTTGGTTAAACAATCCGATACGACCCATGGAAGCATCAGGAACATCGGGCATGAAGGCAGCCATGAATGGAGTTCCAAATTGTTCAATTCTTGATGGATGGTGGCCAGAAGCCTGTGTTCATGGAGTGAATGGATGGGCCATTGGTGAAGGCGAAGAAGATCGTGATGATGAGAGAGATGCAAACAACATTTACAACGTGCTTGAACATGAGGTCATACCCTTATGGGAACATGACCAAGAGGGATGGGCTGAGATGATGAAAGCAAGTATTGTCGCATCAGCAGGCTTTACTGGACAGCGTATGATTCAAGATTATCTTGAGTTTTATCATCAATTTTCTTGATCGTTCGATTCAATATTGAATGTGTTATCATCCTGAAAACTACTTCTCTTCCTTGTAACGACGAGAACGATTGCTGCAAGAATGATGCCTCCAACCAACAGTGATTGCGTTAATTCAATGGTGGAAGATTTCGATTCACTTCCCTCTGATTCTTTACACACCGAACAAGCAGGAGTTGGACATGGTTCATCGATGCTAACCTCGAATGTATCTCCACAACACCCTTCACAAGTTTTCATTTCCTCTGTACCCGATTGACTCCCGTTCGTTTCATTGGTTGAATCGGGCAATTCTGTTTCATTGTTTGAACCCGTTTGAGTTGTACTATTTGTTTGGTTATCGTCATTGGGTTGCTGGCATATTGGACAGCAATCCCCCTCCTCTATTGGCAACGTGACCCATCCATCGGGACATGCATCACAGAATACATTGGCACATTGGTCAACAGGGTCGGTCTCATACTGGCAATTGCCATCATCTTGGGTTGCCACTGCATCAAAATTTGTTGCTGTACTATCAGTACAACCTAGGATTGGTTCAGGAGGATATTCACAGGAGCCATCATCTTCAGTAGCAGATGAGTCAAAGTTCGTGGCTGTTGAATTGGTACAACCGTAGACGGGAGTCACAATAGCAACAGCATCAAGTTCGATAACGGTCACAGAATGTGCCCCGACTGAGAGTGTGTCATCGAGCATTGTAGATTGACCAAAGCGAACAACATCGTTGCTTTCAAAGCCACCAACAGTCGTTGGAGCACCGCGATTGAGAACAATGGACATGACCTGATCATCATGCGTCATATTGTAGACTAAGAGGTTCGGCATTGCCAATCTTGTACTGTATTCACCACGTTGTAATGCAATCGATTCGGAGCGTAATTTACCAAGTTCTGAAATGTTCTCAAACAATTGCGTTTCCATTGTGCTCCACGAACTTTCATTTCGATACATGTGCCGATTATCAGGATCTGCGCCTCCGTATTCTCCGTACTCATCTCCATAGTAGAGGAGTGGAGCACCTGGTGTTGTCAACAGCCAGCCATACGCTTGCATGGCAGCATTGTAGGCAGAGACATCACCAGGTTGACCAGGAAGTCCATCTTCTGCCCATTGATTGAACGCATCATTGGTTCCGGTATCTGCACGACTGGTCAATCGAGGGACATCATGACTTCCAACATATGGGACCATAATCGAGCCATCGAGATATTGATCTTGACTTCGGTTGGTCCAATAATCGAGATGCATGTAATTCTCATTACCAGAAACGAATACATTGTCGACAACTGCGTGATAGAGAACAAAGTCAGCTTGACCGTCCAACCCATCCTCACCCATGTAGGCATTGATTGTCCCATATTGGTCCTGATTATCTTCGAGCGAGTGACCGCCCCAACCCATCGCCGTCTCACCTTTGAGATAGTAATCCGTTCCAACCGTCTCAAATCGTTCGTTGACTTGAGCTACTAAATTTCTCGTAGCCAAATCTTCGACGTGTTTCACTGCATCAATTCGCAGGCCATCGAGATCATAGGTTTCAAGCCACCAGAGGGCATCATCAATGAATTGTTCAGATGCATTACGAATCTTCCAATTGACATCAGGCATGTACGATGTGAATTGGCAATCCAAGCGATGCTCGGTCCAATCACAATCTGAAGAGCCACAAATGCAACCAGAATTGAACCATTCTGGATGCTCTTCGTGGTAGGTATGTTGCTCGTGAACATGGTTGACAACAAAATCCATCATGACACGAATGTCACGATCGTGGGCTGCTTCAACAAGGGCATGAAGTTCTTCTTCAGTCCCAAGTTTGGGCTCAATGCTTCGTGGTTCCGTTGGCCAATAACCATGGAAAGCTGAGACATCGTGAACACCATCTGCAGCCTTTCCAGTTCCGTTAGCCGCTGTATTGAAGGGAGAAAGCCAAAGAGCTCCGACGCCTAATTCATCAAAATAACCAGATTCAATCATCTGGGTGACCCCAGCAAAGTCTCCACCTTGCCAATCAGCCCCTTGTGCTGCACCAACCATGGACTCATCGTTCGATGTATTTCCATTAACAAATCGGTCGGTCATGACCATGTAGATGAGTGCGTCTTGCCATTCGAAATCAGCACTCGAACCTGTCCAGAATGGCACAAGCAAGTCATAAGCAGGAATTCCATTAAGATCGAATCCGTTGATGTTCAGGGTATGTTTGCCATCGGCCAATCCACTCAAATCATACGTCCATGTCATCTCTTGAGCATTCCAAACAGCACCAGAAATAGCCGTTGGTGTACCATCGAAATTCGCACCTGATGTACCTGGATGATAGGTTACAACAAGCGATTGGTCAATCAATTCAGCACTAAATTGGGAACGTGTATGATCGCGAACACGAACAAGCGAATTTTCAATATCTCCACAATAGGAGCGTTCTGGATTCATTGGATCAAAAATGAACTCACCATCGACGATGAATTTGTAGCAATACAATCCTTCCTGCAGTTCAACATCAACTGTCCAAACCCCATTTTGTTCAGTCATTGGAATCTGGTCGCTCCAATTCCATTCGCCTGCAACGAAGACCTCGGTTGCAAAGCCCTTGAACGAAAATGTGGTCATCGTTGAGGGAGTATGTCCAGACGCTTTTGCATCGTTTGATGAGAGAGGAGAAAACATAACGATGAGCATCATCAAGATCAAGAAACGGGCGACAAATTTCATTCGTTTTCCTCTCCTGGTTTCTTGAACAATGCATTTGCTGTATCGACCAGATCATCAATATGTTTGCATAGGAATGAACGAACGAAATCATTGGCAGGATTATTGTATGCTTCAAGTGGTTCGCTATGTTGCTGTAAAGTACCTTTGTCGAGAATAGCAATTCTATCGGCAAGAGTCATTGCTTCAATTTGATCGTGAGTGACATAGATCGTCGTCGTGCCAAGTGTATCGTGAAGTCTACGAATCTCTTTCCGCATTTGATGACGTAGTTCAGCATCTAGATTTGAGAGAGGTTCATCCATCAAGAGAACTTTCGGACGTCTTACCAATGCTCGTCCCAAAGCAACTCTTTGACGCTGTCCTCCACTCAATTCCTTGGGTTTTTTATCAAGATGATCTGATAATTCTAATACTTCAGAAATCTCTTGAATTCTGGAATCAATTTCATCCTTGGTAAGTTTCAATTCGCCTTTTGCCATTCGTAACCCAAAGGAGAGGTTGTTTCGGATAGTCATATGTGGATACAGAGCGTATGATTGGAACACCATACCTAAATCACGGGCACCTGGCGGTAAATGATTGACCTTCATTTGGTCAATAAGAACATCCCCCTCGGTGATGTCCTCCAAACCAGCAAGCATCCTCAATGTGGTTGATTTACCACATCCAGAAGGGCCAAGTAAGACAAGAAACTCACCGTCTTTGATGTCTAAATTAAGGCCTTTAACCGCTTCAAAGCCATCTTCATATTTTTTTGTCACATTCTTAAAATTCACTTCAACCATAACATCACCCTTTTACGCCACCCGCAGACAATCCTTCGATGAGGAATTTCTGGAAGAATAAGAAAAGTAAAGCAACAGGGAGGCTAACCAGCAGACTTGCAGCAGCAAAGTCTCCCCATGCTTGCCCTGTAGAGGAGATCAAGGAGGCAAGGCCGACTGGCAATGTGTACATATCGTTCGAAGTATTGAACGTCAAGGCGAGAAGGAATTCATTCCAAGCCGCTAGGAAACTAAAGAGGGCGGTTACAGCAATCGCAGGCTTTGATAAAGGCAAAACAACCTTGGTAAATACTTGGAATTGATTGCATCCATCCAGAGTTGCAGCCTCTTCAAGTTCTCTTGGTATTGTATCGAAGAATCCTTTTAGCATCCAAACACATAATGGCAAAGCAGTCACGCAATATGCTAGAATCAATCCAAGATGTGTATTCAGGAGGCCGAGAGTTTTCATGACAAGGAAATAAGGCACAAGAATGATGATGCCCGGGAACATTTGAACCAATAAGAATGCAAACATCGAAACATCTCGTCCAGTGAATTTGTAACGGCTGAAGGCATAACCTGCTGGAATTGCAATTGTAAGGCCAAGCAAGGAGGTACCAAGGCTTACAATCAGAGAATTAACGAACCAGATCCAGAAAGAATCTCCTTCTAATATCTTGGAAAAGTGTTCCATTGAAAATGAATCTCCGATTTCACCGCCCAAGGCATTTCCTGGTGAAAAGGCGATATCAATAATCCATATCAATGGAATAACAGTCATGAAAACGAAATGAATTAAGATGAGATGAGTTGAAAATTTCTCGTGCTTTTTGATTGTTTCAAAATTTCTAAGCAAACCGAATTCGATCGCTGAAGTCGATAATTTGTTCGAGGTCCAAACAGTAACAGCTCGACTTGAAAGCCACCATAGTGAGAGACTTGAAGGGATAATTGTCCAAGCATGCATCCAGATATCAAAAATTGAAAGGGATGAAGATACGAGACGGGATATTCCAATCCCAATTATCAAGGCACTCAGAGCAAGAGATACATTTCTCTTCCCCTGATCATGAATCTTAGGAAGTGAAGCCCGTAATGTAGCGAAGAGAATGCATAGGATGAATCCAAGCAAAAGAGATACTGAATCATCACGAAGTACTTCCACAGTTAGTAAGAGAATGTGAACGATGAACGCAACTACAAGCCATGTTCTAAGCGTGAGGATCTCCACCGGGACATACCAATCCCTCATAAGCCTAGATTCTGTCAATAAGAGCCCTCCGTAGCCTTTGTCTGTTTCATGTAGGTCCAAGAAAATGCGAGAAGCATGAGGAAGATAATCACAGACCACGCTGCTGCAACGCCATATGCACCTTCTCTGAAAGCAACATCATAGACGTATGTAATGAGGATATCAGTTTGTCCAGGCTCCCCAAAGTACAGATTTGGACCTCCATCTGTCATAAGATAAATGACATTGAACATATTGAATGTCCAGATGAATCCTAGCAAAGTAAGAGGAACTAAAGCACTTCTGAGATTTGGAAGAGTGAGATGTCGAAATGCATCCCAACCAGTTATTCCATCAAGTTCAGCAGCCTCGTACATATCCTTTGGTAAGGCTTGAAGAGCACCACTAATAGACATCATCATAAACGGCACTCCAAGCCAAATGTTGACCAATATAACAACGATTTGCGCACCGGTTGGATCAGACAAAAAGTCAATATTTGTCCCTAGTAAATCATTCACGAAGCCATCGGGTTGGAACATTCCTCGCCAAACCAGCACTGAGATGTATGAAGGAACTGCCCAAGGCAAGAGGAGCAATGTTCTGTAAGCAGTTTTCCCTTTGATAGAGGTGCGTTGGAGCAGGAGAGCTAAGAATAATCCGATTCCAATATGGGCAGCAACGTTTACGATGGTCCAAATCAATGTGAAAACAGTGACACGAATGAAACCTGATGCGGTGATCACGTCCCAGAAGTTAGACAATCCGATGAACGATTGTTCTCCAAGATGTGTTTGATCTGCATCTGTAAATGACAACCAGAATCCATAGATAACTGGATAAAAGGTCAAAACAGCAAGAGCCAATAAAGCGGGAGCAATATAGGCATGCGCTAATCGAGAGTTTGTTCTATTCAAGCGTTGATCCCTCCATCTGCCATAACTTAGCAATGCAATCAATGAAAGAACGATAGCGCCTAAAGCAAACATAACTGGAGATGTATTCCCTGCACTAGGTCGTTGATCTGAAACAAATGTGCTACCCGTCGTCGAATAGAATAGTTCACCATCCGCATACACATCGATGTCGTGCTGAACGTTGGGAATCATACCTGTCAAGGTACAATTGAGATTGGTATATGTTGATGAGATGACACGTATTTGCCCAAGTTGATTCAATTCCTCACCGTTTGATTGACACGAGTCATATCCTGAATTCATCAGTCCTAGTTCATCACTAACAATGAGTTGGGTGTGCAGTATATCATCTACAAAAATACTGTAATTCGATATGGTTTGGTTTAATTGAAATTCCAGAGAAATGGTTCGATAACCTGTATTTTGTTCCAAAGGTGCAGCTTGCTGTAAATCATTCATTTGAGAAACAAGTTCTTGATTTGCAAGAACGAGTGCGTTTTCAGATGATGAAATCCCACTGTATGCTTGTTCAAAGGCAGTAGACAGTGGATCATAGACAAGGGCCATCGCTCGAGTTGTTGGAGCCGGAGTCCCCAGTTTTGTTTGATCAAGAAACCCGCTAATGACATCATCGCCAAGAATATCTTCATCATTTTCTAATTGAGAATGAGTTGGCATCGTGTAGGTTTCAAGGGCAAAATCTTTCTGAACAGTGGCAGAAGAAAGCCACAAAGCTAAATCTGCTGCTGCGATTTTGTGTTCACTTTGCTTACTCACAGACCATCCTTTGTATGTGACGAGAGGTGACATACGCTCTCCCGTATCTTCAACAACTGGTAGAATCGTTTGACCTATGCTAAGACGGCTCGATTCATAAGTTGCCCAATTCCATGGTCCGTCGATAATCATAGCAGCCTTTGAAGAAATAAACTGATTCTTCATGCCTTCAATTTGAGTACCAGTTGCAACAACCTCATGTTCTAATTCCAAATCAAGCATCCATTCCATTGCATCAGCAGAACCATTTGAATCGAGAGTCGGCGTTCCTGAATCATTGAAAAGTGAACCACCAAAACCCTCCTGTACAGGGAACCACCAATATGCAGATTTTATGGGAAGCGCCAATCCTTGAACATCTTGATAGGTCAACTGCTGGGCTGCACTCAGCAAATCATCATGTGTCCAATCCTCATTAGGGTAATCAATTCCTTGTGAATCAAAAATGGCCTTATTGTAGATTAATGAGAGACAATCTTGGCTTGCTGGAACACCATACAAAGCATCACCGTACCGCATTGCTTCAAGAGCACGTTCCTCGAAATTGGCTCGATCTTGTGGAGTGAGATGAGGCCTCAAGTCCTCTAAAAGAGGAAGGCTATCAACCCGTATTTCTCCAATGGCTCCAAGTTGATCACTGGATAAACGCATCAAATCAGGTGCTTGACCACCTTGGGCTGCTGTCATAAACAATTGATCTGCGTTACCAAATGGCACCATTGTAATCTCAACAGAAACATTCGGATTATTTTGTTCATATTCCTTCACAGCATTTGTGAAAACTTCTTCCTCCTTGCTTTCTGCAGCGAATGTGTGCCAGATGTCAAGGGTAATTTCTCCAGACAAAGATTGGCTACTCCCGTCATTTCCCGAATCATCTCCGTCTAAACAACCAGGTAAAACAAAAAGTACTGACAAAAGGAGGACGAAAATCCCCTTACGGAATCGAGACTCTTGGTACTCGTCCCCCATATAGACTCGTGGTTTATCATCCAATTAAACAAATCTCTTGACACTGTAAAAATCAACAGTTTAGTTTGAATGGAAGGCCAGAGGTAAACGTCCAATTTCCATCCATTCAAGATGCAGGAGTGTTTTCATCTCAGTTTTTGCAGCCTGTCGCCATCGTTTTCTCATCGTTCGCTCCGCAGCACGGCTTGGCAGTGGAGGAGGAGAAAATTGATGACATTCCGAGAAGGATTCAGGAATAGGAGAATCTTCCCACTCGACACCCCAAAGAATGAGCCAATCAGGAGGTGCAACACCAAAGTCAACACTCACGTCAGGTTGTTCGATGGCTGATTTGACTTGTTCGGGGGTGATCTCGCCAAGTGCCATTTGATGAATGGCCATAGCAGTTCTTCGAACTTGATTCCAAAGAAAGGCTTCACCTATGATTTCGAATCCTACCGTTCTTCCGTCAACAATCCAAGGTTTGCAGGATAGGATGGTACGGATTGGATTCTTCCCAGGTTCAAGTCGTGCAAAATTCGTTGCATTGTAGGTCCCTTCAAACATTGAAAGCCATTCAGAAAGAACTTCTCCTGGGTCTTTCCAAAATTCAATTCCTTCTAATCTGTAGCGATAGATTCGATGCAATGCAATTCTTGGATTCCAATCAAATGCAACCTCTCGCACATCTAAGAATGCTATATCATCTGGCAATAGATCATCAACTGCTCGGATAAATTTTCGAGGCGTAATGCTTTTCCACAACTCGCTAGAGATTCGTACAGTTCCACCATTCAATCTCACATGAACACCAGCATCTGTTCGACTGGAAAGAACGAGGTTGTGCTCTTCCTCGGTTTTGGAAATCCAGCCAAGAGTCTGAAAGACTCGCACTAATTCGCCTTGAACTGTAACAACATCGGGTTGGATTTGACTGCCATGGTATGAATCTCCAAGATAGCCAATTCGGAAATGCAGACGTGTTTCTGCATCAGACATTGAGTTCGCCTCAGTCATCGCTTCCGAGAACTTCTATGGCTTCTTCAGGAGTAAATCCAAGTCCACCTACAGCCCAAATGAGGGCCTGCTTGAGCCAAGGTTGAATCGTTGGTGCATTTCGAGATGGATCCATAACCTCAATCGCATCGACAAGATTACGACTTGCTTGGTAAAGCACATCATCTACAGGAATATCTTCGATTTCCAGTTTCTTTGCATATCGTTGGAATTCTTTTACTGCAACAGGGACACGTCGGCATTCGAGAGCAAAAGAGGCAAAATCAGCGATGTACTCAACATTCTCTTCGTCGAGTTGCATTGCTTTCTTGTAAGACATCATGATCTTTCCACCTGGGACAACATCATCTTGTTCTTGCATATTCAACATATTTGCAAATTCCGCAAATGTATGTTGTAGGATTGCATTATCACCATTTGAGCGTAGTTTTGACTCTAGGTTTTCAACTGCTCCTTTCAAATCGCCTGAACGGAACAATTCTATTGCTTCAGCCATTATCTCGTCACTCATCTTTCTCTCTCCAATACAATGGACAAACCATTGGCTTTTGAATAAAGCGGTTCAGTCTTGTCCTTCATCTTGAGTCAAAATCTCGGCAAGATTGTCAAGTTTTGTCGATTGGCTATGCTTTTTATGCATCTCATTGAGTAATGTTTTGGTATCTTCCCAACCACGGATTTTGTAGAAACAATGTTTTGGATCCGGACGAACTGTGCGTATTGTTCTTTGATAGAACAACAGTGCAAAGAAGGAACGGATGAGACTTTTCCCAGCTTTTTCGACGTTGCTGTCGTTTTCGTTTGAAGAAACGCTTGGAGACACTCCAACACCTCCGCCCATGGATTCTTCAACAATTCCAACACCTGAATCGGTTAGAATTGTCAATGTGGCATATCCCGTAATTGTACCCGTTGGGGTTCTTTCAACCTGAACTTCGGAAATTCGATCAAAAAGAATTCTTCTATGTGCACGGCTCAGGAGGAATGCATGCTTAAAGATAACAGCATTGCTTGTAATTGCATAATCGAAGCTACGCTGATAGTAGAAGACAAGGCCCCAGAAGGCGAGCGTTAGGGCAATCCCTGCAATAAGGAAGTTATACTCAAACCCAAGGAATGGTTCAACATCAGCATCAGAGAATAAATCTCGAATCAATGCAATTAGCCCATCGATTTGAATGAGTACGGGGAGGAGGGTGGCTACAAGTAACCAAATTGTCACCCACTTGCCTGATGTGGATGAGTTTAGCATCCTGTTAAACCATGTGATTGTCGCCATGACAAGCACAAATCCAAATGGTAATTTCGACCCGCCGAGTTCCATAATCCATACAATCGCCTTAGCGATTCCACCAGACTCATCGTCCACCAACATATCTGGCTTCCAGAAGATGATATGGACTCCAAAAACAAGCAATCCAAGCACATACATATTGAGGAAACCAACACCGCTTGGTTGCTTTACATGCAGTACTTCTTCGCCGTCGATCAACTTGAAACGGTTCTTCATCGCTTCTTGATTATCTGCTTCAGATGTTTCATTTGAATCTGATTGGACATTTTGTTCTTCAGTTGGCTCAGTATCTTCGCTCATATCTATGCCTCAGGGTACTCTTGCCCCACTGGGTCATAAGTCCTCCGCCATCTTTGGTCTTGAATTGACAGAGTTGTTGTCAATGGAGAAAGCCCCAACTGTGCTCAGCATTCCCTCTCACCCAGTCATAATCTGTTTTCGAGCGAACTCCAAATTCATCAGTGATGTCCAACTCTTCTACGACCAGAGGATATTCATTATAGGTTAAATGCGACCAAACTCCACCTCTTGTAGGTTGATGGAAATCCCAATGAGCTCGTTCAACAGCGCGGGCTGAGATATGAATTGAAGTTCTTCCATTTTTCAGATGGACATTGAAGTGTGGCAAGTTGTTTGATTGCTTTTCTTTGAGAACAGATACAATCTTAAATCGCTCGCTGCGTTTGTTTTTGGCATCATGAAAGAGCCCACCTTGACTCAATGCAATATGAGAAATATCTCTCTTTTTCCATGCCCTAGCATCTCTGCTCAGCATAGTAAGCGATGCGTGTGGAAGAAACCAATCAAGATAAGAACCATCTGAAAAATGAAGCATTCCCCAGTACCATGGAACACTCGGAGCTTGTACACATACCTTCTGAAAATACGCAGTTCCGTTTACAGATTCACCATCGATGATCCCTGATACTTTCGTTCCATGCAAACGTAGAATGTCATAACCCATATTTGCAGCATAAGTGGCATTGGCTTGACGGGCAGTCGACATCGCAGGATTCCATGGAGTTAGGTCGAGTCGAACAGAATGAATTGGACTCTTGTCATCGAGAGTAAGATTGAGCCAGAATTTGGAACGATCTTCGAGCATACCCATTGAGCAATCAGAGTCAAGAAGAGGCACAACTGCACCACCACCAAGAGGAGACTTTGATGGAGATGGCCAAGAAGGATGAGAAGCTGGAAGAACGATCATATCACAGACCTTACTTATGATTTCATCATGCATCTCTGAGCCATCGAACCACCATGCGCAAACCATACCATCCAATCGAATAGCACCATCTTTGTCAAATCCTGGCTTCCCTGTTGGATTCCAATTTACATCATTGATTTGAACCATTTCATTGTCTTTTGTTGACCATAAGACCATCAATTGTTTTCCAGGCTCAGGATGGCCTGGATCTTCGATCATGACAAGCCACCACCACCAATCCCATGTCAAATGATGCAATGGGGGGCGCTGTTGTAGGGTCCACATTGAAGAGAGATCGCCCTGAAATGAATCCATGAAACCACCTCATTCGATTTCTTTAGATTTGAATACAAGTTGTCCAATGAACCAAAAGAAAGTCGCCTGCGCAAGTAGAACGATTATTGAAACTATGATTGTTGGGTATGGACCCATGCCAAGACCAAGGTCGCTCTGAGCCCATTCGAGTGCACCATAACCTGGCAATGCATCCGATGCAGAAATTTCAAAGAACGTTTCTCCGCTATTTGAACCTCCAGCCCAATATCCGGCCTGAGTAAACATATCCATATCTGGCCAAACCAGTAATGCTCCTGAGTCGATGATGCTCATCGACCAACCGACGACCGACATTCGCAAAAAGGTAGATTCAGGGACACTCATTGAAAGAAGGGCCATTCCAAGTTCCCATGCCGCAATCGGTAAAGCGAGAATAATACCATATTTCCAAAGAACTCCAAGGAATGAAAACAGCATTCCGTAAACGAGTGTTGCCAATAATGCGGCGATAAGAACACTAAACCATACGCCTAAATCTGAAAATCTGAAAAATTGATCACCAGGTCCCAGTAATCCCGATATGATGGCCATCAAGAGACACATCACAAGCATATATGGCCAAACAATTCCAAGATATCCGAGCATACGATAGAGGAAAATCTCACCTCTTGCGATTGGCTTTGCTGTCATGTAGTGCATCGTACCTGAAGTCATTTCATCCCGAATGAGTCCAGTTGCTAAAAATAAGGGAATAAAAATACTTAGCAAGAAGACAAAACCAAGTTTACCAATAGCCAGGACAAAGGCTCTATGTTGAGCTTCTTTTCCATATCGGTCTTCATCTGGATCTTCGTCTACGCCAGAATCTGCATAGATGACATATTCTCCGTTTAGCGAATTGTAGACGATGCGAATATTGCAAGGGATTCCGTCATTGTTGGTGTCTTTTTGGCTTTCAAGCAATTGACCTTCACGACAATCTCCATCATCATCATACCCCGTGGATACAATCTGAGCATCTGAATAATCCCAATCATAGTCGTCTTCATTGATGTACATTGAAGCAGGTTCGGGTTCAACTGGAGGGTCTAATAATCCAGGATGAGAAAATTCATTGAATATATCCGTACCTAATTTGAATTCTTGACCATCGACATAGCCATCCCCATCAGAATCGAAAGAATCACCATCATTATCGATTGCTTCAATTTCAGTGTTCATAGCATCGATGTAGAACAA
>Ga0213865_10000941_pt1 | contig 19213 bp, 19 predicted proteins | sample PICome_6_FD_160100 | JGI IMG/M metagenome (GOLD analysis project Ga0213865, IMG submission 160100) | Coastal seawater microbial communities near Pivers Island, North Carolina, United States - PICO282 | ecosystem: Environmental > Aquatic > Marine > Coastal | place: USA: North Carolina...
AAGACCTACCATGTGGGTTGTATAAATTTCATGGTCTTGATAGTGAAAATAAATCTCACAAAAAACATTGGGATAGGATACAATCGGGTCAGTATCTTGGGTTAAGATTTAATTTAAAAACAATGAATTTAATTTCGTATAATTAAACTTATATATACTTATATATAAATAAAGAAACACAATGGCACAAAAGACAGAAAATTTAGATAAAGAGATTGTAGAAAGATTAAAGTTTCTACGAGATGAAACTGATAAGATTGTAATCTTTTTAGGACAACTTGCAGTTCAAGAACGTGCTTTAAAAAAGAGATTATCAGAAGTAGAAGATAATCAGGAAAAGTACGGAGCAATGAACGATAAGTATATCTTTGAATTAGAAGAAAAGTTGGCAGAACTCGATAAGACGTATAAGAACGGTCAAATTGATTTAGATAAGGGAACAATAACAGTTCAAGAATAATTTGGATAATTAAAAATATTTTTGTATCTTTACAAAGTAAAGTGTATCCAATAGGTTATGACAAAGAAAAAACTACTATATGTTGCTTCACACCTATCTACTGGTGGAATGCCACAATATATCCTTAAACAAATTCAAACATTTAAAGATGATTTTGATATCGAGGTTATTGAATATAATGACCACTCGGGTGATGCTTTTGTAGTTCAAAAAAATCAAATCAAGGAACTTGTAACACTTCATACTCTTTATGAAGATAAAGAAAATAACTTTTTAAAACTTATTAAAAAGATTTCACCCAATATTATACACTTTACAGAAATACCAGAGCATTTTATTTCTCATAATATTTTAGATAAAGTTTTTTCTAAGAAAAGAAAATATGATATTGTATCTTCTACTCATGGGTCTTTAACAAATCCCGATGAGATAAAGTATCATCCTGATAGATATGTTTTGGTATCTGAATGGAGTAGAAGAAAATTTGAACATTTAGGAGTTGATACTAAGGTTTGGGAATATCCAATTGAAGATATTAAATACGATAAAGATTCTGCAAAAGAAGAATTAGAATTCGAAAAAGATTGGAAACACGTTTTAATGGTAGGTTTGTTTTCAGAAGGAAAAAATCAATCAGAAATATTTCAAGTTGCAAGAACTTTAGAAAAATTTAAAATTAAATTTCATTTCGTAGGAAACCAAGCAGGTAATTTTAAAGATTATTGGGAACCTATTATGAAACACAAACCTAAAAATTGTGTTGTTTGGGGTGAACGAAATGATACTGAAAAATTTTATAAAGCATCCGATTTATTTTATTTCAGTTCTAAATTAGAACTAAACCCTCTTTCAATTAAAGAGGCATTATCATATAAATTACCTTGTATTTTTAGAAGATTGGAAACTTACTTAGATACATATGATGATAATAAGTTAGTTACTTATATAAATGATGATATCTATAAAACCAAAAAGATTATTCTTAATACTTTAAAACCAGATTTTAATGAAATTCCTGGTTGGTTTTCATATGAAGAATTTTATGATAATATAGTTAACCATTTGCCTAATAATGCAAGTGTTGTAGAAGTAGGTTCTTGGATGGGTAAATCTACAAATCATTTTGTATCAAAAGTAAAAGAACAAAATAAAAAAATAAGATTTAGTGCAATAGATACATTCAAAGGTTCTTCTGGTGGGTGGGATGATTCACTCCACAAAGCAATATTAGAACCATATGATGGAGATTTATATACTGAGTTTTCAAATAACTCAGTTTTAATGGATAATTTTAATGATATCAATATTATTAAAGATAGTTCTTATAATTCAAAAAATTTATTTTTAAATAATTCTCAAGATTTTATTATGATAGATGCTGGTCATGAATATGATGAAGTATTATCTGATATTGATTCTTGGTTTTATAAATTAAAGCCAGGTGGAATTATTGCAGGTGATGATTATGGTACAAATTTATTTGAAGGATTGACTCAAGCAGTGGATACATATTTTTATGGTCAAGTAGAAACTCGAGAAGGTTGGGTTTGGTATAGAAAAAGACCTCGTATTCAAATAAAACATATGATGACCAGACCCGATGATGTAAGAGAGCAAATTAGTGCTAAATCTCTCAAACAACTTCAACGTTGGGGATTTGATTATCAACCAATTATTAATGAGGTCTATGATGGATTACCTCCAAAAGAATTTTGTAGAAGACCAAATGATTTAAGTAAAGATAATAAACCTTCAAAATTTAAAGGAGATTTTGGAATTGGTAAAATTACAGGTAGACACTATGGTTGTTATCTTGCACATAGAAATGCGTTAGAAACAATCGATGAAGAGAATTATGATTACACACTTATCTTTGAGGCAGATGCATTTATTTATTCTAACCTAAAAGATTTTGTAGATATTGTTCATAAGGCATGTTTTATCTCAGAAAGAGATAATGTTCCCTATATTGGATTTGGAAATAATCCATCTTGGAATAGAACGGATATTGATGAGCATTTTTGGCAAACTGATTACAATCAAGATTGGGCACATGCTTATCTAATACCAAATAGAGATAAGGGATGGTATATGGATAGAATTCAGGATTGTGAGTGGGATGTTGCAGATTTGTGGTATAATCATGTTTTTTACCATCATAAAAGACCAAGATATACTACCTTCTATCCTTATTCAAAGCAAGCAGAAGGGATATCACTTTTAGATAACACAAATAAAAGTTGGAAATGATATACGATAATATAAAAAGAAATAGCAAAAATATTGTAGATGTGAAAAATCAAGTATATGTTTCATATGTAAGAGGTCCTCGTGTTGAAATCGTTGGAAACCATGATGCAACGTATAAGATTGAATTTATCGATAAATTTGATAAAACAATAAAGTTTGAAACTTATATAAGAAACAATCATTGGGCAAAATGTAATCATGAATATTTTATAGATTGGAAAATTAGAGTTTGGGAAAATAATATTTTATTCTATGAAGAAGATTATAATGTTACGGGAAAGAGAGTCTATATCGCAATGGATTCAAAAGCAATTGGTGATACTATTGCATGGTTCCCATATTTAGAAGAATTTCAAAAAAAGCATAAATGTGAACTGATAGTATCAACGTTTCATAATAAATTATTTAAGAAACAATATACTAATTTTAAATTTGAAGAACCTGGTAGTATTGTAAATAATTTATATGCAATGTATTCTCTTGGATTATTTTATAATGAAGATGGTACCCCAAACTTATTTAAAAATCCAAAAGACCCAAAATCGGTTACAATGCAACAAATGGCAACTGATATTCTTGGATTAGAGTATAGTGAGATAAAACCCCGTTTACCAAAGAAAAACATTCAGAAAGATGATAAACTAATTACTATTGCTATTCACGGTACTGCACAACCAAAATATTGGAATAACCCAACGGGATGGCAAGATGTAGTTGATTGGTTAAATAAAAAAGGATATACCGTTAAATTACTTTCAAAAGAAGATACGGGTTATATGGGTAATGACCACCCAACAGGAATTATAAAACATCCCGAAGGGCCGTTAGAATCGGTTATGGATGAGATGAGAAAATCAAAAGCATTTATTGGTATTGGTAGTGGATTAAGTTGGGTTAGTTGGGCATTGGGAACTAAAACCGTATTGATTAGTGGATTCTCATACGATTGGGCAGAGATGCAAGATTGTGTTAGAATCGGTGCACCTAAAGATAAATGTAGTGGATGTTTTAACCGATTAAAATTAGATGCTGGTGATTGGAATTGGTGTCCTGACCACAAAGGTACAAATAGACAATTTGAATGTACTAAAACAATCACATCAGAAATGGTGATAAACGAATTAGAAAAATTTTTATAAATGAAAGTTTGGATTAATGGATGTTTTGATGTTCTTCATCACGGACACTTTAAGTTGATTACATATGCAAAATCTTTTGGTGGAGAATTAAAAATAGGAATCGATTCGGATAGAAGAGTAAAAGAATCAAAGGGAGATAGTAGACCTTTCCATAATCAGAATCAAAGAATATTTAATTTACTTCAAATTGATGGAGTAACTGATATTGTAGTTTTTGATTCAGATAAAGAATTATCAAATTTAATTAAAAAGTATCAACCTGATATTTTTGTAATTGGAGAAGAATATAGAGATAAGGGAATCATTGGTAGAAAGCATGCTAAGAAAATAGAATACTTTCCTAAAGTAGAAGGATTCTCAACAACGGGATTATTAGATGAGTAGAATATTATTAATAGGAGAACAATGTGATGATATTTTCATTTATGGAGATACACCAAGACTTTCACCCGAAGGTCCTGCTCCTGTATTCATTCCAAAAAGAGAAGTTTACAATGGTGGAATGGGAATGAATGTGATGGGTAATTTAATGGCATTAGGTGTTGATGTAGATTTTGAACATCAGCAATCCTCAATTACAAAGACAAGACACATTCACGAATCATCTAACACTCTACTTCTAAGAATTGATGAGGAATTAAATATTGATAACATAGGTGATAGATTACCTAAGTTAGATTTTTGGGAATATCCAATGGTTGTAGTTTCCGATTACAACAAAGGATTCCTAACCGAAGAAGATATTGCATATATCGGATTCAAGCACCCAAATGTAATTTGTGATACAAAGAAAAAGTTGGGTGATTGGTGTAAGGATTTACGATTCATAAAACTAAATCGTTCAGAATTTGAAAATAATAAAGAATTTATCGAAGAAAACGATTGGATTTTGGAAAAGTTAATAATTACATTAGATAAGGATGGATGTATGTACAAAGGTACAATGTATCCAACCGAACGAGTAGAGATTATGGATATTTCAGGAGCTGGTGATACTTTCGTAGCAGGATTTGTAAAAGAGTTCTTAGATTCCGAAGATATTCCAAAATCAATACAATTCGGAAATCGTTGTTCAGCACAAGTTGTACAAAAACGAGGTGTAACAACAATAGATTACGAAAATTTATAAATTATATATTTATATACGAATTCAAAAACAATTAATTAATTTTAAGTCATATGGCAAAAGAAAACAAAACATCAATCGATTTGGTTACGGTACAACTTTCAGAAGAAAAGTTAACCGAAATCAAGCAGTATCAGAGTCAGTTAAATCAACTAGTTACTCAAATTGGTCAGTTACATATCAGAAAAAATGACCTTCACAAAGAAGTAGAGAGAGTAGAAGAAAGTTTTTCTCAAACAGAAGCTCAATTTTCTGAAATAGATGCTGAGTTAAGAAAAGAGTTAAACAAACTCGATAGAGATTATCCAAGAGGACAATTAGACCTTGAATCTGGTACTATCACGTATAATCCAGCATTGAAAGAACAACAACAACCACAAGCTCCAAATGGAGTACCTGGTGGTCAAGTAGTTGATGCACCTTTTATTGAAGAGTAAAGTGGGTAAAACGAGAAATCGTATATTTATATAGTACAAACACGATAGTACTATTATAATGAACGAATTATCTCAATTTTTAGTAGAGAGTATATTAGGTGAAGCGGATGGTGTAGAAAACAAAGTTGTAGTCTACGCTGGCCGCTTTCAACCTTTTCATAAGGGTCATTACGCAACTTACTCTCATTTAGTAAAAAAGTTCGGTAAAGATAATGTGTTTATAGGCACATCTAATAAAACCGATAATAAAAAATCACCTTTCAACTTCAAAGAAAAGGTGATGATTATGACAACGATGTTTGGGATTCCAAAGAATAAAATCGTTGAAGTAAAAAATCCATATGTACCAACTGAGGTACTGAGAAAATTCGATAAAGATAATACAGCATTCATTACTGTTGTGGGTAAGAAAGATGCAAGTAGATTAGGTGGTAAGTTCTTTACTCCCTATAAAGATAACTTAGATTTTGAAGGATACGAAGATAGAGGATATGTTTACATTGCACCATCTGGTGGTGGGGGTGTAAGTGGAACCGAAGTTCGTAATGGACTGAAATCAGGTTCTGATGAAGATAAGAAAAAGTTCTTCACTAAAAGGGCATATCCAAAGTTTAATCAAAAGATTTTTGATTTTATTGTAGATAAATTATCTAAACTATCTGAAATAAAGTATGAAGATATTTCTATTCCAAAGGAAGTAATTGAAGATTGGTTAAAAAATGGTGGTAGTGAATTAATTGAAAATACATTTACTCAAGGTAAAGATGGTGTAGATGATGGCCCTAATTACTTATATCCATCATTTGCAGCATTCGATACATCTTCAAGAAAAAGAGCGGAGCAAATTGGTTGGGAAGTGGTAAGACAAATTATGGATGATGAACTTACTGATATTGACCCACACCCAATTTATCCAAATGGTCCTGTAAAGGCAGTAACTCCATATCCTGCGGGTGTAATTGGTAAAGTAACTGCAACTAACCAAAAAGATTTTATGTCTGATGAGGCATATGATAAATGGATGGCACATATAACTAAAGCAGTAGAAGCATCAGGACATTCACTTATAAGTTATTTTATTGGAATTGATGATTTTCCAAATTTTGACTACGAAGAAGAAGATAAGGGTATTGATATAGGAGGTTCAAACTTCGTAGAAGAAGATATTAAACTACCTGTGAACGTTGGAGATACTATTTTAACAGGAAGGTTCAAGAACAAAAAAACCGTTGTTAAAACTATCGGAAAGGATGAACATGGAATGCCAACAATCAATGGTAGAAAGGTAGTAAACTTCCGAATCTTAAAAGAAGGTACAATTAATGAAATCCCAATGGCTGATTTGGTAAAGATTGACCAATATGCAGATAAACAACTAAATCCCGTTGATGTAGTTCTAACTGATAAACATTTCTTTGATAGATTACAAGACCCAAGAAATAAGAAAGATATTTCACAGGCAGAATTGATTGGATTCTTTAAACGATTGGGTAAAAGAAAAAAAGATTTTGTAAACTTTCTAAACCAATATAATCAGGTAGTTGCTAAAGATAATAGAAGCAAAATCAACATTCCGTTTATGAAACAAGCAAATAAGATTATTGCTAAAACGGTAATGAGAAAAGATGATTTCAAAACTTCATCACCTGAATATCAATTCGAAGGTGTGAATGATTTCTTCTATATGGATTTCAAAAAGTGGGCACATAAAAATAGAGCAAAAATCAATAAAATGGATTATGAAGATAAGATTGAATTCTTATCAGATAAATACATGAAAGACCATGGTAAGTGGCATAAGGGAGAAAATCCTGATTATATTGGTGCTGAGTTAGTTCACTTATTAGTAAAAGATAGAATTATCAAAGAAGGATTGGGACATGGATATCCTGACCAAAAGTGGATTGATGACCATGAAAAGGAATTAAAAAGATTAAGACAAAGTTTTGATAAAGAAAAGAAAGATTTAAACTTTGATAAATCTTATGCAGTTCAAGAAGGTCAAATAGATTCGGGAGAACCAGAAACAGGATACTTACCCGATGGTAAAAAAAGAAAGTTAGGTAAACGTAGTGGTAGACCAGAATATTGGTTTGACCAATTAGGATTTGAGCAAACTGATTTTCCTAAAGCAGATAGAATGCGAGGAAAGGGAAAGAATAGAGATAAAGAATCAACCTTTAGAAAAGTAACCTATAAAACTAAAAATGTAACAGTAAGTAATTTACAAAAAAGTTTAAAGCCAGTTGGTTCAACTGAATGGACAGAAATACCATTAGAAGAGAGTAGTATTGATGGATTAAGTGGGGGAAATAATTCGGCAAGATGGACTGCACCTGGTCAATCTAAGAATTTAAAAGTTGCTCAACTATCGGGATATGAACAAAAAGAATTTCCAACTGCTGATGAATTGGATATTTCGGGAGAAGAGTTTGGATATGAATCTCAAAGTAAAACTAAGAAGTATAATAATAAAAGAAAAGCAGTAAGAACTGATGATGGGCAGTTGGTATTTGAAAATATCAATGAATCAAAACTTTTATTAGAAGGTGGTGCATACGGACATATGAACCATCCATTCGATACTGAAATCAATCTAACTTTTGGACAATTAAAAGATATTGTAAATAAAGCATTGGAAGGAAATCTTGAACTAACAAGAGAGAAAACCGATGGACAGGCATTGGCAGTTAGTTGGAGAGATGGAAGATTAGTTGCAGCGAGAAACAAAGGACATTTAAAAAATAAAGGTGCTAATGCATTAGATATTAAGGGGGTAGCAACAAAATTTGCTGGTAGAGGTGAATTAGAAAAGGCATATAACTTTGCGATGAATGACCTTACTAAGGCAATTTCAAAACTTTCAGATAAACAAAAAGATAAAATTTTTAAAGGTGGTGCTTGTTTCATGAATCTTGAAGTAATATACCCAACCTCAGTAAATGTTATTCCTTATGGTCAAGCATTACTTGTATTTCATGGTACTATGGAATATAACGATGATGGTATTGCAATTGGTGAAAATCAGGAAGCTGCAAGAATCCTTGCGGGAATGATTAAACAAGTGAATCAGGATGTTCAAAACAACTATACGATTCAAGGTCCTCCTGTGGTTCAATTACCAAAATCCAAAAATCTTTCTTCAACAAAAGGAAAGTACAATGGACAGATTTCAAAATTACAATCTAAATTTAAGTTGAAAGATAACGATGGAATTGCAGAATATCATCAAGCATGGTGGACCGATTGGATAACCAAGAACTCACCATCTACTTTAGATAATAAAACTCTAATGGGATTGGTAAAGAGATGGGCATTCTACGATAAATCATTCCGTTTAGATAAGAAAAACATTACTGATGAAAAAACATTAGAATGGGCTAAGGGAATTGATAAGAATGACCATGCTAAAATGGCAAAAGATAACATTAGACCATTTGAAAATATCTTCTTAGGTTTAGGAGCAGAAGTACTTTCATTTATGAGTTCTGCACTCGCTGCTAATCCTGATAGTGCAGTTAGAGATATGAAAAAGAGATTAGACCAAACCATTAAAGATGTAAGAAAAACAGGTGATGTTAAGAAAATCCAAAAACTAAAATTAGAGTTAGAAAGGTTAAATGCAATTGGTGGTAAAGATAAAATTGTACCTAACGAAGGAATAGTATTTGTCTATGGTGGAAAAACTTTTAAACTAACAGGAACCTTCGCACCCTTGAATCAGATTCTCGGATTATTTTACGAATAGTAAAAAATGTTATACTTATATATATAAGTATATATAAAAGAGATTTATGGCTGATAAAAAATTCAATAGAAAGTTTATGCACCCAACTCGTAGAAAGTTGGTAGATATGGTAATGAATGGAGAGTATGAAAAAGATACTCAAGTTTCATTTTCAAATATCAAAAAAAATATTAAACGAGAAGTTGGAGATGTGTGGGAGGACGAGAAAGGTAATGTTTGGGAACAAAAATCATATGGTAAAGTAAAACAATCAAAACTTACTAACACCATGTCTGAAGTAAGACAATATCTTCAAAAACTTTCAACTTGTAAATCTAAAGATTGTGATAAAAATAAGTACGGGTCAACCGATAAAAAACTTATTTCAAAAACAGGATATTGTTCTAAGTGTTTAGCAATAAAAGAACAACAAATAAAAAATGATGGGTTATGGGAAGCATATACTGAATACAAAATCTATTCGAACATGGCATCCTATGGTACCGATGTTATTGAAAAAATGAATAATGCTTTAAATGAAGTTAGTAATATTCATGAATTCGTTAATGATGATGGTTCAGTAGAAACATGGAAGTCTGATAAAAGTGTAGATGAACTTAAAGAAGAAATTCAAGCAGATATCGATAGAGGAAAAAAAGAATTAGAAGATGTTATTATTAAACGAAATGCAGCCTATGAGAAATTAAAACCTATGAATTATGAGTTGGTTAAAGAAATTTGATTTAAAAACAATACTGATAATGGCACTATGTGTGGTATTATTATTAAGAAGTTGTGGTGGTGAAGAAGAAGATAAAGAAATTATAAATGTAGATGGTAAAGATTATGAATTATTGGAACAAAAAGTAGATACTGTTGTTGTAGAAAAAACAGTAAAAGTTCCAACATATATACCAAAATACATCACTAAAGTAGAAACAGTTGAGGTAGAAGTACCAATCGATATTGATACTTTGAAAATCGTAGAAGATTATTTCGCAAAATACGAAGTAAAGGATACACTTAATCTTACATATGATTTTCCAAAAGGTGTTACTGATTCATTAGGACAAAAACCAAATCCAACTTTAGGGTATGGTATCTTAACTGATATCATTTCACAAAACCAAATTCAATCAAGAGATGTAGATTGGTTTTTTCAAATCCCAACTGTTTATAATACAACGATTGTAAAAGAATTACCTAAGAACGAATTTTATTGGGGATTAAATGGAGGATTCAACAAAGAAGATGTAATCAGTAACGTTGGAGCTGGGTTAATCTTAAAAAGTAAAAATAATAATCTATATCAATTGGGGTTAGGTATTCAGAACAATTCTAATACCTCACAATTAGCACCATTTATTACGGGTGGTATGTATTGGAAAATAGGAAAAAAATAAATAGATTTTGGCACAAAAGAAATCATTAAAAGCAATCATAGCTGAAGAATATCAGAAGTGCGCATCGGACCCGATATACTTCATGAAAAAATATTGCAAGATTCAGCACCCGGTGAGAGGAAAAATTCCCTTTCACCTTTTTCCATTTCAAGAGGAAACTCTTGTTGATTTTAAAGACCACCGATACAATATTATCCTAAAATCTCGTCAAACAGGTATCTCAACGTTAACCGCAGGATTCTCTTTGTGGAAAATGTTATTCAATGATGATTTTAATGTTCTCGTAATTGCAACAAAGCAAGAAGTAGCAAAAAACTTGGTAACTAAGGTAAGGGTAATGAATCAATATCTACCTTCTTGGTTAAAGTTAACAACCATTGAAGATAATAAACTATCCCTCAGATATTCGAATGGTTCACAAATCAAGGCAACTTCAGCAGCAGGTGATGCAGGTCGTTCTGAAGCACTATCCCTTTTAGTATTTGATGAAGCAGCTTTCATTGATAAGATTGAAGAAATTTGGGTATCAGCACAATCTACCTTATCAACAGGTGGTAATGCAATTATCCTATCAACTCCAAATGGGGTAGGTAACTTCTTCCACAAAACTTGGGTAGGTGCCGAAGATGGTTCTAATGGATTTAATCCAATTAGATTACACTGGTCGGTTCACCCTGAAAGAGACCAAGATTGGAGAGATGAACAAGAAACCCTTTTAGGACCAAAAGGAGCAGCTCAAGAGTGTGATTGTGATTTCATTTCCTCGGGTGAATCGGTAATAGAGCCTCAATTATTACAATTCTATAAAGAAACTTATGTGCAAGAGCCGGTTGAAAAGACAGGATTTGATGGAAATCTTTGGAAATGGGAATTTCCCGATTACTCTAAATCTTATATGGTTATTGCCGATGTTGCTCGAGGGGATTCTTCAGATTATTCAGCATGTCATGTAATCGATGTAGAATCATGTGAACAAGTTGCTGAGTACAAAGGTAAGTTGGATACTAAAGATTATGGAAACTTTCTTGTATCACTTTCTACTGAATACAACAATGCTTTACTTGTAATTGAAAACGCAAATATTGGCTGGGCAACAATACAACAAGTAATCGATAGAGGGTATCAAAACTTATACTATATGAGTAAAGATTTGAAATATGTAGATGTTGAGCACCAATTTTCAAATAGATATAGAGCACAGGATAGGGGAATGGTTGCTGGATTTTCTACAACTTCAAGAACTCGACCTTTGATTGTATCAAAGTTGGATGAGTATTTTAGAGAAAAATCGGTAATTATTCGTTCAATCAGAACTATTGATGAACTATTTACTTTTATTTGGAATAACGGTAGAGCAGAAGCAATGAGAGGATACAATGATGACCTTACTATGAGTTTATCTATTGGTCTTTGGGTTAGAGATACTGCTTTGAGATTAAGACAGGAAGGTATCGATTTAACCAAACAAGCATTGGGTAGTATTTCATCCCAAAATTATACAGGATTGTATGGTAGTAATACATTAGAAAACAATCCATGGGAAATGGATATTAATGGTCAGAAGGAAGATTTAACTAAATGGTTATTGTAAACAATATTTATGTAATATTTATATAGTATATGCTAGAGTTAAACCAAAATATCATTTTAGAATCAGTTCAAAAAGTTTTGAGTGAGGGTATGAAGTATCACATAGTTACTGATACTCCTCTTTATCAAAATATTTATAGATATGGTTCTAATAATTTTTTTGGTTTATTTAATGAAGCACGTTCATTATATGAAAATGGAAAACTAAAACTACAACATGAATGGGATGAATACCTTGTGAAGTCAGATATCGGTAAGATTGGTGTTTATGAGGGAAAGAACGTAGTTTTAGATTTTCCTATATCTATAAATGAGGCAGAGTATCAAGGTAAAAAAGTTGAATTGAACAAACCTAAAAGAGGTGGTTCAAAGAAATTTTACGTTTATACTAAAAACAAAAAAGGAAATGTAATTAAGGTTTCCTTTGGTGCTGATAGTGGTGGTGGAAAGTTAGCAGTTAAGTTAAAAGACCCTGAAGCAAAAAGAAACTTCAAGGAAAGACATAATTGTGAACAAAAGAATGATAAAACAAAGCCAGGTTATTGGTCTTGTAGATTACCAAGATATGCAGATACTCTTGGTTTAAGTGGTGGAGGACAATGGTGGTAAAACCTTATACCGAAGAGGTAAAGGGTAATACCCAAACTCGTGTTTTACAAGAAAATGTGGAATCACATGAACTTGTTTGGCATCGAGATAGAAACGATAGATTGGTAGAAGTTATTCAATCAAAAGGTTGGATGTTTCAATATGATAATGGGTTACCGTTTGAAATAAAAAGTGGTGATATTATTGTAATACCAAAAGAATCATATCATCGAGTTATAAAAGGTCAAGGTGATTTGGTTATCGAAATAAAAGAATAATGGTTATAACACAAAAGTAAACAAATGGCAGAACAACAAGATAGGAATTTCTTCAGTAGATTAACAAAACTCTTCTCTACTCAGGCAATCGTAAAGATTGATGATACGGGTAAGAGAAAGGTTGTTGATACTGATGAAAGGCAGAGAAATACTAATTTAGTAAATCTTAGAGATAGATATACTAAACTTCAGAAGTCATTCTATGAACAACAGGGTGGTGCACAATCAATGGCATACCATCAAGTTCGTAGAGAACTATTCAGAGATTATGATGCTATGGATAATGACCCGATTTTATCATCGGCACTTGATATCTATGCAGATGAATCAACTCTGAAAAATGAATTCGGTGATACATTAGAGATTCGTTCATCAAATGAAAAGGTAAGAGAAATCTTAGATAACCTTTTCTATGATATCTTAAATGTTGAGGCAAACCTATGGCCGTGGACAAGAAACTTGGTAAAGTATGGAGATTTCTTCTTACAATTAGAAATCGAACCTGAAAAGGGTATTATCAATGTTCAACCGTCTTCAATTTATGAAACAGAAAGAATTGAAGGGTTCGACCCAAATAATCCAAACTACATAAAGTTTAAGATTGAGAATGACCCAACAGGTAAAGGTGAATATGAAAACTTTGAAATAGCACACTTTAGATTACTATCAGATACTAACTTCCTTCCCTATGGAAAGGCAATGATTGAGAATGGTAGAAGAATTTGGAAACAAGTTTCTCTTATGGAAGATGCAATGTTGATTCATAGAATCATGAGAGCACCTGAAAAGAGAGTTTTCAAAATCGATATTGGTAATATTCCACCAACTGAAGTTGATAACTATATGCAGAGAATCATCAATAAGATGAAGAAAGTTCCTTTTGTTGATAGAAACTCAGGAGATTACAACTTAAAGTATAATATGCAGAATCTAACCGAGGATTTCTTCTTACCAGTTCGTGGTGGAGATAGTGGAACTCAGATTGATTCGTTAGGTGGTTTAGAATATGCTGCTATTGATGATATTGAATATCTAAGAAATAAATTGTTTGCAGCTCTAAAAATTCCAAAAGCATATTTGGGGTATGATGAGAATGTAAATGGTAAAGCAACTCTTGCAGCAGAGGATGTAAGATTTGCAAGAACTATTGAAAGAATCCAAAAAACTTTAATCTCGGAATTAACTAAGATTGCAGTTGTTCACTTAGCAGCACAAGGTATGGATGATTATCAAATGGTAAATTTTGAATTAGCATTAGTTAATCCATCTACAATCTACGAACAGGAGAAAGTAAACTTGTGGAGTGAGAAGGTAAGATTGGCATCAGATATTCAACAATTGAATATGGTATCTAAAAATTGGATTTATGAAAATATCTTTAAATTTTCTGATGAAGAAACTAATACTCAAAGAGTAAACATGATTGATGACCTTAAAGATAGATTCAGATATCGTTCAATTGAGGATGAAGGAAACGACCCCGCAATGGAATCAGAACCAACTGATGTTGAAATGGAATTAGAAACTTTAAAAAATGAATTAAAGAACAAAGGTGGTAGACCAAGAGAGGGAAACACCTATGGTAAAGATAAACATCCTTATGGTAGAGACCCATTGGGTGCAAAAGAAAATAAGAAAGCATTAAAGAAGAATGAATCTTCAGGTGCTAAAAAAGCAAGTAGAATTGCTAAGGAATACATTAATGGAGTTTCATCAAAAAGAAAAATGATTTCAGAAAAAAGTGATTTTTTGAGTGATGAAAACTTACTTGATGATTAAATTTTAATAAATAAATTTAAACTTATATTTATATACAAAGATTTTCGTATATAGGTACTTATTATAGGAAATAACTAATGAAGAAGATTAAACATTCAAAGTTTAAGAATACAGGTATTCTTTTCGAACTATTGGTTCGACAGATTACTCTTGAAGTTCTTAACGGAGACAACACAGAGAAGGCAAAGGGAATTGTTCAAGAGTTCTTTAAACAGGGAACTGAATTGAACAAAGAACTTCGTTTATATGATTTATTATCACAGGAAAAGTATAGCACTGAATCTCGTGCTGATAAATTCATTGATACTGTAAATGAAGCACATAAAAAAATTAATGCTCAACAATTAAAGAAAGAGAAGTTTAATCTTATTAAGAAAATTAATGAATCTTTTGATGTAGATACATTTTTATCTTCACCAGTATCTAATTATAAAGTACTCGCATCTATTTACAAAATCTTTGAAGCAAAGAGTGTTGAAAACTATGATGTTAAAGATATCTTTAATTCAAAAATTACTTTGATTGAAAATATTACATCAAAACCAGCAACTCAAAAAAGAGAAGAGAAGAAACAACTTGTTGAAGAATATCGGAAACAAGACCAAGACATTAGATTACTAACCTATAAGATTTTAGTTGAAACTTTTAATAAAAAATATTCAAACTTAAATAAAGAACAAAAATCATTATTGAGAGAATACATTAATAATGTAAATAACACTTCTAAATTTAAAGATTATATTTTAAATGAAATTCCAAATATTGTTAAAGAACTGAAAGCTATTTCAGAAAAAATACAAGATAAGGTAACAACTATTAAATTAAATGAAACTATTGTTGTTTTAGAAAATACTAAAATTAAAAAAGTAGTATCTGATAAACACGTTTCATCTGTAATGATTGCATACGAATTAATCAAAGAATTAAAAACAAGGATTAAGTAGTGGAAGATAAACTAAGGGAAATAATTAGAAACATCGTTAGAGAGATGATGGTTCACGATGAGTTAGAAGAGATAACAACAACTAATAGTGTTGCAACTCCATCTGTACCCTTTGCATTTAAGAAAACTGATGGAACTGATGATGATGATAAGAATGATGATGAGTTTATAGATAGAATCAATCAATCAACAGGTTTTAAAAGAGTTACTGAAAATCGTTGGCACGAATTAAGAAAATCTGATGGAACTCCAAAACAAAAAATTGGAGTAGGAATTCGTAATATAAACAAACAACTTTCAGAAATGGAACAATTTCTAAAGTGGTATGGACGGATTAAACAGGAAAGTGGATTAAAATCAGATGACCACTGGAAAAGAACAAAATCACATCTTTTTAAAATAAAAGAAAGGTTATCTAAGATTCAACGTAGAATATCAGAAATTAGTTAAGGAAGAAAAAAATGAAAATAACCAAAGCAAGATTAGCAGAAATTGTAAGAGAAGTAGTACAAGAAGAAAAAACTGAATATGAAAAGTTTTTTAGAGGTATGTTAAAAAAACATGGAGTATCTTCTCCAGCAGAATTATCCGATGAGGAAAAGAAAAAATTCTTCAATCAGGTTGATGCTGAATATAAGGCAAAACATGAAGGTAACGCATTTGGTGCAGCCGTAACTAAGGCAAAAGAAGAAGGTGAAGATGAATTCGAAGTAGGTGGTAAAACTTACAAAGTAGAAGAATCTGCTGGTTGTGGTTGTGGATGTGGTGGAGTAACCGAAGGAGGGTGTAAAACTAATATTTCTGAAAGATTAACTGCAGCTCAAGGTTTGGCACACGTAATGAAAGGACAGAGTTCACGAATTGAAGGAATTAAACTTTCTAAAGAACTTGCAACTGCTATGGATAATTGGGTTAGGAATTCTCCATATGGAAGAAAATACGGAAAACATATGTTGAAGGCACCATTTCATATGTTATTAAAACCTATGAATAGTTCATTTGGTCTTGAAAAGAGATTAAGTGGAAAAGTTAAAGCAGAATTTAAAGATTTAATTAAAAAACATTTAAACGAAGCAATTTTTGAAGGAAGAGCATTTGTTCAAGCTGCTAAAAAAGCAAAAGAAGCAGGTAAAACTGAATTCGAGTTTAACGGAAAGATATATCCTGTAACTTTAAAAGATTAAACAACATGGCAAAGTTAATCATAGAAACAAACTTATTTGAAGGAAAAGTTAACGAAGATAGTTCGGGTAGAACTATTGTTAAAGGTGTCCTTCAAAGAGCAGGTGCAGAGAATCAAAACGGTAGAGTTTATCCAAGAGAAATTTTAGAAAGAGAAGTTGATAAATATCAAACTCTTATTAATGAGAGAAGAGCTTTGGGTGAGTTAGACCATCCCGATTCTTCAGTTATCAATCTAAAAAACGTATCACACAATGTAAAGGAAGTACATTGGGAGGGAAACGATTTAGTAGGTACTGTTGAAATTTTACCAACTCCATCGGGAAACATCTTAAAGGAATTATTAAGAGCAGATATTTTATTAGGAATCTCATCAAGAGGTATGGGTTCAACCGAATCTATCGGTGAAGGTAAAGTGAAAGTTGGTGAAGATTTTGAACTAATCGGTTGGGACTTTGTTTCTAACCCATCTACACATGGTGCATTTATGACACAACTAAACGAATCAGTAGTAAAACAAATTGGTACTGATGTTTGTGGTGATTTTTGTAAAGCACAAGATTTAATGAGAGAAATTATAACGGAATTAGCATAATGAGTAAGAAAAACTTTGACATATACGATTACGTTCACAACAACAAATTCACGTTGAAGACTGAACAAAAGGGTGGTAATACTTTTAAAGGATATAATGATATTCGTAAAACTAATATCAATGAGGTAATAGTAAACGAAAATGGTTTAGATTTAAAAGCATCATTACAGGAAAATAGAATGATGGGTACCGAGTTGAAAAAACATTTCTTAGAAATCATTTCAACCTACAACGGATTTAGAGAACAAATGCAAAGACAATCAGATATTGTTGAAGTTGCAGAAACTCTTGGTGGTGTTGTAGAGGCAGCAAAAGAACTTACCATTAATGAAGCAGATGATTGGTTTGATAAAGTAACTATCAAACGAAATATGAGAGAGTTAGAGAAACTTGATTCACAATTTACAAAGGTAGTTAGTGAAGCAAAATCTTTAGACCAAAGGTTACACGCATTGTATGAAGATATGGGACATATCTTAGGTAGATATTATGAAATCTCAGATATTGACCCTGCTACAATGAAAAATAGATTAGGAATTAAAGAAGATTAACTCATGATTAAATTAAAAAACTTATTATCAGAAAACTTAATTACTGAGGGAACTCGTTCACAAATCGGATATATCGATAGAAGTGGAAACATTGTTTCTACTTATGTACATTGGGATGGTTATCCTGATGGCGTTGGTAAAACTGCTAAAAAATACTATGGTGGTGGTAAAGTAAAACAATTACTTAAAATTGATGGTGGTGTTGGTATTTCTTCATTATATCCTAAAATGGATGGAGGTGAAGACCACTCATTTGATAAGCCGGCTAAAAATCAAACTGTTTTCTATGGTAGAGATAGAGGTGAAAAGGGTGGAAAATATATGAAAGGTAACTTTGATAAAGTTTCTTCTTATATTAAAAATGCAGGTAATAAAGCTGGTGCCGAATATGTTTACCTTTACAATGAAAAAGATAAAAAATGGTATTACGCCGATGTTTACTCTGATAAAGAATTAAAACTATTATAATATTATGCCTGCTCAATCACAACAACAACAAAAATTATTCGGATTAGCACTTTCAGTAAAGAGAGGAGAAACTCCACGTTCTGAAGCATCGGAAGATGTATTGGGAATTGTAGATTCAATGAGTGAAAAGGAGATTGAAGATTTTGCTGGAACATCTCATAAAGGTTTACCTAAAAAGGTAGAAGAATATATTCGTGAAGAAGTTAGAAGACATATCAATGAGAATATTCCAAGAATGTATAAGGTTTATTTAGGAGTTCAAAATAAATTAAGAAAATTGGAAGATGAGCAAAAAAAGATGTTAGGTCAATTTAAAGATGAAAAAGACCCTAAGAAAAAAAGAAACATCTTAGATAAAATGAAAGATGGTACTGTTAGATTAAAAAAAGTAAGAGCAAATTTAGCAGATATCGAAAGAGAATATATTAATAAAGCAGCATACGATACTTCTTACTCTGAAAATATAAAAATATCTAAAGATGATATGGAGAAACTACACTCTGATGGTGAAGTTGAGGTTGATGGTGAGAAAGTAACCTTTGAAGAAGGTAAGAAAAGATTTAGACAGCAAGATGGTATTGGTAAAGCAAAATACACTATCTCTTACCACGATGGAAAACAAAAACACAAAGATGGTAGTGATTTCTTTGGAATCCAAATCTTCAAAAACAAAAAGGATTTAGAAACTTTCAGAAAT
>Ga0213865_10000942_pt1 | contig 19208 bp, 7 predicted proteins | sample PICome_6_FD_160100 | JGI IMG/M metagenome (GOLD analysis project Ga0213865, IMG submission 160100) | Coastal seawater microbial communities near Pivers Island, North Carolina, United States - PICO282 | ecosystem: Environmental > Aquatic > Marine > Coastal | place: USA: North Carolina | collected...
CAAGCCCTACATTGGGCATAGAGATAGTACCAGAGCTAGTAAATGTTCCTCCAGAAAGCCCTGTTCCCGCTGTAACTGAGGTTACTGTGCCTGGCTGACCTGTGAACGTAAGAGTATTTGCAGCATCATCATAGCTAACACTGATATTTGAATGGGTGGCTCCTGTAATCATTGGAGCTGCAAAGTCTTGGACTTGCTCTTGTGAAAGCTGAGTGTTAGTATTGGCCCAAGGAACATTTACGACTAAATCATTTGAAGCATTCTTTTGTACTGCGTAAGTTCTTGAAGCAGTAGTACTTACAGCATTTGCAGCTACAGTTTGATTTGTTCCGCTTATGTTACCATTATGTAAAACTTTATTTAAACTGGTTAAAGTTGTATCTCCGGCGTAAATTTCTCCTCGAACATTAAAGGTGAGTGTTCCAGTACTAGGAAACTGAGTATTTGTATCAGAAGGCCCTACAACAAGACCATAACCAGCTGCGGGCAACTCTCCATCAAACTCATTTAAGTATAGCTTTACGCCTTGATTATTTGTAGTTTCAAATTCTATTTCAGGATAGCTTCCAGTTGCAGTATTGCTATCTTTTAGAAGAATACTTGGAGTGGTTTTCTCAATGACAAGATCTCCTGTCATTGTATCTCCGGTATCAAGTAAAAATCTACCGTCAAGATCTACAGTTAAGTCTGAAAGCCCTTGTCTCGTTGCAGTAAGTATTCCATTCCCTGTACCAAAAGTTAATCCAGTTAAGAAGTTATTATCATTTTGGAAACTAGAAGCAATAGTAAAATTCGGATAACTTCCTGTAATACTTACGTTGCTTCCTTGAGTTAGTGTAACTGTTTGGTCAGGAGCGTTATTTACAAAGTTTAGTTTACCTGCTGTGTCATTGTAAGTTACAGTAATATCAGTTTCTGTGCCCCCATCTACCATTCCACCTACAATATCTTGTACCTGTTCATCACTCAACTGAGTATTTGTATCAGTAGAAGAAATTGTAAAGTTAGGATAAGACCCAGCAATACTAACATTAGAGCCTGCTGACAGTGCTACAGTCTGATCAGGTGAATCATTTACAAAATTTAACTTACCATTTGTATCGTCATAGGTTACAGTAATATCTGTTTCAGTATTACCAGTTATCATTGCTCCGATAACGTCCTGTACTTCTTCCACAGTTAGTTGAGTATCTGAGGAAGTGACAGTAAAGTTTGGATATGTCCCAGAAATAGAAGTTCCACCCGCTCCTGTTAGGGTCACAGTTTGATCTGGAGAAGGGTTTGTAAAGTTTAGCGTATTAGTAGAGTCATCGTAACTTACTGTAATATCAGTATGAGTACCTCCCGTAATAAATGGGCCTACAATATCCTGCACCTCTTCAGTAGTTAGCTGAGTATTTGTATCGGTAGAGGCAATAGTAAAGTTTGGATATGTACCCGTAATAGTTACATTACTACCCTCACTGAGTGATACAGTTTGATCTGGAGAAGTATTTGTAAAGTTTAGTCTTCCATTTGTATCATCATACGCAACTGTTAAGCCTGTTTCAGTATTGTTAGATACCATGGCACCTACAATATCTTGTACCTGTTCATTGCTTAACTGAGTATTAGCGGAAGCAATAGTAAAGTTTGGATAAGTTCCAGTAATAGTAATATTACTGCCTTCTGTAAAGGCTACAGTTTGATCTGGAGCATTATTTACAAAGTTTAATTTGCCATTGGTGTCGTCGTAAGTTACAGTAATATCTGTTTCAGTATTTGCTGTAACCATTGTCCCTACAATGTCTTGTACGTTTTCATTACTAAGCTGGCTATTTGTTGCTGCAATAGTAAAGTTAGGATAACTTCCTGTAATAGTAACGTTACTTCCTTCTGCTAAAGTAACTTCTTGGTCTGGTGAAGAGTTTGTAAAGTTTAAAACATTATTTGCATCATCGTATGCGACACTAATATTAGAGTGAGTACCTCCAGTAATAAATGGCCCTACAATATCTTGAACTTCTTCATCGCTCAATTGAGTATTAGTATCAGTGGAGCTTACAGTAAAGTTTGGATATGTTCCCGTTACAGAAGTAGCTCCTGCTCCTGAAATACTTACCGTCTGATCGGGGAGAGGGTTTGTAAAGCTTAAGGTGCCTGCCGCATCATTGTAAGATACGCTAATATTAGAGTGAGTACCTCCAGTAATCAAACCCGCTGCAATATCTTCTACTTCTTCTTGGTTTACTCCACTAACGTCTAAAGTTAATGTGCCTGCTGCATCATCATAAGTCTTGGATAAATTCGTTCCAGCAACAAGTAGTCCGTCAACAATGTCTTCTACTTCTTCTTGACTAAGTTGAGAAACTGCAAAGTCTAGCTTACCATTTGTATCATCATAAGTAACACTAATGTTTGTTTCAGTATTACCATCAACCATTCCTCCAATTATGTCTTGTACGTTTTCTGTACTTAATTGATCCGAAGCGAAATTTAATTTACCGTTTGTATCATCATAAGTAACACTAATGTTTGTTTCAGTATTACCGTCTACCATTGCTCCTACAATATCTTGTACTTCTTCGTCACTTAACTGAGTATTTGTAAAGCTTGATGCAATCGTGAAGCTTGGATAAGTTCCAGTAATAGTAATGTTGCTGCCTTCACTTAATGAAACTGTTTGGTCTGGTGCTGTATTTGTAAAAGAAAGACTATTTGCATTATCATCATAATTAACACTAATACCTGAATGTGTAGCTCCTGTAATCATTGGAGCTGCAAAGTCTTGTACTTGTTCTTGACTTAGTTGAGTATTATCATTTGCTGATGAAATAGTAAAGTTTGGATAAGTACCGGATACAGAAGTAGCGCCACTACCTGTAAGAGATACAGTCTGATCTGGAGCGTCGTTTGTAAAGGCAAGAGTACCATTTGCATCATCATATGAAATACTTATGTCACTATGAGTAGCTCCCGTTATTAGAGAAGATACTCTATCTTCAATAGCTTCATAATCTACACCAATAGAAGCAACACCATTAGTAGCAGTAACATCTATTGCATCCGTAAAGTTTAAGGTATCCACGTCTGTAGATACTGAAGTACCGTCTTCTTGAACGTCTTTGATTGCCGCCGCCGCATCAATTACAGACTGCGCATCAATAGTTACACCAGAAAGTATAAGATCGGTTCCATCGAATAAAATATGCTTACTATTATTACCAAAGACCATCTTACCGCCAGTAAGGTCTAAGAACGCCCCACTTTCTCCGCTCGCAGGAGAATCATTGGCATCTGGTATGTTACCGCCTTTCAGTGTTCCCGCTGTAATATCTCCAATATTTGCGGTGATTGAAGAAATTGTAGACGCAGTAATATCCGTTGCTGTAACCGAACTTGCTGTTAAAAGTGTTGCAACAACGGAGTTTGCAGTTACTGAATCGGCGGTAACAGCATTCGCGGCGAGAGCGTCTGCAGTGATTGCATTTGCTTCAATGGCGTCTGCAGTGATTGCATTTGCTTCAATAGCATTCGCATTAATAGCATTAGCTTGAATAGCGTCTGCAGTGATTGCATTTGCGGCAATAGCATTCGCATTAATAGCATTAGCAGCAATAGTATCTGAAGTAATTGCACTGGCTGTTAAAAGAGTTGCAACAACAGAGTTTGCAGTTACTGAATCTGCAGTTACTGAATTTGCTGCTAGCTCATCCGTAGTAATTGCGTTTGCAGCAATTTCATCTGCAGTGATTGCATTTGCAGCAATTTCATTTGCAGTAATAGAGTCTGCTGCAATTTCATTTGCAGTAATAGAGTCTGCCGTGATTTCATTCGCAGTAATAGAGTCTGCAGCAATTTCATTTGCAGTAATCGAGTCTGCTGAGATTTCATTCGCAGTAATAGAGTCTGCTGCAATTAATTCCGCAGTAATCGCATTTGCAAAGATTTTATCTGTAGTAATACTTCCAGTAACTAGCAGATCACCATCAATTACTTCAGCCTGATTTAGCCACTGATTTCCATTGTACGCCCACTGGCCTACAGCAGTGTATGAAGCAACTGTGCCCTCAAAAAACTTTGCATGGTCTCCTGTAACTGCAGGACCTGGACGTCCGTCCCATTGACCGTCCCAAGCAGATTGAGCTTCGGTAGTATTCGTTGGTAAGGTGCTTACTGGAATATCCCAGCTTCCTGCTCTGCGCTTAGTATTTTGTCCAACAAAAAATTCTACATAATAAATACTTGAGGCACTTTTTTGTACTTGAGCTAGAAGCGCATCTTCATCTAATCGAGGAGTAAAAGACTGTTTAAAAGCATATTGATTGCTAAATGTAAAATTAGAAGACTGTTTAAGTACTAGCTGCGTATTACTTACGACTTCTAAAACTTCTGCATAAATAGAGAATGCGTCTTCGTTTCCTGCTGTACCATCATATGTTAGCTTTATTAAGTCATTTGCAGCAAAATCAGTTTTAAAAGTAGTGCCTAAGCCATTTACTACAGTTCCTCCAGCCCCGCAAGAAATTCTTCCGGAAACCAAAGCTAAGCCATTGTTAGCAGACCCTACCTCTTTAAAGTAAGAAAAGTTTAAAGGCTTACCTACCGTATCTGTTACGGTTGCATCTGTGTGAATTTCAACCTTTTTCCAAGGAGCACTAGGTCCGCTACTAGAATCATAGTAGAGATACGCAGTAGAGCTATTAGACATACTACTAAAATCAATACTACTTTGAGCAGCAGTAGCATTTTCTACAACAAGTTCTGCACCTGTAGGAGCTACATAAGCATAACTGCTATCATCAATTTCTATAGTGTTTGTAGTGTCGTCAAACGCAATAGAGGCGGATAAATATCCTCCTTTTTCAATTTTATTTACTCTACTAAAGCCTGCTGCCGGAGGCGCATAAAGAGTAACATTTGTGCTTCTCCAAACAGATTTAGTTCCTGCTTCAGAAACTGTTCTGATTCGTATCGTGTAACTGCCTGCATTTACATTCGAAACAGTTAACTCGCTAGAGGCACCTGCCGCAGAAATAATACTGTATCCTGTTGGTGAAGTTTCAGGAAAAAAGTTATGTTGAATTTCATAGCTTTGAGTAAACTCGTAAGGTCTTAAATTTTTAACATTATTAGTATCTGATTTTTCTAAAAGTGGAGAACCCCATGAAATTTTTGCAGTGTATGTAGAAACTGTGTTATCTGTTTCTGAAGCAAAAACTGGCTCCAAAGAAGCGGACAGACTAGTTGGAGCAGGAACTTCTGTAACTGGCCCCGAGGCTTGAGCATAGTTAGGAGACGTGTAAACAGTTGAATGGTCTCTACTAATTTCGTCAAATTTATCTCTGTAGACGATACCTGCTGTTATTTGATAAGTTTCTCCTTCTTCTTTAATTGAAAGTACTCTAAATAATTTTGTCTGATTATTGATTGTAGCATTATTTCCTGTTACAATCCAAATAATATCAGAGTCGGGAGCAGAAGTAAATGCCGAGCTAGTTACTACTGTGGTTTTTCCACCCGAATGAGAAATTGAAGCAATTGGATGCTTTTCTATTCGCGTGTGCTCAGAAAATTGAGTAGATACTGCATTAAGATTATCATCTACTAAATTTGCCGCGGCCTCTGCAGTAGTAATTGAGTTTCCGTCTTTATCTGTTAAAATAAAGTCGCCTCTATTGTAAGTAACAGAGTTTATTGTTACAGACTCGTTTTGATCTAAGTATGTTCCTGAACTTGGAAATACTACTTGAAGCTGGTGACTTGTATTAGCCACAAAATCGCCTAAAGCAATTTTTCTATCCAGAGTAATACTTGTAGTAGAACTTGAAGAGCTTACTCGGCCTGAAGCAGCTACTCCATCTTGGTTGTTATCACGAACTTGAATGTAGTCGCCAGGTCTAGTAAAACCTCCGTTCACTCCGGTTGTAAATTCTATAATTTCGGTTTCTTTAGTATCAGTTATAAGATGCCAACGGGCGACTCTTTGTGCTTGACTTTCTGAAGTACAACCAAAAGCAGTTACATCTTTAGAAACTATTCTATTTTGCTTTAGAATATCTCCTGTGTCTTCTAAAGTAAAAATTGTTTCTTTGTAATCTTCTTCAGGACTATTCCAAAGAACGTTTATTTGATTAACACGAGCTCTACTACCTGTGTATGTGTAAACGAACTCTCCATTTAATATATTCCCGTTTGTAAATGTGTAAACAGGCTCTTTAAAAGAGTCTTGAACCGCAGTGAGCTCTCCATCTATCCAATAGAGCATGCCTTGGAAAACAGAGGATAAATCTTTTAATACTTTGTACGCTTCTGCTTGCTTTGTAAAATAAACATTACAAGAAAATCTAGGCTCCTGACCACCCTTTCCATTAGACACAAGTTCATCACAGTACCTTGCAATTTTATACAAAGAATACTTATCAATGTCTTCTTCTCGTATAAACTCCCCTAAACCAATCTCTTTGTCTGTTAAGATATCATACAAAATCCAAGCAGGATTATTTGTGTAAACTCTTTCTCTAAAGTTTCCTGTCCAAACTTGATATTTCGTTAACTTAATTCCATCACTCGCACGTCTAGTGTATTCTGCTTGATTTGATTTAAGCTCTTCTCTAGTAAAATAATTATCAGGTACACGAACTTTTCGTCCTCTAACTAAAAAGGAGCGTTCAGGAGGTGAATTAAAGTCTTCGGCACTAAATCTAGTAACAGCATAAGCAGATAAAGGATAACTAAATTTTTCTGTTAAAGCAGCTTCTGCAAACTTTAATCTACATACGCCTCCAAAAGTGCCTGAAGGATCTCCATCCTTTTTTCCTGCGTATTCTTCACTAGAGTGTGGAGTCAGTCTTCGAATTCCTATTCTCCAGTCTACAAAAGGCGCGTATTGCAGCATATTAACTGTTTTTGTAAAGAAGAAAGCATTTCTGCTATTTCTGTTTATGTTTAGAGTTGTTCCTCTTCTACCTCCGTCAGCTAAAGAAGTATTGTAGGTATCCCTATGGGCCTCCCAAAAGTGCTTGCCATTTATCTTACCGCCAAGCTCAGAAGGCCAGTCTGGAACGTCATCAATAAAATCTTCGCCCCCATAATCATTTCCTGCAATTAGTACTTTTGTATATTCAGATTGAGTTACGTCTTCTTTGTATTCAAAAACAATTTGAAATTCTGCATAAGCTCTTTTTGTGTCTCCATTCCGAGTAGTTACCTGTAGTCCTTGTGGGAACTCAAAGTCAAGATCAACATAATCAATGGAATTTTTAGTATCTTGATTAAAATTAAAAAAGGCAGGTGTTAGATAAAAAGTACTTGCAGTACCCTGTACTCCCGAAAATTCAGGACCTGGACTTGTACGTACAGAATTATGAAACTGTAGTTCAATATTTGGGCTTACAGTGTATGATGCTACAGGGACATTTGGAACATTATGAGAGTTTTGATATCTAGTTCCTCTGTAGAAAAAGTTGGAAACGTTTGAGTAGCTTAATACTCCTAATCCAGAGCTCCCCTGTTCTACGTTCCTGTTTAATACAACAGGGGAGCTATAAATAACAGTTTTATTCGTTATATTTCCATCTGATGCAGAACTTGCAAGCTCTGCAGTACCACTGCTTGTAAGTCTCAGAATTTTAAAAGTTCTATCAACACCAAACTTTTGCCCTGTAAATAAAGTTCTATTTAAGGGAGTACTTAATGTTGCTGTTGATACGCTACCATTATCTGTAACTGCTACAATTTTGGCAGTAAATGGGGTTCCGTCAGGATTTCCTCCAGGAATTCTTATAAAGTTTTGAACAGGTAAATTTTCAACAACCGTAGTTGTAACAGCGCCTTCAGTATTAGTAAACTCAACGCGATCTCTAACCATTCTTTCTTTAAAGACACCTGTTGTTGCTGTTAATACGTAGGAACCTTCTACTGCGGTAGCTGTTAAACTTGCTTGATAATCTGGACCATTTGAAGTTGTACCAAAAATTTCTCCATTTCGTACATGTAGAAGACGAAAACTATCTAAAGGATCTTCCTTTGAATAAAAATTGCCAAACAAATTTACAAGACCTGCATCAGTAGTAGCATTAACTACCTTACTGCCTTCAATTGTGGCGGTTCCTTTAGTATTTAAAAGAAGTTTTGTACTTTCAAGAGCATTTTCTGGAAGCAAAGAGGCCCCATTGAGGAAAACGCCTGAGTAACCCCCTACTAAGCCTTCAATTTCTCCGGCAGAAACTAAATCTATTATTGTTGCTTGTTGCTTATCATAAGACATAAAGTATCTCTTTTATGTATTGGCGTACTCGCCTTCTTTTAAAAAATTATGGCTCTGGAGGAACGAATCTTCTAGTTTGATCACCTGAATCAAACTCGTCTCCTTCAACTTCAACTTGGCGAGGCTGGTCTGGATCAACTTCAGTATCCGTATCACTACCATCAGTTGGTGCTTGATACGTGTTTGTTGAGCTAAAGTTAATTGTAGCAGTCTCTATGATTGTGTCTAGGTCAGCCCATGTTGCAAACTCAAATATTACGGTACAAGTAGATGATGTATTTTCTTCAGAATCATCATAGTAATCTTCTAATGTATATTGAACAGTTCCACGTCCTAATCGGTGCCAGTCAAGTGTAGTTCCTTCTTGGTTTACAAAGAACGCAGAGCCTCCCCCTGCGGTAATATTTGCTCGAACAGCATATTGTTGATTAACCTCATAAGAACTACTACTAGACCACTGAGTATCAGAGTAGCCTCCTGAAACTGAAATTGCCCCATATGAATCAAAGTTAATGTATGCTTTTGCAGCAAAGTTTTCGTTTTCACTAACTCCAACAACTGTTCCATTTGATACGGATACTGTGGCAGCCCCACTGTCTTCTATTGTAGTAGAAACACTTGCTCCAGCAATTGTAAGGCTAGAAAACCCTCCGTCTTCGCCTGTGCCAAGACTTATCGTTTGTACTATTGATTCACTCGTAGTATTTACATCAGTTAACGTATCAATTGTAAAACTAACTTGAGATTCTCCTGCAGAAATTGTTCTGGTCAGAGGGCTGCTTGCTGTAGAGTACTGTGTACCTTGAACGGCAGTACCAGAATATGTGATAGTAAAATCTAAGTCTTCAAGAGCTTCTACAGTATTTCCTAAATCATCTGTTAGGAAAATAGTAAAATTATCAGTAGTTTGTCCTTCTAATACCAAAGAAGGTCCTATAATTGTTGCAGTGGCTAATATATCTACTGTAGATCTTGCTCTCTTAAAATACAATTCTAAATTTCCGCCCTGTTCCTTTTCTGAATAAAAATCTACTAAAATAGGATCACTAATACCTCCGTCTGCTACAACGTACTCTGCAAATTTACCATTATTTCCAGAAGTACTTAACCTTGTATTCATTCTTTTTGTAGAGTTTTCTGTAAATAATCCGTCATTAGGGGTTACTTGAATAGTGCCTGTTGAAGAAAATACACCCGGCAAAAATTTCACTTTATCCCCTGCTATCAGTTCATATGGACTACTAAATGATCCGTCTCCTACGTCTGGATGGTCAAAATCAGGTAAGCTCTCAGCAACTAACTGCAAGTTGCCTCCTGAGAGTTCAATCTTCATGTCATAATCAGCTTCTGCTTCTGGGTCGGTTTCATTTCCTCCAGGTAACCCTATGGGAGGAACGTAATCATTAATTACTGTAGTTACAGAACCAAAATTTCCACTATGAACAGTTAAAGTGTCGAATCCCCCATCGTCTGTAGTGCTTGGAGTAATTATTATTGTTTCAGCTCCTTCTTCTTCGACTCCCTCCTCAGCAACTGCAAGCGTAAAGACAGCAGCACTATTACCACTAGCGATAGTAACAGAAGATACTGGAGTAAAATCTGTAGAAGAGCTTGCTGTGCCTGAGTAAGCAAGATTTACTGCTATACTTGTTTCTGCTTGTATTGAGTTTCCATTTGAGTCTACTACATACACTGTATATTCAGAAGTGGTATCTCCTTCGTCAACCTCGGAAGGCCCTTCTATTTTAAGAATTGCATCTATTGTTGCAGGGTCTACTTCTTCTTCTACTGCGGTTCTTTGAAAGTAAAGAGTAATACTACTGTTTAAAGGAGAATCATTGTTTCTACTCAACTCGTAACTAAACGCTAAAGCACCATCTATAGTATTTAACGCATCATCAGCACGTACAACAACAGCATTAGAAGCAGTGTTTGACTTTAGATCAAATGCTTGGGTATCTTGAAATATCCCCGACGGAGTAACTCGCAGCTCCGCATCAAAAGCAGGAGGAATTCCTCCGTCTTCGCTTTGAGAAGGATACCATTGAACATAAATGTAGTCATTGGCACCAACTATGTATCTACTACCTGTTGTTCCATTCCCTGTAGGAGCACTTGAAAGGTTTTTGTCCCATCTATGTACTATGTCTGGAGCCTCGGAGGTGTCTGATGCTTCAAGAGTAATAATTAATGCTCGTATAACTCCTACAGGGCCGTTCTCATTCTCACCGGTCTCTACTCCATTGCCGTCCGTAGTGTCGGCTCCCGAGGGCGGATTAAAAATTGAATCTGCGTCAAACTGTTCGTAAGCTACTGAAATAGGAGCTCCTCCTACTCGAAGCTCTCCGTAAGCTACAGGTACTGGCATTCCTTGAGAAATATTATTATTTGCTCCTTGAAATGAGTATCCGTCATTTACTTCATCTGCATCAGTTTCTAAACCTGGAGCAAGTAATTGAGTAAGGCCGCTGATTGCAAGACTACCCGCAATACCGTTTACCCAAGCATAGTTACCTCCTGTAACAATTACTAAGAATGCGGCAGCAAGTATTTTTGCACCTCCGCTTTTTGCACCTGCGGGCACTTCTGTAATAACTATGTCTTCATGGCCTACGGACATAAAGAGTTCTTCTGGATATTCTAAAAATGTGCTTCCTCTTTTTACCTCAAAAGAAACTCCCGCTTCTACTGCTTCTGTTAAATAAGGTCTAAAATCAGGATATTGACAGTCTATTAGTTTAAAAATATCACGCATGGTAGAGCAGTTTGTCTCCCAAACTTCTCCAAATTTAGATAGGTTATTTCCTACTAATCTAACTTTTTGCATATCGTGAATACCTTGTTATTTGTTTTACCCAAAAAGGGTAAAGACTTTCTCTGCAAGAGAGTCTATTTTCTGCGTGATGCATAAATAGACCTTCTCCTAAATAAACCCCACAATGATTTGGTACAGTTGACCTAACTGAAAATAATATTACGTCTCCCTTTTCGGGGGACTCTGCTTCTACAAACCCAAAGTCTGTAAAATAGTCATCAAAATAGTTTAGTCCTTTCATCCACCAATCGTCTTCAAAATCAAGTAGAGGCAAAGTTATGTTGTATTCTTGCTTGTAATAATCTCGTACTAAAATCCAACAGTCTTGAACACCAAACTCATATGTTCTACCTAATAGGTTATTACTATCAGGGGGATGATAAGTTGTTTTTTCACCGTCCGGAACTGAATAAACTGTGTAAGGTATTTTTAAAAAATCACTTGCTTTTTTGTCCGCTTCGCTCAATTTACTAGAACTATTTGTGTGACTATGAACTATTGAGTGTATATCTCCTTGAAAATGCGCTTGTAAATATTGAGTAGAATCTAAGACAAAATTACTTTCTTTATCTTCAGCTACATTATCGCAAGGAACCCAAACTAAATGACCTTTTTTATTTAATAATATTCCGCAAGCTTCTTCTGGATACTTATCTAAACAATAACTAAGTATCTCTTTATCTATTTTGCTTAGCACCAGGAAATCCTCCAAATGGGATTGCTCTTCTATTGTTTTTCTGTAGCGCATATCCGGGCAACTGTCCAGCAAGTCCAATTGCTAAGTATCTTTTTCTACAAGACTCTAGTTTTTTACCACAACTATCTCCTCGAGTCCAATATTTACCTTCAGAAGGACTGACCCTTGAAACAGAAACTCTAGTAGTTTGCCAAATCATTTTTCCGCTTGTTGCGTCATTAAAAAGTTTGTATTCATTGTAAGACTTTTGCGTGTAAGCCTTACTATCTTCACCAAATACAAAATTAGTATACACTCTTATTCTTCTAAAGTTTGAATTGGTATCTGATGGCTGACTAGTGGTAACTCCAACACACTGCCAATACTCTTTTACATTACTTTCTGTAGTTGTAGAACCGTCCGTATTTACTCGCTCTAAATCTACTTCAGTGTAATAGTAATTATTTAACTTAAATGTAGAAGTTACCGAAGCAGCATCTTCGGCTACACCCCCAACAGAAGGGTCCAAATCTGCTGAAAATAATACATACTCATCTTCTTTATTTACATAAATAGTTCTAAGACTCAAATCTCTAACATTAGTGGTAGATAGCGGTACTCTAAATTGACAGGATTGTTTCCACGTACACCCACCGTCAAGGTTTGTTCCTCGAGCCGGATCTGCACCTGTGTATTTCCAAGGACATGCACCTCCAATAATAATTCTTCGAGGAAGCATTATTCCTTCTAAATCATGGGGAGCAGAAAGTTCAAAAATAATTTCAGACCTTGTTTTAGACGCTATTCTGTCAATAATAAAGGTTACTTTTGGAAACTCTATTGGAGCATTGCCTGCTCCGGTATCCCCAGACTCTCCAACTAAATACTTTTTAAGGGTAGTTCTTCGTGTAATTCGCCGTCCTATTAGATCTTCATAATCCAAACTACCTACTTCTCTTCTAAACAAATTTAAAACATTTGCAATTGTTATTGTTGGACGAGCTTGAGAACCGTCTGCACTTACATCAATTCCTTCGAACTTAACAGGAATACTTTGATAAGTTCTTGCAGTTCCATTGGAGTCTCTAAACTGTATGTTTCCTAAACTTTCTGTAAGCTGAGTAGTAAATCTTGCATACTGATTGTCAACATACTCTATTTCAAATAAATGTATGTAATCTGAATCAATAGATTGATCTTGTACTGTTGCAATTAAGTCTGTCATGCTTCATAAACTCTTCTTAGTTGTGCTTGAATGGTAAAATTTTCTTCTTGTACGTAGGTTTGCGTAAATCCACTACATACTACTTTTATTGTTTTTTCATTGTCGGTAGAGCTATCCAAAACTCCTGTTGTTTCTTCTAGGCTTGCATGGTCTGGTACAGTTAAAGCAAAAGAAGTGACTCCTCTCAAACTTGAAAAGAATCCTGCAATATCGTCAGCTTCAGCTTTTGGTCTATTCATAAACTGTAGACTGTAGTTTTCAATTTTATTATTTCTACCTCTACTAATTCTTTGCTCATAACCATCACCAAAAGACACTACTTGAGTATTCAATTCAACGCTACGATTGAATCCTCTATCAGGAGTAATCTGTCTTGAGCCGTAAGTAGATGAAGTTGTAAATCCAAGTGCCATTATGCTGCTCCTAAGTTACTCAGGATTCCTCCTGGTCTCTTTTGTCTCTGCAATTCTTGCTGTACTGCAGTAGAGATTGCTCTTCCGAGGTTTTCTCCGTCTCCCTCTCGATTTTGTGTTTGAGTACCTCCAGATGCATCTACATTTACCACTACTGAATTATTCTGCTGAGAATTTCCTCCGCCTGAAATCTCTACTGGAATCTCATTTCCATTTGGAAGAGGTACTACTGCTTCGGTTCCGTGTAAAGTTGCAGGGTATCCTCCTTGAGGACCGCTTGCAATACCTCCCGCTGAGTATCCGGGCATTTTTGATCCATTGCTGAAAACTCCTCCGTATCTTCCTGTTACTCCTCCAGTTGCAGCTGCAGTAGTAACTGCAGCGGTTAAGGCGCCCAAGGCTCCTGTATTCGCAGTTGTATTTGCTTGATCTACAGGTTGCATGAACTTATCCCACGCATCTTTTACAAGCATTATCAATTGAAGTGCTGCGGTTACTGCAGCAAGTTTTTTTGCGGCTTCTTCATTACCTGTTAAAGCAAAAACAGCACTTCCTAAAGCTGCTACATTTCTTCCTGTTTCTAAAGCACTATCCATTGTCGCAGAAGTTAACTTTTTTGTGGCTTTTGTTTGTTCATCTCCATCGCCACCTTCTCCACCGCCTTCTCCACCGCCTAAAATACCACTCATGGAACCTGCTGCTGCGCCTTCTCCGCCGCCGATACCACCCATAGGATCTTGTACCATGGTAACATAAACAGGCATTGCAGCACTTGCTCCAAGACCCATACCGTCTAAACCACCACCGCCTGCAACTGCTCCTGCTATTCCAGTGCCAAGCTTACCTGCATTTGCACCTTGCGCGAGGGCCCCGCCACCGCCTGTTGGAGACATAAAGCCTCCTCCAGTTACAGGAGGAGTAGCCACAGGAGCGGTTACTGAAGGAGCAACAGGAGTTTCTTTTTGTTTAGTAATAAACTTATCTTTAAAGTCTCCTACTGCATCTCCCACAAAATCAGTAATTGGCCGAACTAAAAACTGTTGCGTTAAAGATTTTTGTAGCTCTTCTAAAAAACCTCTGCCAATTTCTTTCAGTTTTTCTCCGAGATCCATGGTTTTGTCGCTCAAAGAAGCAAACATAGCATTGAACGCATCATTTAAAGAGCTATCAAAAGACTTCGCCGCGCTATCTAACAGTTGATTAATTGGCCTTAAAGCCTCTACCGCGCGCTCAGCGTCTTCTACTACTTTTGTTAAGCCTTGCTGATTCGCATCACGAGTGGCTAAAGCAAGTTCTAGTGCTGCTGCTTTTGCTCCGGAGTAATCAAGACCTTCAAATATTGCTGCAGCTTCTTCAAAAGATTCCTTTAAATCATATCTCTTTTTTAGATCTGCTTCAAGAGCTAAAGCCTTTAGTTTTGCAGCTTCTGCTAATTTTTGAGCGTCGAGTAGTTCATACTCTAACTCTATCGCTGCAACCTTTCTATTGTACTCTTCGTTTATTTGTTTCTGTCTTTCTACTAAAGTATCGCGCTCTAGTTGTGCTGTTTTTTCAGCAATGAATCTTTGCTCGTCAAAGAAAGGATTTCTTGCAGACTGCTCTGAAGCTTCCATTTGAATTGCTTCTTTTGCCATCTTCTGTCGAATATCAAAGATTTTTTGTCGAATATTCGCTTCTCTGTTTAAGGCTGCATTTATTTTTTGGCGAAATTGAACTTCTTGAGAGTCTAGTTGTGCCTTTTGTAGTGCATCTTGTAGCCCCAGTCTTTTTCTCAAAATAGGATCCATTTCTTCTGCGATTCTATTTCTTTCAGTTTGAAGAGTAATATCCCTACTAGTATTTTCTACCGCTAGCCTTGCTTGCTCTAGCTGTGCTCTTTTCTCGGATGTAAAGGTTGCTGCATTATTTTTTTGTTCTTCTTCTAGGGCTGTTACAATAGATTGTTGAACTCGTTTCTTACTCTCTAAATCAACTAAGCTTTGACTTCTTTTTATCTTTTGCGCATCGAGATTTGTTAATTTTTCTTGAAGGCTTATTCCTTTGGTCTCCATTTCCGCAGCTCTTTTTAGCTCGGAATTTCGAGTTTTTGCAGCAGCTACATTCTTTTCTACTGCTGCTCCTATTGCATCGTAAATTTTTCTTAAGAATCGACCTCTCTCAGCCTCTTCGTCTATTTGTTCTAGAGTTTCTTTATGAATCCTGATCTGGTCTTCTTTAAGTTCGTTGAATCTTTCTTGATTTCCTTCAAGGGGCGTAAATTCCTCTCCGTCCATGAATCCTTCAACAGTTATGGTCTTGGGCTTGTTCCTGCTCATTTGACCCCCTGTTCTGTTAGGATTTCTCATTGTTCGACTTTCTAACTCAGGAATATTAGGGCCCGCACTTGTTTTCTCCAACATCGCGTTAACTCTAGTGCCTGCCTGAAGCAAGTCTTCTTCTATTTGAGATAAAAGGTCTGCTCCGAAAGGCTTGGACCCCGTCTCTATTAATTTATCTAACGCTTTATCTGTTTCTGCCATGATATTTGCAGCCTGTTCAAAAGCATATTTTACGTTTCCAGCCTCACGAGCAACTGCTTTTAAAGCTTCAATTTCTTGTTCGTTTAAGTCTCTATTGTTCTCTAGCGCATCTCCTAAAGCGTGGAATTCTACTCCTAAAACTCGAGTAATACTTGCAGTTTCTTTCAATTTTTCTTTTAGCTCGTTAAATCCTTTTGCATTTTTTACTCTTTTATTGTCTAATCTATTAAAATCTTGAATAAGTTTTTCTACATCTAAGCTTTGTATTTGACCTGCTCGAGCTACTATTGCGGTTTGAGCTGATACTTGATTTTGACTTAAAAAATCATTAGTTCTTTGCAGCTCTTCATTTAGAGTTTTGTATTTTTCAATACCTTGTTCTACTTGCTTGTTTACTCGCTCTTGTTGTTTATCTACTTTTTTTAGAGACTCCACTCCTTTCATTACTGCGCCATAGAGAAGAGCACCCAATGAAAAAAGTAAACTAATCCAGCCTAGCGCACTCAGGAACTTAGCTGCACCCGCACCGAGGCGTGCAAACATTGTTTCTCCTACAGCTCCTGTTGTTGCCATTTGTAGTTCAAGCTCTCGTTGCTTTAGTTTCATTTTATCTACAGAACGAGCAAAATCTGCTTCCGACATTTTATTGGTTTTTACTCTATGCTGATAAACCTTATCTAGCATCACGATTTGGTCTTGAGTAAACTTTTTCAGCACTCCAGTTCTTTTCTGAATGCTTCCCTCTTCAAGTAGTCTCGTTTGTTTATGATAGTGATTTAAAGCACGAAGAGCTGCTCCTTGAGATTTTGAATCTGTTTTTGTACCTGCTAAAAATCCTGTAGCTCCTGTTTGGGGAGCACCTGCAAGTATTCCTGTGGGTGCTGTAGCTCCTTGAGCAGCGCGAACTTCTACATATTTTTGTTTTGTAAGCTCTAGTTCTGCTCTAAGTTCAGCTAGCTTTTTCTTGTTCATTTCAATTACTTCGTTAGAGTTCATTCTCCATTGATGTAGATTTGGAAGAATACTTCTAACAATTGAGATTGCAAACAAGCCAACCACTCCAACAAGAGCTGCCATATTTTCGCTTAAAAACTTTGCAAAACCTGCAATTGGGCCAGAAATAAATTCATAGATAGATTTTTTGATATCATCAAAAGACTTTAAAAATTGATTTAACGCGGCAGTTGTAGGGTCTAATTGAGCTTCTATTAAGCCAAACTTTTCTTCTGCTTGACCAAGGACTTCATTGGCTACAGCTTGGCTTCTTTCAAATGCAGTTAAGGCAGTTACAGGCTTTCCTATGCTTTGTGCATATTTTTCTGTGGCAGTTTGTAGTCTTAGAATGATGCCTAATTCATCTAAAACTTCTGGTTCAGCTTTTACAACACCACGAATTAATCTATCAAAAGAATCTGCTAAGTCTCTTCCTAGTGCTATTGACGCATTCTTTGCGGCTTTTCCTAAGCGCTCCAATTGATCTGGAGTTAAACCTGCAGAAGTACCAATTGCTGCAGCTCGGGCTGCTTCTGCGTACCCTAACTGAGCATCAGTTGCATTTTGTATTCCTTGAGTAATAGTTTTGTACGCAATACCAGAAGCAGCGCCCAAAGCTTCTTGACCAGCAATTAAGTTTCTAAAATCGGTCGCAGCTTTAAATACTTGGAAGGCTGCAGTAATGGCAAAGACTTGAGCAGCAATGGTAGCATAGACCTGAACAAGCCCGCCCATTCCTTGAGACATCTTTGAAAAGTTTTTAGTAGCATTTGCAGATATGTTAGCCGCGCCTTTAACATTTCTATCCAGCTCTCCTGCTGATTTAGCAGTTCTTTTATTGGCTGCATCTTGCTCATCAAGGGCTTGGCGAAGCTTTTTGCTACTAACAGTAGCCTTCTGCATCTTGCCATTGACTTCAATGTCTATTTGAATTTTCTTTGCCATTAGCCTTTAATATTATGGGTGAAATTTTTTCCACCGCTTTTTGCTTTACGCTCTTCAGCTTTTCTGCGTTGTTCTGCTTTTTCTGACTTATCTCTTACTATTTCGTTTTCGTACATTTTCATGAGATAAAGTATTATTTTTGGCTCTTCTATCTTGTAGAGCTTAAAATAATAGTCTATTCCATCCCAGTACTTCCCCATGTAGGTTCCACTCATTCCCTCATAGTGGTCTGGTAATAGGCTGAACATAAAAAATGCCACTTGAACTTCTTCGGGAAAATCCGAAAGTTCGAGCGGCATTTTGGCTGGGTCTGGTTCTTGCCCAAGTTGTTCGCAGATAGCGAGGTACTTATCTACGTCAACCTTAGAGTCAAATTCTTTGATGTACCGTCGGTACAGCTTTTGAATTTCCCCTATTTGGCTCCAGTAAAATTTTCCAGATCACCGACTGTTTCAGTAACCCATGTGTCGAAAGTGTTGGAGTTTTTCATCAACAGTTCCGCGTTGTCTTGAGTGTAAGGCAACGAATCATCGGGGTCAAAGTCTGAAACATCTACCAAAAGAAGCTCTTCTAGGTAACGATACTTTAAGCCTGACCAACCTTTAATTACTGCTTTACAATACTCTACTAGAAATTTGTCTTCGTCTAATTCTTCGATAGGCTGTCGTGTTTTCTTGTCGAATTTAGTAGACACACATCGCTTTCGTAATTTCAAAAGCTCTTCACGGCCTAAATAAGTTAAATCAACGTCCATGCCTGTGAAGCCCGGGAAGTCAATTGATACGGTTTTACTTGGAGTAATTAAACTCGCTAAAGAGACGGGAGAGTCACTCATATTTAATCCTTGTTTGTGCATTAGAGTTAATAATTTATTTTGTAATTATAGGGTATGAGAGATGAGATGTCAAGGTTTATTTTTTGAAGGAGGGGATCATAAAAAAAGGGGCCGAAGCCCCTTATGGTAGTTTTAATTTTTATTATGGATCATCTCTAAGAATCGTGTCGCTGTCTGTAGCTTGACCTGCTGTTGGAGTTGTTACAACTGTTGCAACAGTAATATTAGCTTCATCGGCTGTATCAGCTCTTAGTTCATTTATTGCGGCTTGAGTAACAGTAATTATTGCTGCATTATTTACAATCTCTGCGCTGTATGTCTGCTCAACATCACCGTTTCCACTAGTAAGAGTTGCTGAGAACAGCTCTCCGTTTGCATTCGTGGTAGCGGCAGTAATAGTCAAGTTTCCTGGAGTTGTATTAGTAACTGTAGAATAGCTAAGAGTAGTTGCTAATGTTGGAGTGCTTCCTGCCTGTACTCCAGTGTAAATGATTGTAGCTTCATTTGTAGAGTCAATGCTTGAAGGCAGAGCATGGAAG
>Ga0213865_10000943_pt1 | contig 19191 bp, 27 predicted proteins | sample PICome_6_FD_160100 | JGI IMG/M metagenome (GOLD analysis project Ga0213865, IMG submission 160100) | Coastal seawater microbial communities near Pivers Island, North Carolina, United States - PICO282 | ecosystem: Environmental > Aquatic > Marine > Coastal | place: USA: North Carolina...
GTTTGCCATTAATGTAATCCAATGCTATTTTATATAATAATACTTGCTCAGCCTCGTGGCTTATGCCGTTATTTCCGTGAGTCGTGGTTCCTGATGAATTACAAATGATACACTCAGTATAATGATTGGTAGAAGTCTTTATCCAACCTAGACCTTTACAGTCTTTACACTTTGTGTGTTTGCGTATTAATTTATTCATATTAAATTTTAAGTTGTGTTGCAAGTACTTATTGTAAAGAAAAAAGGGGATGGGATCAATGACCCCACCCCCTTGTATTATTGTTGTTTATGAGTAGTTTTAGTTACTTAGTATTTCTGGCTCTAAGTCTTTAGTTATTTCATAATCAATTTCTGCTGCATCCTCTATTTCTTTTGGTGCAGTAGGGACTTCATCATCACCCCAGTCCACATTACTTCTTGAAGTCAATTGACCATAAGCATATTTATTAGCATATGCCATGTTATTAAGCGTATAACCAAACTCACCTAAAAGCTTAATAATCTTTTTAACTTCTTGTGGAGTAAACCAACCTGTATTTGGATTTTTTTTACTTTCTGTAAAAAAATCTCTAGGCTCAAGGGATGCTAAACCATCTAAGGTCATTCCTTTTTTTGGTGTTTCGAAATGATTGTTTATTTTTTCAACCAAATCTATTTCATACATAAATCCTTCACAGTTATGAAGGTAGGCTTTATTTGCTTTTATCATTATAAACTCCTCTGTTAATTGTTAATGATATATAAAATTTAAATTGCTCAGATAACTATGCAAGTCTTTTTTTAAAAAAGTTACACCTCTTGGTTGATATTAACTCACTAAATATTTTATAATCATAGCAGCTATTATGAGCCACAGTAAATAATAATTATCGTTGTATGGATACCTCATTTTTTTGGTTCTCTTTGTTCTTTACCTTCCATTAATTCTGCAAGTCCTCTACCATAACCTTTAGTCGTTCTACCTGGTTCATTTGCTCTAGGAGTCGGATAAAACTTTCTTGATGGCGAGCCCGAAGATTCTTGCCATTTGTGGGACGATTGCGTTTCCGAGACTTTTGATTCTGCTTGCTCTATCTTTGTCCAATTCTCTGGAAATCCCATTAGGAACTCCACAAAGGTTGGATTCAATTTGCCACCAGGTTTGATTGGTTGATTTACTTTGTTCACTACATCGTTCAACTTGGCTCCGAACTTGGTTCCAGTGCCAACCCTCGTTACACTCCAACCTGATGAATTCTTTTTCACTGTCTCTGGTGGTGCCACTACATCCATTCCACAACTCGCTGATGGTGTTGGAAACATTTGCATGTGTGCCGTCAGATTGTGTTGAGCTGCAGCTTTCTCTCCCTTCCTCTTGATCAGAGTCTCTGCATCTTCCTGGCCCGAGGATCGTGGAGTTGGATACATTCTCACTTGATCTGCTGCTATCCGTTGACCCAAACTGTGACCTCTCGTTTTCCCTACTGAGGGTGGTACCTTGTTCACTGAGTCCTTCCAATCTCTTGCGTTCGGTGTTGGATACATCTTCATCGTCTCCATATCCATTACTTCTCTCATGTCCTTTGTTGGCTTCCCCGTTTGCACTTGTTCTGATAGACTCCCTGGAGGTATTGATGTCCTCCCCGTTTTTTTTCTCATCTCTATTCTTTTTCTCATTGCATCTGGACTCCGCTGCGAGATATCCATTGTGCTTGGAGTGAGCCACAATCCAGACTCTGAACCTTTGGTGCCAAGCACCGATGCCTGAAGCTGGTATAAGGAAACATTGGACTTCGAAACCTTCACCTTCCAAGTCATCTTGCACCTGTCTGAGGACCATGCCGTTTTGGAGGTTAACAAGTCCTTGCACATTCTCCCCAATAACGAACTCGGGTTTGATTTCTTTAATGAGTCTAAACATTTCTGGCCAGAGATATCTGTTGTCATCTCTCCCTTTTTGTTTACCTGCGACACTGAACGGTTGACATGGGAATCCTCCCACAATGATGTCTGCTTCGAATTCTTTTCCTTTGACATTTTTTATATCTCCTTCAATTGGTACGTTTGGAAAATTCTTTTTTAAAACCTTTTGGCAAAATTCATCAAACTCTACAAACTTTACTGTATCAAATATATCAGTGGAATGAAGACCTAGACTGAAGCCTCCTATCCCACTGAACAAGTCTAATACCTTGAGTTTAGTTTTCAATGTACTCTTTTCTTTTTTCATCCCTCATCTTCAAGAATTTAAATTTTGCAATCTTTAACATTCTTTCAAACAAGGCTTCTGCTTTGAACGTCTTAGCTATATTCATTATTTTACCATTCACTATAAAAGTTAGTGTATTATTAGCGTGGTCTAATTCTATAGTGAATAGTTCTTTTGCTTTGACTCTTGTATCAACTCTTTTTAGATCTTGTTCCGTCATCATGACCATCTCCGTTTAATAATTTTTTTTTAAAATTTTCAACAGTTATTTTATTTTTTTTAGCTTGATGCTCTACATAGTCATTTAAAAGCTTTGAAACCATAGCTCCTGGAGCTCTAAACTTTGATTTACAAAGTGCTTTTAATACTTTGTAATCTTTAGATGCAATTGCAACTGACTTCCATTTATTGATGTCCATTATTTTTTTCCTCCTTTATTTCTTTTAATAATTTTTTGTTATAGTTAACCCACCATTTATCTTTTGGTAATTTAGCTGTAAATCTTTTTTTATCTGAAGTTATTCCTCTTGGACGAATGTAGATTGAATTTTCATCAACTTCTGTAATTCTAAAATCTACATGACATTTATCATCCCAAGGACTCATCATACAAATTTTTATTTCTTCATCCATATCATGATTTTTAAAACCCCCAGTCTCGCCTACAAGATTCATAACTAATTTTCTTGGAGTCATAACTTTATTTATCGCCATCTTTAACCTCCATATCTTCTGTTAATACAAGTGGCTTTTCAATTGGAGTTTCTTTATAATGATTAACTCTCCAGTCTTCTATTTCTTTTTCACTTAAAGATTTAACCATCTTAACTGCATCCTCAATAATCATCATCTGAGTATTGGCTTGGTGAAGTTTTGTTAGAAGTTTAAAATTTTCTAACCTAAGATGTTTTACCTCTGTACCTAATGCATTAATACCTTCATCAAGTTGTTGCATTATATCTTTTGGTTTATGTGCTGCATTATTCATGCATGTCCTCCTTTGTTGGTTCATTTTTTCTTGTTTCGATTTCGTCAAATACTAAAATGGTAGCTAAGGTTTTATCTACTGGATAATGTTTTCTATTTATATCATCCTTAAAATTAATATTAGCTACTCCATCTATATATATATCTAAATGCATCGAGTCTTCAATTGGTGTACCATCAGCTTCGTGAAGCGGGATGCTTGCTAATTGTTCATCGATTTCAGACATGATAGACTTGAGTATTGGACTTTTACTTTTTTGTTTCATGTCATCTTAAATATATGGGATAAAAACAAATGTCAAATTAATTATGAAATTTATTTTAATATATACAGTCTGCGCTTATATTGATGGTAGTTGTTTACCCGATACTCAATATCCTAAAATATTCGATACCTGGAAAGAGTGCACAATTACAGGATTAGATACTACAAAAAAAGTTATTGAATTTTTCTCACCAGAAGATATAGAGAAGTATCGTCTTGGTCCACGATTTGTGTGCCAAGGTACTAACACAATTTAGGATGATTTTAAAATTTATATTATTATATTCATTTTGTTTGAATATGCCGGATGGGGCTACTAAGTGCTCACAAAATATAGTAGATAACCTCTCAGATGGCCCAGGATGTCGTTCTAAAGGAAAACATATAGGGATGACAATGAAACGACAAATCAAAGAAATAGGGGGCTCTATGGCCCAATATAGCATACATTGTATAGCTATTGACAGTGAAGGTTATAATGTTGACCATTCTTTCGAAATATCTTATAATATCTTATGACAGCTTATCGTATAAGAGCTGCTATGGGAGGAAAAAGCTTAGACCATGTAGTCGAAGCTACCGATAGCAAAGAAGCAATACTTAAGGTGTCTGAACTAGTGGACCAAGGTAAACTTGAAATTGTCGAAGATGGTTTCACGGGAAACAAAAGGGTTCACATAACTTATGAGGAACTTAAAAATGAGTCCTAAAAAAATAGAGTTGTTGAAAAAACTTCAAGAACTTGAAAATAAGTGGTCGTCTGAGTTAATGACCCATGGTGGTGTTCATACTGGGATGACTAAAATTGAATCTGATATTAAGTCTACAAGAAACGAAATTAAATATCAGGACGTACAAGAAAACTTACAAGCAACAGCTTAAGTTTTTATTGTAGTTAAAAAAGTTTATCTTTTTCCTAGGGGTTCTGTCGGCTTTCCAAACTCGTAATGATTTATAATCTTTAATAATTTTTCTTTTTTACAAACTGCATAAGGTATAAATAATTTTGCAAGATGGAATGCATTTCGATGAGAGCATCTCCATCTCCACTGAGGTATCTTTGCTAAACTTCCTTTACCAATACCTTTGTAATGAATACTACCTACCTTAACAATATCATAAAAATTTTTAATAGAATTTAAATCGTTCTGCGCAACTTCCATAGCGACATTCCATTTTAAATAAGTTTTACCGTTTGGTTTATTACATTTGTATTGTGCATAGTTAACGCTACCATCTGCATCAAACAAACCTGCTGCATAACCTATTAGATCCTGGTTACCGTGAGCCGTGTTTCTATTATTTAGCATCACCCCAACTCTTTCCAAGACCATATTCAACAACAGACGGTACATCAAATTCAATTGTACTTTCCATTATATTTTTTATTTCTTTAGCATGTTCCTCATCTCTTACATTAAAACATAATTCATCATGTATCTGTAACATTGGTAAGTGACCTGCCTCAACACAATCCAACATAGCTTGTTTTGTTTGGTCAGCTGAAGATCCTTGGATTAATCTGTTCAAAGCTTTATAAGTATATGCTCTTTTAATATTGTTTGCTCCATATTTAGCTACTGCATTCTCATATTTTTCTGCAATATGTAGGCCAAAGTCTTTAGTTTCCCACATATCAAATCTACATTTTCTACCCTTCTTAGTTCTAATCACACCATCATTAGCAGCTTTAAGCATACATCGATCAGATAGTTTTTTAACAAAAGGTACCTTCCTATTATATTTCACAATCAATTCATCGGCCTCTTCTTTTGTTACCCCTAAAGAATTAGCTAATTTATTTTTACCCATTCCATACATTAATCCTAGTCCAATCGTTTTAGCTTGAGTTCTTTCAATACCAACTAAGTCTGCAATTGTTTGATGAAAATCTGCGCTAGAATCTTTATAAGCTGCCATCAATTCTTCAGACCCTTCATAACCTAAAGCCGATGCATAGTGAACCGTCATTCTTGGTTCTTGTTGTGAATAATCAAAGCTACCCCATTGGTAGCCTTCCTCCGGTATAAACAACCCTCTAATCTTAGGACCAAACTCTTTATTTCTGGCAGGTATTTGTTGTAGGTTTGGATTAGACATACTGAGTCTGCCTGATACAGTGCCTCCAGTATCTGATCTAAGTTGTTGAATCTCTCCATGAATTCTACCGTTGACCTGGTACTTCATAATAGAAGATAAAAAAGTTCCATGAAATTTATTGATCTCTCTTGCACTCACAATTAATTGTGCTATTTTGTTTTTATTATTAATCAACCAATTTTGTGTAAACGATGGTTCCTTTGTTTTTTCGGTTCGTGGGTAGTCTAACTTCAGTTTGTCAAAAGCTTTGGCAATCTGGCGGGGTGCCCAGATATCTATTTCTACTCCTGTTTCTTTCTGTATATCCCGTAGTATTTCTTTTTCTTGGTGCATCATTTCTTTTCGTAATGCTTCAGCTTTTTCCACTTGGACTCTCACTCCTCGTTGACGCATCTTTATTAGGGTTGGAAGCAATTGCATCTCCATTTCCCATACAGTAGTTAAACTCTGAGTTTTAATTTCTTGTTCAAATCTTTTCCATAATTTTAAAGTTAGTTCTGCATCTTGCTCTGCATAATAACCAACATGTTCTGCAGGTAACTTCCACATCTCTGCTTTAGGGTCTACGCCATGATCTGCTGCAGCTTCTCTTAATTCTGTTTCTGCTTTTATCTCTCCAAGATAATCTACTGACAATGCATTCAATGAAAAACTAAATCTGTTTTCGTCTATGAGTGCAGCCGCAATCATAGTGTCTATGATCTCACCCTTAACTTCTATACCAGATGCTTGTAACCAACCTACATCATACTGAGCATTATGAAATATTTTTTTACAAGGTAAAGCACATACATCTTTCATGTATTGTTTAACTTGTTCTGGTATCATGTTGCCACCACCTAAATGATTAAATGGAAAGTATCCCTTCCAACCATCTACTGCTACTGCAAAACCTACAATCTCACCTTTACCTAAAGCCCAACCAGCTCCAAGTTTATTATTAATGCCATCGTCTCTTGTCTCTAAGTCGATAGCTATTTCTTTGGCACCAGATAAATCTTTATATTCACTTGGTGTATTCCACATTGATTTTTTGAATGTTAGTGTTAATTGTAGTCCGTTCATATGTTTCTTCTTTCGTTGGTATGTTTTTTAATTTTATATAACAATCTGCACAGTAATATTTTTTATCATCAATAATAACTGCTTTCTTATTGCAGTTCCTGCACTTTATCATTAATAAATTTTTGTTCGATTAACTTATTTAACTTATCTTTATTACTAAATGCAAACAATGCTGCATGGTAATTCTCTGGAAATATTTCCCAGTAAGGACCTTCAGTACCAGAACACCCCTCTCTTGCAGGATATATCTCAAGGGTAAACCCTACCCCATCAACTTTAATTTCTTTTTTTATTGTTCTTGAACTTGGCATTTACTTTTTTCTTTTTTTATCTTTTAAGTGCTGCTTCTCTAATTCACAGTAATGAATTATCTTATTAATATCTTCTATTGTTTTACCCTTAAATAAATATCTACACACATATTTAATTACATTTGCTTGAAAAGGATTAAGACCATTTTTTCTTATAAAAGTCCAAGGTTGAATCAAAAAGCTACGGTAGTGATTCCCTCCAATTTGTTTTTCATCAGCATCTTTAGCTTCATCGAACATTGCTTTATTTGTCATTTTTCTCCTGCACGTAAATTAAATAATCTGATCCAATTGGATAGTTATATTTATAGTCAGTTCGTAATAAATGTAAAGTTTTTCTTGCTCTTGTAGCACCGGTATACCATACCTTACGTTCATCACTTTTTTCTTGTTTGTTTTTATTATCATAATCTGACGGATAGTTACCTTTACTATAAAGCACTACATGATTTGCCTCTCCACCTTTAACACTGTGTATTGTATCTATAGTAATTAGTGGGTCTTTATCTAATTCTTTTTGTCCATAGGTTCTAAGTAGTCTAATAAATTGTCTTACTTGTCTTGGTTTAAAGTTTCTTCTAAGTATCCAGTACCAAGGTTTTTTTGAGTCCTCTTCTTTTAATTCTAAACCACACCACTCTTTTAAATCTTGAAAGTTATATTCTCTTAAGTCTGGTTCATTCCTCCAAAACTTATCTAATCTATATGCAGGATCTGAAAGTTCTCTAATAAACTTATACATATTTCTTGCTTGTTTCTTATCTATCTTTTTATCTTTAGTGATAGCAGTCCACGCCTTAATTGCTTCCCATTGTTTTACATCAAAACATTTTGTATCTTTATTATCTTTAAAATATAGACCTGCATCTTTAGCTAACATCCTAAGTTCATTAACTGTTTCATTTATTCTGCCTAGGATATACCAATCTTCTTTTAACTTATTAAAAGGTATCTCCTTAAATGATAAGTAACTCTTTACATAACCTTTACTATCACCAGGTAAGTATTCTTTCTCTTCACTATCTTTAATACCTCTTCTAATAACTTGTGAAAATTTATAGATAGCCTCTCCAAATCTTTGAGTCTTTCTTAATTTTACTTTTCGGCCTGGAAAAAACTTTGTAAAATATTTTGGATCTGCACCATTCCATTTATATATACCTTGGTCATCATCACCTGCTAAATATATTTTCTTAGCTTTCATGGCCATCTTATAAATAACTGACCATTGAAGTGGTGTACAATCTTGTGCCTCATCTAATATTAAAACTTTAAGCGATGGGAAGTCTACTTCTTTAATTGTTCTCTCAATCATATCATCGAAGTCGATGAATGATCTTTCTCCTCCACCTTGTTTGTAATGTTCGTAAGTTGATATCTTTCTATGAAAAACAGTTAATGAATCTTTTTTATAAGACTCTCTTTTGTATGCTTCCTCTGGAGTAATTAATAAATTTCTTGCTTTACTGTAAATTCCTAACGACCAATCTTTAAATGTAAATGCATCATCAGCTAATCTAGTATCAGAAGTTTTTATTATTTTAGTTTGTAATGCAAAATCAATAGCACAATGTTTAGGATCAAATACTTCCTCTTGAAAGTATCTTCTACAATATGTGTGTAGAGTTTTGAATCTTAAAAAATCTTCTGATGTATAATTAGGAAAAGAATCCATAGCTCTTCTTACTGCAGTGTTCACTGCTTTGTTTGTAAAAGATAAGTAAGCTATATCAGATGGTTGTACTCCTCTTCTTAAATGACTTTTTAAAACTCTTTCAATTAAAGTATATGTCTTACCTGTACCTGGTGGACCAAATATCTTTATGGTCTTCCTGTATAAGTCTTTAAGTATTTTAAGTTCTAAATTTTCCTGTGTGGAAGTCATCATCCATTTCCGATACTGTTTTCTCATTACCTTTAGCAGCGTTACTTATGTTTTTGTAATCTACAAACTTAGGCATTTTTACAAACCAAACATTCTTAACACCTTGATGATAATCTAATCGTTCACATCCCAACATATTTAAAGCTTCAGCTGAACTTCTAAATACTTTATTCTTTCCTAAGAAATCTTCAAAGGTTATCTTTTTAAAATAACAAGTGTTAGTTTCAGAATCTAAAACAACATACTTATCTTTTAGTTTATCAAAGTCATCCTCTTCAATATGACTCTCAAAGAATTTTTTAAGAAAAGTATATTTTTGTTCTTCAACTGAATCTTCAAACTTCATCTTATCATTCTCAACTGCCTTCTTTACTAATGCAGCCATAAGCATTTCAAATGGAGAAGGACCACTTCTTGGCCTAGGTAATGTAACCCAATAGATTCCATACTTAAGTAATTTAACTCTAAAAGATTTTTCATCCTTCATATCTTCTGGATTGATTACTATTTTCTCTCCTTGAAATGTAAATGCATATTCAATTGATGTTGGACTTCTAGTAAATTCTATATCCTCAAAGTCATCTATTAAATCTGGTACTTGTGATCCGATACCTAACTTTCTAAACTTACATAAATCTTTATTACATATAGGTGTGATAGCGCCAAGCTTTGGTGGACACTTGTAATTATAATCTTTTTTGATAACAGATTTTGCAACAGAACTTTCCACTTCTTTTGGATCCATAGGTGTAACAAATATCTCCTGGTTTCTTTTTTGAAGTATTCGTGACATCTCTTCTTTACTAATATTGCCGTCTGCTTTTTTCATTTCAAGCACACCAACATTGTAGAGTAAATCATTTCTGTGATTGCCAGACCACTTATCCATAATCATTTTTTGTATACATGGTGGATAATGTTTCCAATCCTCTTCTGGTTCGTATTCTTTTACTTTTAAACTATTTAATTGTTCTAAAGATATTGTTTTCTTTTTAGCTAATTCTAAAAAAGTTCCTATCATTACTGGTGTATTATTTTCATCATAAGCAAACTCTGTAGTGGCATTCATATTGAAGTAAGGCATGTTCATGCACTTATTCATAGGAAATACTTCTAATGCTTGAAAGAAATTTTTATTCCACTCATTTAATTTTTTAAGAACATCTTTAACTGGATACCACCCATCTAAGAATAAAAATAAATGTAGACCACCAGACTTTGATCTTACCGGTACTAATGGTAATTGATTGTCTCTAACAATATCTATAACTTTCTTTTGTGAATAATCTTTATAACTCTGAGGATCTATATCTATACATCCCCATTTACATAGGTCGCCTTTCTCAGGCATAATCCCTATTCTTTGTTTACCGTTTATATGATCTGTCCATAATTCAAGAGTAACAGGTTCGTGTTTCGTGAATGTATCACTAACCTTCTTGCCCCGTTCATCTACTTCTCCCGTAAGAGAAGTAGTGATGAACAGTTCAGAATTACCCTCAAATATTTTTAAGAGCTCCCTTTCCATAAATTAAAATGGAACAGATTCTTTTGATACAGTGTTATTTCCTGCAGCTTGATTCTCATTTGAAAAATCAACCTTACCAAAAATATCACTCTTCATGGCACTTTGATAAAAGGCTTGTGTTGCCTCCAATGTTTTTAAATGTTCTTCAGAATTTAAAAACTTATCAAATTCAATTACCCAACCATACCAAGAATTTTTAGAATTAGATTCTTTGGTTGTAGATAATTTATAAGTAGTTGCCCATGATGGTGGATTGAAGAAACCTTTTTTACCTTGGGCTCTTCTAGTCATAATCATAGAATTCCAAGTTTTAGATTTCTTTTTCTGTGTTGATTTCAATGGGATCATTGCTTGTTCAACTGGATTATAATCTTTATCCAAAATATAAACAAAGTGATTTCCAGTATCCTCAACATAGTTACCATTTGGCAATCTATCTTTACCATCAGACTCTCTTGATGTTTGAGCCATGATAGATGGATCTGTGTGAATGTTTACGGGTCTTCCTAAACCTTCACCTTTATCCTTCCACTCGTTAAATGTGTTAATGTAAAGACATGGTACTACAATTAGACCTTCTCTACCTTTCCACACTGTACCAGATGTTTCACTCCATATGTCTCCTTGCTTTGCAGTGTCAACATACTTTCCGTCAGTCTCATCTAAGACTGGTGAGTTAGCATATAGTATTTTTAACATTGGAAGTTTTTGGTCTCGAGCCGTTACAAACTCTTGACCTTGCCCTGCCATATCTTCCAAATTAAAGTTACTTGGCAGGTTGTCTTTTTTAGTCGTGATCGCTTTTTCTTTTGTAATCATCGTTATTCCTTGGTTGTTATTTTAGTTTTATTTGCAACATAAGTTCCAAACAATTCAACAGGCACATCCTTACCTAAGTCCTGGATCTGTTCTCTAACAAATCCTCTAAGTGAACTAGGGTGTACAGATTGTTTTTGTTGAACTGGTAGTCCTTTTTGCTTCAGCTCCTCTACAACTGATTTAGCTTCATTGTCTTGCTTCATACCAAACTCCATAGTCACTTGATTTTTAATCAAATCACCATGACCGTTTTCTCGAAGCCAACTAAAAGCCTCATCAGTTTTAGACGCAGGTATTCTAGCTGAATAGAACGGCTTAACTTCAACAGACGATCCGTCTGCTAATTTAAGCATCGATATACCTGCTTGTTGCATTAAGTTTGGAATTGTTTGCTCAGAAAGAGTAGTCTCAGTTTCCTTCAACTTTTTTAGTTGCTCTTCAACCGTTTGCATCTGTTTCTGAGTTTCCAATAACTTATTGCAAGAATCGGCAATGTCCGAAGACATGCCAGTATCAACCGACACGGTTGATTCTGCTTCTAAGTCCATAAGAACCTCCTTGGTGCGAATCAATACATTATTTATTTGATTAATGCAAACAAATAATTTAAATAAATTGCTATGTATAATTATAAAACAAAACCCTTCAAACATCAAAAACAAGCATTAATTGAAGGGGCTAGACCCCACAACTTTGCATACTTTATGGAGATGGGGACTGGTAAAACTAAAGTAGCAATTGATAATGCAGCTTATTTATTTCAGGATAAGAAAATAGATTTTGTTTATGTAATAGCGCCTAATTCAGTTTATCAAAATTGGAAAAAAGAAATTAAAATACACTGTCCAGAAGAAGTTAATATGTATATTTGGAAAGTAACTAAAGATAAAACTTTTGAATATGACCCTAATAAATTAACATTTATATTAATGAATGTAGAAGCACTATCTCATGCATCAGGTAAAAAATGGTTAGAAAAAAAATTAATGAAGACTGGTATGAGAAGTATGATTATATTAGATGAAAGTACATCTATTAAAAATTTAAAAGCATCCAGAACTAAATCAATAATTAAATTAGGGCAGCTCTCTAGATACAAAAGAATATTAACTGGATCGCCAGTTACAAAATCACCATTAGATTTATTTTCACAATGTGCATTTTTAGATAAACAATTATTAGGTTACGAAACTTTTACTGTATTTAAATCTAGGTATGCTGTAATGTATAATATTGAACGAGGTGGTTACAATATTCAGATACCAAAGTATTATGTAAACTTAGAAGAGTTAGAATATAAAATTAAAAATTTTTCATATAGAGTTAGAAAAAAAGATTGTTTAGATATTCCACCAAAGATGTATGTTCAAAGACATGTTGAACTACCAGATGAACAAAGACAAGCTTATGAGAAACTAAAAGAAAATGCTTTAATAATACTTAAAGATGATGAAGTATCTTATAACAATAAACTAACTGAACTACTTAAACTACAACAAGTCGCTAATGGTTTTGTTAAAACTAATGAAGGTGAGATTGTTGAATTTAAAAGTAATGCTAAACTTAAAGAATTAATGAGTGTATTGGAGGAAACTCAAGACAAGTGTATTATATGGGCTAACTATGTTTATAATATAGAAATGATAAAAGCCAAATTGAAGGAGACTTATGGAGAAGATTCAGTGGTTTCGATATACGGAAAAGATTCTGTTGAAGTACGTAACGATGCTGTTGAAAATTTTCAATCTAATGATCGATGTCGCTTCCTCGTTGGTAACCCTACTGTTGGTGGTTATGGTCTTACCCTTACTGCTGCTAAGTATGTTATATATTTTAGTAATTCTTATAATTTGGAAGTCCGTCAGCAAAGCGAAGATCGTGCTCATAGACATGGTCAAACTTCTCAAGTCACATATGTAGATTTAATTGCTAAAGATACAGTTGATGAAATGGTATTACACAATTTAGAAAATAAAATAGAATTATCTGCTAAGACTCTTGGGGAACAGGTTCAGAAGTGGCTATAATTTTTTTCTTAAAATAAAACAAGCAATATGTCTGCCTGTTCCTTTGCCTTGAGATTTATCTTCTGTTGCTAACCACTTAACGTCTCCTAAATTTCTTATTTCAGCTCCAGCCTTAATCATCATTAATATCCACTTGTCTATTGGGTAAACAAGAACAACTTCTTTACCTTTCTCATTTTCTGCAATAGCTTTTCTAACCCAGGCAGTAGGTCCTTTCTTTTTACCTTCATGAATAATAGAACCAAAAGGTGGGTTTACATAATTTGATTTACCCCATTCATTTGTAAGTCCATCAAAATCATCTGGTTTAGGATAAGGACATGGGTCAAAATCAAAATTAAATTCATCATTTAATTCTTTCATTAAATCATCTGGAGTAAGCCAATAGTGTTTTCCATCCTGGCCATTCCCTTTATGAAATTTATTATCCTTTGGATGTTTTTTCTTCATGATATCTATTAACTCTCTCTAACCACTTTTCTTCATACTCACTTAATTTTACTTCATTCATTTTAAACTCTTGATACAGTTTATCTTTTGTACATACACATATTAAACCTTGTGTGATGGGGCCATATTGTTTTTTGTGCGCTAAAGAATAAGCTGCAATCTGATAATAATAGTCTTCAACATATTCTTCTCTCTTAGGTTTATTCGATTGTTTAAAGTCTATGATAGTTGGCTGTTCATCATATAGGCCTACAACATCTGTTGCTCCTGCCCATAAATCTTCATAAGCTAAACTAACTTCATTACCCCATACTACTTTTAGCTTTTCTAAGTTTTGTACAATTTCATGAGCCATGAGACGTGCTTGTGCACCATCAGCTGATAGATTCAAATATCCTTTACCATCTATATAATTCTCTAGTACATAATGCATTTCAGTTCCACGTGTAGCTGCTTGAGTGGTGATTCTTTGTGCTTCTTGATAACCAACTCTTTCTCTCCATCTATCAAGTGATGCTTTTTTTTCTTCTGATTGTGTAGCAGATAATATGGTTGTGACGGACGGTATTTTCTTTTCACCTACATTATAGGTCCGTGAGCCGTGCTCCTCTTGTCGTGTATATTGTTTATAGTCGTACTTATTCTCTCGTTTAAGATCAGTGATAATAAATTTATTTTCTTTTTTTATAAGACGCACAAGGTCTTTTAATTTAATTTAATAACAAGTGCAATGATTATTCCAACGAGAGTAGTTAATATAAATCCAGTAGATGCTAACATAATTTTTTCTAGTTTATGCACATCTTGGTGTATAGCATCTATTTTTTTATTTGTTTCTTCTTGCATTATTCTACATAGCCTTTCATGGTCGTCTATTCTTTGGTGAGCTAATATATCTTTATTTTCTTCACTCATAACTTATCCAAAAGGTTTTACCGTATCCAAAGCTAATGCCTGTTGTGCACTGGAACCAGCTGTAGGTGCTGCACCTCCACCAGTTTGAATAACTGGGAAGTTACTTTTTTGAACATTTTGAGGTAAAGGCATTTGTGCTTTACTTTGTTGTTCAATAACATTAGCTCCTTTTTCAAATCCATTAATTTCTGCTAACTTATCATCTCGTTCTTGTTTAGTAATTAAACCATCTGTAAACATATTACCAACTAATTGTCTGTAAATTAAGTTCATGGATCTGTTGATTTTATTTTGAACTACATCATCAGCTAAAATTCTTTTTTGTTCTGCAGTAGATAAACTTAAAAACTCATCTTTACCCATGTTTGTTGCTTTTACAATTGCTTCTATAGGTTTTCTAAACATTAAATTATTAAACTTAGGACTTAATAAAACTTTTGTTGCAATAGCGGGTGCAGCTAAAATAGTAATAGCTGGCATTGCTCCTAAAAATCCTGCAGCTAATCCTGCTGCCCCAAGTTGTCCTCCAGTGACTGCAGCTGGACTCATCATTTGTAAAACACTTCCTGCAGCACCTGCTTGTTTCATCTGAATAAATATACCTCCAGGTAATCCAGTTAATCTACTTAAATCCCCTTGAGCAAAATTAAGAGTATTAACTAAATCATCTATTTGTTTTGCATTATCACCTTGAAATAAAAATTTTTTTAATTTCTGCTCACCTTTTTCTAATTGATTAGCAAATATTTTAGCATCATAATACTTACCAAACTGACCACCAGACTCTGATGCTCTTAATGCATTTGTTATATATTGACCTCTAAATGCCTGTTTTAATTCCTCTGCATCTTTTAATGTAAGTAAAGGTTTACCAGTATCGGGATCTATTAATTTATTCAAAGCTTTAAAAGGTCCTTCAGCAGGAATATTTTTACCTGTCATAGCATCAATCTCTCTAAACAATTGTTTAGTCGAACTAACATTATCGCCACCAGCTATTGTTTTAAATACTTGTTGTAACGCTTTAGCATCTTTACCGTCTATTGAACCATCAACTGAATTTTTTATTATTCTACTTAATATACCTCTGTTAAATACGTCTTGGCCTGCTCTAAAAAAATCATTAGCTTCTTTTAAAGCTGTTGCTGCTGCTTGAGGAACATTTTTACTTTTAAATAAATTATCAACTTCTTTTAAAATTGTATCTACAGCTCTTATATTTGTTTGATTACCTTTTAAATCAAATCTATTTTCAACTAACTGTTGTCTTAATTTTTGTAATTCAGAAAAAGTATATTTACCTCCCCTATTTAGAATGTTACCATCCATTATCCTTAATGTGTCGTTAAGTATTTCTGGAATTCTACCTTCAGAATAAATTTCTCTTATTTCTTCAGATGCTTTTTTTAGTGGATCTTCTACAGGAATAACTCTTGCTGTTTTTGTTTCAGAGGCTGCAAGTATATCATCAACTCTTTGGTACATTTTATTTTTAGTTACATTGAACGCCCCTTGAGCATTTCCTAAACTTTCAAAAAACATTCTTCCTAAATCTGCTTCATCTGCAGTAACTTTAAAATTATCCAATACATCTTTTGCTACAAGATTACCTATATTAGATGCAGCTTCATATCTTCTAGAAATAGCCCCACCACCAATTAAAGATTTTTGAGCAATGTTTTCTATAATTTCTAAAGTTCTATTAGATGATTTAACTCCTGGTGTTAAACCACCTTCTGCAATTTCTTTTGCACTATCAATTATTGTTTGTTGTTGTTTTGCGCTTCCTAAATTTTCAAAAACTTTTTTTGCTTGTCTTACCGCTACAGCCGATGATTTAGGATCATCTATAATTTTTTTAAGTTCTAATATTCTTAGTGATTTGTCTTGTAAAGATTTTTCTGCTGCTTCTGCACCTTCAAGTAAACTATTAAATTCTTTTGGTGTTCTTGCACCTAAAAGTTTACTTACTAGTTGGCCTCCTTTGATTACTACTGGAGCACCAATTGCTTCACCTAAAGCCCCTTCTGTTGAAGCTCTTAAAATTTCTTTTATTACGTCTTCTTTTGGATCAAAAGTTTGAGCAACGGCTGCACCGGTACCACCCCCAACTCCAGCTGCGATTGAACTTTTAGCAAGCTGAGTTAAGAAAGGTCGAGCTAACATTCCTGCTCTTAATGCAAGACCTGGTAAAGCTAAACCACCAGTAGCAATGGAACCACCAATAGCTAACCCAACCTCTGTTAATATTCGTCCAAATTTAGGACCTGTCATAAAACTTTCTGTGACTTCCTCTGCAGGAGCATCAATAAGTTTTCCAGAATCTTTTACTGAAAGCATTCTTTTGAATACTTCTAATTCTTGTTCGTTAGGTTTATCACCTTCTATATTTACTACACCTAATCCTTGAATATTTACTCTTCCCATACATTACTCCACTTCTACACCTTCAACTGTAAATGTTGATACATTTGGATCAAAAGTCTCATCTAAATCAAAAGCAATACCAAATTTTTCAAACAATGCTCTATCTTGTGCAGCTACTTCTTCTGCTTCTAATTTTTTAGCAACAGTTCCAGATGGGTTTAATCTACTTTCAATTAAAGTTAATTTTTCCCTAGCTATTTTCATTTTAGCTTTAATAACTTGTGGTGGATCCGTAATAGCAGGTAAGACATCATTGAAACTTGCTTCCTCAGCAACACCAACTTGTGCACCCCTTAAAGCTTGAATAATTGTTTTCTTAAAGTCGTTAACATATACATTCAATTCCGCAGCATCTTTATTCATTCCAAGAAAAGCCTGTGCTTTTGCAACTCTTCCAGACACTGGACCTGTCCCAACTTTATCAACTAAAGATTCAATTTGATCAATAGCTCTAAACGATGCTTCTCTTGTTGCAGCTGCCTTCTCTTCTCCTGCAGTAGGTTTTTTAACTATATCTTGAATTTCTCCACCTTTAACTTTAACCACATAGTTTGCATCCACAGATACACCCATTTTTTCTTTTTCAGCATCAGTCGCTTGTCTTATTTCTGTTCTCTCTTCAACTTCGGGTTTTGCTTTTTCTAATTCAATTAAAGTTGCAGGGACTCTCTCAAAGCCTTCTCCTAGTGCTCGACTCACACCACTAAAAATACCTTCGCCTGGTCTTCTAGTTGATTTTAATAATGGAGCTGCAAAGGTTGCTGCGAGTAACCCTTTTTCTTTTGAAGATAGACCACCTTCCACAAAATGTTGAACACTTGCAATACCACCTTTATTAAACTGAGCTGGCTTATGTAGTTTAAAATATCTATCTTTAAATAGTTTTCTAGTTAATACTTTATCCATAGTTACCTATTCTGCATTAAGTTATATGTTGAATAAGCCCCTAATCCTGCACCTAAAGCTTGTCCTATTGGGTTAGCACCGGGAGCCGTGGTTGCTGTTACTGTACTTTGTGTTGTTGGTAAATTAGTCATAATATTTTTTAAGAACTCGATTCTTTGATAAGGTTCGTAAGCTCTTTGTAATTGAGTTTGTCTTTGAGCCTCAAGAGTTTGTTGACCAATACCTCTTTGTAGAGCACCTGCTTGCATTTGAGCTTGGATATCTGCAAGACTCATTGCTTGTTGTTGAGCACCTAATTGTCCTAATGCTTGTCCAGTCGCTAACTGTTGAGCTCTTTGTTGTTGAGCTGCAGCTAACGCTTGGCCAAAGCCTGCTTGTTGTGCTTGTCCTATTTGAGATAAAACTCCTCTTTGTAATTCTGCTCTTTGAACACCTTCTCTTCCACCACCAAATGCACCTGCACCAACTGCTTGAGCGCCTAATTGATTCATTTGCATTTCGCCTCTTCTTGCAATTTCACCAGTTACATATGATTGAAATGGGTTAAAAAATTGTGAAATGTTTGGTGCTTGCATTCCTGCTTGTAATGCTCCAATACCTAAGCCAACTGTTCCTGCACCAACACCAGTTTGACCTGCTTGAGCTATACCTGCTTGTTCTAATGGTGAAAGACCTGCAATTTGTATAGCTGGTATACCACCACTAATTGGGTCTTTAGCAAGTAAAGCCGCTTGATCATAAAGTGCAAGTTTTCTAGCTTCAACGCCTGGAGCTTCTCTAGCTATAGTTGTTTGTGTTCCTGTAGTAGAAGGTGTTTCACCACCACCAAAAATAAAACTCATTATTTTAACTCCTTAGTATATAAATATCTTTTAACACCCCAACCTTTTGTTTTTAAAAAAGGCATCCAACCTGGTCTTGCATGTACAGCAATTCTTTTACAGCTTTCTGATTTTGCAATGTTCTCTATTGTATCAGCAAGTTGGTCTTGCCACAATTCTCTCTTCTCTCCCTTTAAAAGAATAACTTCACATTGAGAAAAATTAGGTAAAGCTGTAATCCTTACTACACATACACCAAATACTTTATATTGAATACCATCGTCTGATCCAAACATCATGAATAGACCCATCTTGTTATTTTTAATATATCCTTTTAAATCTTCAATAGTCATAGGGTCTCCATCATATTTAAGACCTTCTCTTAACATAAACTCTACTAATGACCAGTATTCATCCACCATTGATGGAAATATCTCAAGTACATCTACTTGTTTTTTTATTTTAGTTTTGTTTGCTTGCATTAATTAAATCGTAAA
>Ga0213865_10000944_pt1 | contig 19189 bp, 20 predicted proteins | sample PICome_6_FD_160100 | JGI IMG/M metagenome (GOLD analysis project Ga0213865, IMG submission 160100) | Coastal seawater microbial communities near Pivers Island, North Carolina, United States - PICO282 | ecosystem: Environmental > Aquatic > Marine > Coastal | place: USA: North Carolina...
CATCTAAAAAAAATAATAAAAATATTAATGAGATAACTGAAGAAGTTACAAAAATTTTTCATCAAAATTGCAAATCATTAAATTGTTTAAAACCAACCATGGAACCAAAAGCAACTGGTCATATAAATGAAATGATTGAGATGACAAAATCTTTAATAGAAAAGAAATTTGCGTATGAAGCAGACGGGCATGTATATTTCTCAGTCTCTTCTTTTAAAAATTATGGAGCATTATCCAATAAAAATTTAGAGGATTTAAGAGCGGGTGCAAGAATTGAAGTTTCTAAATTAAAAAAAAATCCAATGGATTTTGTTCTTTGGAAACCGTCAACAGAAAATGACCCTGGCTGGAAGTCACCTTGGGGTAGAGGTAGACCTGGTTGGCATTTAGAATGTTCTGTAATGAGTGAAAAATATCTCGGTAAACAATTTGATATTCATGGTGGTGGCCTAGATTTAATTTTTCCACATCATGAAAATGAAATAGCTCAATCTTGTGCTAATAATTCTTCTGAAAAATTTTCTAATTATTGGGTGCACAATGGATTTGTAACTATTAACAAAGAGAAAATGTCAAAGTCATTAGGAAATATTATTTCAATATCAGAAGCAGTTAACAAATATTCTGGTCAAGTAGTTAGGCTAGCTTTAATTAGCGCCCATTATAGTCAACCACTAGACTGGAATGATAAACTTTTAGAAAATCAAAGATCAACAATTGAAAAATGGTATCAGCTTTATGATGAAACAAATGAAGATATATCATTAGAAGTTATTGATACATTACTAGATGATTTAAATACTCCAGGTTTTATTGCAAAAATTCATGAACTTTACGCAAAAGCAAATAAAGGAGATGAAAAAAGTAAAAAACTTTTTAACAGTGCTTGTAAATTAATTGGATTGTTTGATTTAAATAAAAACGAATGGGAAAGTTTAAAAAAAACTAATAAAGATGTTTCTGAAGATTTTATCTTAAAAAAGATCAAAGAAAGAATAACTGCAAAACAAGAAGGTAATTATAAATTAGCTGATCAAATCAGAGATGAATTATTAAAAAAAGGTGTAGTAATTGAGGATCAAAAAGATAAAACAACTTGGAAATTTAAATGAGCAAAGAAAAATTATATATTTTTGACACCACTTTAAGAGATGGAGCTCAAACTGAGGGTGTAGACTTTTCAGTAGAGGATAAAAATAAGATTGCAAAAGTATTATCTGAAATAGGAATTGATTATATTGAAGGTGGTTGGCCTGGTGCAAATCCTGTTGATACAGAATTTTTTTCAAAACCTCCGAGTCTTAATAAAAGTATTTTTACTGCTTTTGGAATGACAAAGAAAAGTGGTAGAAGTGCAGAAAATGATCCTTCACTATCTTCTTTAATAAACGCCTCGTGTTCCGCTATTTGTATAGTAGGGAAGGCATGGGACTTTCATGTAAAAACTGCATTGGAAATTGAAAATGAAGATAATCTAGAAAATATAAGAGAAACAGCTAAACATATTATTAAAAACGGTAAAGAATTTTTATTTGATGCGGAACATTTTTTTGATGGTTTTAAATCAAATCCAGAGTATGCAATTGATTGCTTAAAGAGCGCATATGATCAAGGTGCAAGATGGTTGGTTCTTTGTGATACAAACGGAGGCACATTACCACACGAAGTAACTGAGATTGTTTCTAAAGTCACAAAAATTATCCCTGGAAAAAATTTAGGTATTCATGCTCATAATGATACTGAAAACGCAGTTGCCAACTCACTTGCTGCTATTCAAGCTGGTGTAAGACAAGTACAGGGAACTATTAATGGCTTAGGTGAAAGATGTGGTAACGCTAATTTAATGTCGATTATACCGACATTATCTTTAAAAAAATCTTTTACTGATAAATTTGATATAAATATTAAGAAAGAAAAATTGAGTTCATTGACAGATTGTTCAAGATTATTAGACGAACTTTTAAACAGAAAACCTAATAAGAGTTTGCCCTACGTTGGTGCATCAGCATTTTCACACAAAGGTGGTTTGCATGTATCTGCAGTAAAAAAAGATCCTAAAACTTATGAGCATGTGGACCCTAAAACTGTGGGAAATCATAGAAATATCATTATTTCAAATCAAGCAGGCCGTTCAAATATCTTATCAAGATTAGAAGCTTACGGAGTTCAAATTGACTCTAAAGATTTAAAATTACAAAAAATTCTTGATGAAGTAAAAGAAAGAGAGTTTAGTGGTTATTCATATGACGGAGCCGATGCATCTTTTGAATTATTAGCTAACCGATTATTAGGAAAAGTACCAGAATATCTTAAGGTAGAAAGTTACGATGTAAGTGTCTCAAAATTAAATAAAATTACCACTAAAGCAAATGTAGTTTTTTTAATTGATGGAAAAAAAATAAAATGTACCGGCGAGGGAAATGGACCAGTAAATGCACTAGATAATGCGATTAGATCAAATTTTAAAAAAGTTGAAAAATATTATAATTATTTTTCAGATTTAAAATTATTAGACTATAAAGTACGAATACTTAACACAGGTACAGAGGCTACCACTCGAGTTTTAATTGAGAGCACAGATAAGACAGGTAAAAGTTGGTTTACAGTTGGCGTTTCTCCAAATATTATTGAAGCTTCTTTTAAAGCTTTAATTGATAGTTTGGATTATAAACTTTATAAAGAAAAAGCTCCCGCTAACTTAAATGAAAAATAAATTTGGATTTATCCTAATTAAACCACAACTAGGAGAAAATATTGGCGCTTGTGCTAGATCAATGAAAAATTTTGGTTTTTCAAGACTTTATGTTGTTAATCCAAAATTTAGCTTTCCAAATCACAAGACTAAAGTAACTTCGGTCGGAGCATATGACATTATAAGAAAGACAAAAGTTTTTGATAAAATTGAAAATGCATTAAACCCTTTTAACTTAGTCATATCTTTAAGTGCGAGGCGACGAGATATAAATAAGAAACATATCTCACTTAATGATTTTCATAATATTATCAAAAGAAAAAATCTTAATATTGGTTTGATGTTTGGACCAGAAGCTTCAGGTCTATCTAATAAAGATTTATCTTTTTCAAATTATATTTTACAAATTCCAACTTCACCAAAATTTAAATCATTAAATTTGTCTCACTCTTTAACTCTTGTTTGTTATGAAATTTTTAAGACATTAAATAAAAAAATTATTAGTAAAAAGAGTCATAATTTAAAAATATCATCTAAATCAAAAATTTCATCTTTAGTCAGTCACCTAAAAAATCTTTTAGATCAAAAAGATTTTTTTGTTCCAGAAGAAAAAAGGCGTTCGATGATAATAAATATAAATAATCTTATTTATAAATTAGAACCAAACGATAAAGAATTAAGGATTTTAGCTAGTATTATAAGCACATTAAGCAAAAAATAGCATTAAAGCTTAATTGACAAATCATCAACAAAGCTTATAAAAACACAATTATTAGATATGACAAAAAGACTTAAATCAAAACACAAAGTAGATCGTAGACTTAAAGCAAATATATGGGGAAGACCTAAGAGCCCATTTAATACAAGAGCTTACCCTCCAGGACAACATGGTCAGAATAAAAAAGGCAAACCAACAGATTATGGAATTCAATTACAAGCAAAACAAAAATTAAAAGCTTATTACGGTAACATTAATGAAAGACAATTTCGAAATATATATAGAAAAGCTCTATCTAAAAGAGGAGACACTACTGAAAATCTTATAGCTTTGCTTGAAAGTAGATTAGATACAGTTATTTACAGAGCAAAATTTGCCCCAACGGTTTTTGCTGCAAGGCAAATGATAAACCACGGTCACATTAAAGTTAATAAAAAAAGAGTAAACATTTCAAGCTATGTAGTTAAAAATACAGACTTAATTGAAGTAAGAGAAAAATCAAAAAAATTAACTGTCGTAGAGGGATCTTTGCAAAGCAAAGAAAGAGAAGTTCCTGAATACATACAATTGGATGATAAAAATAGAACTGCTAAACTTGTTAGAGTGCCAAAATTTGCAGAAGTTCCTTTTCCAGTAATTATGGAACCAAGTTTAGTAATCGAATACTATTCAAGATAATTGAATTTCTTCAGTTTATTTAAAAGAAACTTAATCTATAAATTTAGAAAAAAAGTATCAATCGATATAGATAATATTAAATTTAATACTTTGGATGAATTATTTCATCACTATGGTAGTGATAAAGCTAATTTTTTTAAATTGAACAATAAGCCAGGTCATGGATTCTCTAAGATTTATGAAAAAAATTTTAAAAAATTTAAAGATAAAAAAATTAATATTTTGGAAATCGGATCTTATGCTGGAGGATCCGCAGCAGCTTTTGTAAAATATTTTCCAAATATAAATATTTTTTGTTTTGATATTAATATTTCCAATTTTAAATATAAATCAAAAAATATTCATGTTTTTGGTGTCGACATAAATAATGAAAAAAAAATTAATAAAATATTAGAAAGTATATTTTTTTATTATAATTTTGATAGGTTTGATATAATTATTGATGATGGATCCCATAATTTGAGTGATATTTTAAATGGATTTAAATTTTTTTTTCAATATGTAAAGAGTAACGGAATTTATATAATTGAAGATTTTAAACATCCCAATTATTATACATATAACAAAAACATTAATCATATTTTCATTGATGAATTACTAAATAATTTACAAAATAAAAAAATCTCTATATCAAAAGTATTTACAAAAAATGATCAGATTAATTTGATGAACCAAATCGAAAAAATAGAGAGTCATAAAGGAAATTTAGACGACTCTGATATAGCTTTTATAAGTAAAAAATAATTTAAATAATTTTTTTGTCTTCGAAAAGTTTTTTTAATTCGCCTTTTTCAAACATTTCTTTCACAATATCGCATCCGCCAATAAATTCTTTTTTAACGTAAAGCTGAGGAATTGTTGGCCAGTCACTAAATTCTTTTATTCCCTGTCTTAAATTTTCATCTTCAAGAACATTTATTCCTTTAAAATTTATATTTAAATGTTTTAAAACATTGGATACAGCCATTGAAAATCCACATTGAGGCGCATCTGGCGTTCCTTTCATAAATAAACAAACTTCATTTGTATTTATGTATTCTTCAATTTTTTTCTTAATTTCCATTATTTAACCTCTGTTGTTATTGATAAAGCGTGTAATTCATTTCCCATTTTTCCTTTTAAAGATTTATAAACAAGTTTGTGTTGTTCAATTTTACTTAAATTATTAAATTTTGATGATTTAATAGTAGCTGAATAATGATTATTATCACCCATTAAATCTTTAATCTCGATTGAAGCATCTGGAATGCTATCGATTATAAGTTTTTTTATTTCTTCAATAGGTAAAGCCATCAATAATTATTATACCATTCGTTATTGATTTTAAATAAATCTTTGGTGCTAAACTTTAACTCACCCTCAATTTCAAAAAATTCTTTCTGTGTATTTCCTATATTTTCATAATATGTATCATTATCTTTTAAAATTTTTTCCACTTTTGATAAATTACCTGCCTCAACTTCTATAATGTATCTAGCCTGATCTTCACCAAAAAAATATCTAAATAGGTTAGTCAGTTTTTTTGGTTTTTGTATTTTGGCGCCATAGTCAGAGTTGATGGCCATTTCAGATAATGCTGTAATTAATCCACCATTTGAAATATCATGAGATGATAAAACTAAATTTTTTTCAATTAATTTAAGTAAACTTTCACCGTTATTTTTTTCATTTAATAGATTTATCTCTGGAGGCATACCAATATCTATTGAAAAATTTTCCTTTAAAAAACAGCTCTGTTCAAGATGACCGAACGTTTTTCCTATTAAAATTAGTTTATTATTATGACCTTTAAAATAATGATTTAAAGGTTGAGATAATTTTTTTATTAAACCAACACCACCAATAACTGGAGTTGGATGGATATTTTTTTTATTAGTTCCATTATAAAATGATACATTTCCTGATACCACCGGGTAATTTAGAAATTCACAAGCTTCTTTCATTCCCTGCAAACATTCTGCAAACTCACCCATTATCTCATTATTTTCTGGATTACCGAAGTTTAAACAATTAGTTATCGCCAGAGGTTTTGCTCCAACTGTAATTAAATTTCTCCAATTTTCACAAACAATTTGTTTTCCTCCAGTTATTGGATGTGATTTACAATAATTTGCTGACGAGTCAACGGAAACAGCGATGGCTTTATCTTTATTATGAATTCTAATAATTGCTGCATCTGAACCGGACTTTTGAACTGTGTCACACATAACACTCTGGTCATATTGATTTGTGACCCAACTTTTATTTGAGTGATTTGGACTTGAAAGAATTTTTATTAAAGCATCTTCAATTTTAATTTTTTTGAGGTCTTTTAAATCAATTTTTTTATTTGTGGGTTTTTTTTTAGACCACTTTCTATCATACAAAGGAGCTTTAGAAGCTAAAGCTTCTATAGGTAATTCCCCTTCAATTTTATTATTATATTTTAACGTAAGATTGTTTGTATCAGTGGTTTTTCCAATTACAACAAAATCTAAATCCCATTTATCAAATATTTTTTTTGCGTCTTGTTCTTTACCATCTTCTAGTATAATTAGCATTCTTTCTTGACTCTCTGATAACATCATTTCATAAGGCGTCATGTTTTCTTCTCTGCAAGGAACCCTATCTAATTCAAGCTCAATTCCAAGTTCTCCCTTTGAAGCCATTTCAACACTAGATGATGTTAAGCCTGCAGCGCCCATATCTTGAATTGAAATTATTGAACTATCTTTCATTAATTCAAGGCATGCTTCCATCAAAAGTTTTTCAGTAAAAGGATCTCCCACTTGAACAGTTGGTTTTTTTTCTTCTGAATTTTCATCAAATTCAGCGGAAGCCATAGAAGCGCCATGGATACCATCTCTGCCAGTTTTAGATCCTACATAAACAACAGATTTATTTACACCTTTTGCTTTTGAATAAAAAATTTTATCTTTCTTTGCATGTCCAACAGCCATAGCATTTACTAAAATATTTTCATTGTATGTTTCATTAAACTTTGTTTCTCCTGCTACGGTTGGTATTCCTATACAATTACCATAACCACCAATCCCAGAAACAACTCCATTTAGTAAACTTTTGGTTTTTTTATGATTTGGTGAACCAAAATGAATTGAATTTAATAAAGCGATTGGTCGAGCGCCCATCGTAAAAACATCTCTAAGTATTCCTCCAACCCCTGTAGCAGCACCCTGATAAGGCTCAATATAAGACGGATGGTTATGACTCTCAATTTTGAAAATGATTGCATCATTATCACCAATATCAATAACACCAGCATTTTCACCAGGTCCCTGAATTACTTGTTTACCAGTAGTAGGTAATTTTTTAAGATGAATTCTAGAAGATTTATACGAGCAATGTTCATTCCACATTGCTGAAAAGATACCAAGCTCTAATAAATTAGGCTCTCTTTTAAGTAATTTTTTAATTTCGTTGTATTCTTCAAGCTTTAATCCGTGTTTCTCAATTAATTGATTTGTAATTTTCATTTTAATTTACCAAACTAGAAAATAAATTTACTCCATCTTTGTTTGATATAATTTCATCTATCATTCGTTCTGGATGAGGCATCATTCCTAAAATATTTTTATTTGGATTTAAAATACCAGCAATATTCTCTAATGATCCATTAGGATTTGAATTCTCATTTATATTTCCTTTTTCATCACAGTATTTAAAAGCAATCAAATTTTCTTTTTTTAATTCTTCTAAATGTTTAGTGTCAGTAAAGAAATTCCCTTCATTATGGGCAATATTAATTTTTAATACTTGATCTTTTCTATATTTTTTTGAAAATTTGGTATTATTATTAAGCACTTTGATGTGAACATCTTTATTAATAAATTTTAAATTTTTATTCCTTAATAAAGTTCCTTTTAAAAGTCCTGTTTCAGTTAAAATTTGAAAACCATTACAAATACCTAAAATTAAGCAACCTGAATTAGCCGCTTTAATCACCTCATCTATAATCAAAGATTTTCCTGCTATGGCACCAGATCTTAAATAATCTCCATATGAAAATCCGCCTGGAATAACTATTAAATCTGATTTTGGTAATTTAGTTTCTTTATGCCATACCATTTCATTCTTAAATTGCATTTTTTCTAAGGCAACTGCAACATCTCTATCGCAATTAGAACCCGGAAAAACTATTACTGATGATTTCATTAAATTTTACTAATTTTATAATCTTCAATTATTAAGTTTACTAAAAGTTTCTTGCACATATCATTAACTTTCTTTTCAGCTTCCGTTAAGTTGTTCTCGCTAACTTCGATTTCAAAATGTTTACCTTGTCTGATACTTTTCAAGTCGACCATACCCATATTTTTTAAAGTATTTTCTACAACTTTACCTTGTGGATCAAGAACATCTTTTTTAAGAGTTACTGTTACTGAGAATTTCAATTTATTTTTTTTTAAACTTTATTGGAATTGTTTTGCCAAAATTGACTTCACTGATATTAGTTTCTTCAGGCATAATACCCAGTCTTCTTGCTACTTCTTGATAACCTTGAATAATATTTCCTAAATCTTTTCTAAATCTATCTTTATCTAGTTTTTTTTCAGTTTTGGAGTCCCATAGGCGACATGTGTCCGGACTTACTTCATCTGCTAAAAGTATTTCTTTTTCCTCAGCATCTTTATTCCAAGCCTTTCCATATTCAATCTTAAAATCTACAAGTTTTATGCCTATTCCTCTGAACATTCCTACCAACAAATCATTTATTCTTAGTGTCATTTTATCAATTGTATTTATTTCTTTTTCTGTGGCCCAACCGAAAGAAAAGATGTGCTCCTTTGATATTATCGGATCGTTTAATTCATCTTTCTTAAAGCAATATTCTAAAAGAGGTTTTTCCAAAACTGTTCCTTCAGGTATACCAAGTCTTTTTGTTAAAGAACCTGTTGCAATATTTCTTACTATAAATTCTATTGGAAAAATTTCAGCTTTTCTAATCAGCTGCTCTCTCATATTTAGTCTTTTTACAAAATGAGTTTTTATTCCACATTGAGCAAGGTTAATAAGAATATACTCTGAAATTCTATTATTAAGAACACCTTTTCCTTCAACACTCGCTTTTTTTAAATTATTAAAAGCGGTAGCATCATCTTTAAAATGTTGGATAATTAAATCTTTATCCTTTGTTTCATAAAGAATTTTAGCTTTACCCTCGTATAATTTATGACCTTTATTCATTAGATTATTTTTTTAGGCTTCTTCTGAAAATTATATCAATTTTTTTTGTATGATAACTAAAATCAAAGAGTTTTTTAAGTTTATTAACAGATATTTTGTTTGTAATTTTTTTATCAGAAACAATTTTATTGTAAAACGAAGAATTTTCCTTCCAAGCTTGCATAGCGTTCTTTTGAACAATTTTATAAGATTCTTCTCTTGTGAAACCTACGTTAGTTAATTCTAATAGAACTCTTTGAGAAAAAAAAATGCCATTAGTTATGTCTAAATTCCTTCTCATATTTTTAGGATAAACATTTAAATTTTTTACAACGTTACTTAATCTATGTAGGGCAAAATCTAATGCTATAGTAGCATCAGGTCCAATATTACGTTCAACAGCTGAGTGAGAAATATCTCTTTCATGCCACAAAGCAACATTTTCTAAAGCTGGCACAACGCTTGATCTGATTAATCTAGCTAAACCCGTCAAATTTTCACTTAAAATTGGATTCTTTTTATGAGGCATAGCCGAAGATCCTTTTTGTTTTTTACCAAAAAATTCCTCAACTTCTAAAACTTCTGTTCTTTGAAGATGTCTAATCTCAATTGCAAATCTCTCTATTGAGCTTGCTATAATTCCTAAAGTTGTGAAAAACTGAGCATGTCTATCTCTAGGAATTACTTGCGTTGAAACTGGTTCAATTTCGAGTTTTAATTTTCTGGCAACATAACTTTCTACTTTTGGATCTATATTGGCAAAAGTTCCAACTGCACCAGAAATTGCGCAAGTAGATATTTCTTTAATAGAATTTTCTAAACGTTTTTTATTTCTAAGAAACTCTTGATAAAAAGAAACCAACTTTAGTCCGAATGTTATTGGCTCAGCATGTATTCCATGACTTCTTCCAATACACAAAGTATATTTATGTTTAACAGCTTGCTTTTTAATCGATTGAAGCAATATATTGATGTCGCTTAATAAAATTTCACCAGACTGTTTCAATTGAAGATTAAAACATGTATCCAAGACATCCGAAGAGGTCATACCTTTGTGTAAGTATCTTGCTTCTGCTCCAGCTTTTTCTGTAATAGATGTTAAAAAAGCTATGATATCATGTTTTACCTTTTCTTCGATTTGTAAAATTCTTTTTGGATTAATCTTAGCCTTTGATCTAACTTTTTTAACTACACCTTTAGGAATAATTTTTAATTTTTCCATTGCTTCTGCTGCAGCCAATTCAATTTCAAGCCATAAAGAGTATCGGTTATAGTCTGCCCAAATATTCTTAATTTCTTTTCTGGAATATCTTTCAATCATAGAATCTAATCAATTTTTTTTGACTGGGTAAAAATTTCATATCCATCACTAGTTACACCAATTGTATGTTCAAATTGTGCAGATAATGATTTATCTTTTGTAACAGCTGTCCAACCATCATTTAAAATTTTAGTTTCATAGTTGCCAAGGTTTATCATTGGTTCAATCGTGAAAATCATTCCTGTTTTTATTTTTTCTCCTGTACCTTTTTCACCGTAATGTAAAACGTTTGGTTCTTTATGAAACTTTTGACCTATTCCATGACCACAAAAATCTTGAACAACTGAAAATCCTTGATCTTCAACATGTGATTGAATTGTTGAACCAATATCACCTAAATGCACTCCATCTTTGACGATATTAATTGCTTTCATCATAGACTCATAAGTTGCATTAATTAATTTTTCAGCTTTAATAGATACTTCTCCAATTTTAAACATTCTACTGGTATCCCCATGCCAACCTTCTTTGAAAGCAGTAACATCAACGTTTACAATGTCTCCTTCTTTTAAAATTTTATCTGATGGTATACCATGGCAAACAACATGATTTGTTGAAGTACAACATGACTTTGGAAAACCTCTATAAAATAATGGAGCAGAGTAAGCTTTATGATCATTAATAAATTCATAACAAATTTTATCAATTTCATCTGTTGAAATTCCTGGTTTTAAAATTTTACTTACTTCGTCTAAGGCACCCGAAGCGATGGAGCCAGCTATTTTGGTTTTTTCAAATGCCTCTTTAAAATTTTCACTCATTAAATCTTTAATTTTATTTTATTATTGAGTTTTATTCCTTTTGAAGAAAATTTACAATCATAGCAAAGTATTTTTAGTTTGTTTTTAACAGCTTTACTTAATGCAATAGCGTAATTAGGATCTATATCTTTTGCGATTGTAAATGATTTGCAATCATCTCTTTGTATTAAATAAAGAATAAAAATCCTATAATTTTTTTTACTTGCTTTTATGAGCTCATTTATATGCTTAAGACCTCTAGTTGTAATAGCATCTGGAAATTCAGCAAGAGTTTTTTTTCTAGAGAGAGTTACATTTTTTACTTCAATAAAGGTCTTATGTTTTTTATCGGTTACTAGAAAATCAAATCTTGTATTTAATCCAAATTTTATTTCTGGTTTAATCTCTAAAATATTATCTAATTCTTCAATCAAATTATTTTGAAGAGCATGATGCACTATCTTATTTGTTGCATGTGTATTTACTCCTACTTTTGAATTATTAATTTCAATTATTTCTAGAGTATATTTTAATTTACGATTTGGATTGTTGGATTTACTAATCCACACTTTGTTTCCTTTTTTCAACAGCCCATACATGGAACCAGTATTAGGACAATGAGCTATTATAATTTGATTATTTATTTTTACATCTACAAAAAAACGCTTATATCTTTTTATGAATAGTCCTGATATTAATTTATTTTCAAAATTCATATATATTTATAACTTTTATGAGGAAAAAAATAAAAAAAATAAATGCTGCAATTTTAGTCATTGGAAATGAAATCCTTTCTGGTCGTACTCAGGACAAAAATGTAGCTTTTATCTCTCACTGGCTGAATTTAAATTGTGGAATATCAATTAAAGAGGTGAGGATAATTCCAGATGATGAAAAAGTTATTATAAAAAATGTTTTAACTTTATCAAAAAAATTTAATTATGTTTTTACAACCGGAGGAATAGGACCGACTCATGATGATATTACAGCTAAATCAATCTCTAAAGCTTTTAAAGTAAAATATGAGTATCATGAAGAAGCGTTTAAAATTTTAGAAAAATATTACGGTATAAAAAAATTTAATGATGGAAGAAAAAAAATGGCAAAAATGCCACGAGGTTCAAAATTGATCTACAATCCTTCAAGCGCTGCTCCAGGGTTTATGATTAAAAACGTTTTATCGTTACCCGGGGTTCCTTCTATTTTGAATTCGATGATTGAAAACTGTAAAAGATATCTTGTTAAAGGTTTAAAAACACACAGCAAAACAATAAATCTTTATACAGTTGAGAGCAATATTTCAAAACAATTAGGTTTAATTCAAAATAAATACAAAAAATATGTTGAGATTGGTAGTTATCCTTTTTTTAGACTCGGTAAAATTGGAGTATCCATAGTATCAAGATCTAACTCAATTACAAAATTAAATAGTGTAAAACAAGAACTTTTCAAACTAGCTAAACTTAAAAAAATTCAAATATTTAAAGTTTAGATTAAATTGTATACTTCATCTACTGAGAAAGACTCTATATCTGATGTACCATGGATTTTTTTACTATCTAAAACTTTTGTGTAATAATTTTTTGGGGCAAATTTTTCAGAATTAGTAGGTCCAAACAAAACTATCATTGGTATATCTGCGAGCGCCATCATATGCATTACACCATTATCTATAGAAACAGCTTGGTCCAATCTTGCGGATAAAGCTGTGACTAATGCTGGACAGGAAAGTTCAGATTTTGTTTCAGGGAATAAAGCTCCAGGAACTTGGTTTTTAATTTTTTCAATAATGTGTTCTTGGCTTTTTTCGATAAAAAAAACTGGAATTCTATTTTTAATTAAAGATTTATTAGCTAGCGAAATAAATTTATATATTGACCAACTTTTTTTTCTGTATGCATTTCCTTGAGTGATAGAAAAGCCTATATAGTTAGATTTAGGAAGTAATTTTTTAGCCTCATTGATTAAATTTTTGGGTAATTTATTACAATTAAAGTTTATTGTTTTTATTTTTTCATCTAAAAATATATTTAAATTTTCCATGTGGTTTTTAGATTTATACTTTAACTTTTTTGTTGAAAATAAATTCCCAAATGTTGTGGAGTAAAAATGAATATGTGGAATTCTTTTTAATATTAAAGAATTTCTAAATTTTGATTGTAAATCAATAATTAAATCAAATTTAAATTTATTTTCTTTCTCAAATTTTTTTTTTACAAATAAAAGATGCCACCACCTAAAACCAAAATACTTTAAATTAGTTTCTAGAGTTTGAACTTTAATATTATATTCTTTTAATTTTCCATCAAAGTGATTAGGGTGTGCTCCTAAATAGAAAATATTTGATCTACGATAATGATTTTTAAGACTCAATATTAAAGGCATTATTTGAATAGAGTCTCCTAAACCGCCGCCAGAATTATAAATTAATATTTTTTTCACAAGATAAATAAATTAAAAATTTTAAAATCTTTTAACAGATTTGTAATATTTTGTGTAGACTTATAGTTTAACCAAGATATATAATTGTAAAATTAGATGAAAAAAATTTTATTTTTTATATTTTCTATAATTTTAATTTTTATAATTTTTGTTGTTTTCTTTAGTGATATTATAATTAAAAAAAATTTAGAGAGTATCTTATCTAATAACTTAAAAAGAACAGTAAAAATAGCTGATTTTAATGTAAGTTATTTAAGCGGAGAAGTTAATTTAAAAAAGATAGAGATCAGTAACAAAGATTTTCCAGGTAAACTTTTAGAAGTCAACCAAGCTTTTGCTAAGCTTGATACATTATCATTCTATGAGAAAGTTATAGTAATTGATAATGTTATGCTTGATGGAATAAAACTGAATTTTCACTTTGATATAACTAAAAGAACAAAAAGCAACTTTGCTTCATTAAAAAAAACTCTTGAAAACAAAACCAATCAAAATAAAAAGCCAAATGACAAAGAATTTTTAATAAAACAATTAGATATAAAAGATATCAATGTTTCAGCTACGTCTGCTAAACTTGATCTGAAACAAAAAATAAAATTAAGTGATATGAAATTTAAAAATCTCGGCAATACAAAAGAAAGCAAAAATTACAAGGCAATCGCAAAAGAGACTATTGATAAAGCTTACAATGAATTAAAAGGAAAAATAAATTCTGGTTTAATAGACCAAGAACTTATAAAAAAAAAAATTGGAGATGAATTAAAAAATAAATTAAAAAAAATCTTAAAATAAAAAAATTTATTTTATTGTACTAAAAAACAGATTTGATTATATAATTAAGTAATGAAAAATTTTAAAACAATAATTACAACAATTTTACTAAGTATTTTATTTAACTCGTCAGTATCAGGCGCTCATTTAAAAGGGAAGTCTAAAGCTGAAAAAGATGGCTACTTAAAAGCTAGAGTAGTAGATATACCTGATGGTTTTAAAAAAATTCAAATTTCTCCTGCAACATCCGTTAAAACTTTAAATAGAGAATTAATAGAAAATAAAAACACAAAAAAAATAGATGAAAATATTAAGAAGAAAAGTTTGTTAAGTGTTTTATACTTTGATGGTCAAAATATAGTAGTTGATAAAAAATCAAGCAAAATTCAAGACAAAACTAAGTTATATAGTTTTTCTATTTCCAAAAGCTTTTTAAGCTACATTTTAGGTAATGTTATTTGTAATGGAGATATTAATAGTCTAGATGATAAAATTTCTGACTATGTTCCAGAAACAAAAGGGACATTATATGAAAATTCAACATTTAAAGATTTAATCAACATGAAAGCTGGCGACACTAATTTTGCAAGCAGAAAAGCAGGTTCTGCAACATTCATTTATGCCGGTCAAGTAATTCAAAAAAAAAAGACAGTAAAAGAATATTTAGCTGAATCAAGCAATTTAAAAACTACAAAGAAAGTATTTAATTATAATAATTTCCTTACCGATATAGTAGCTAGAGCAATAGATTTAAAATCTTCTGGAGGTCTTAAAAAAGCTTACCAAGATTTTGCAAATAAAGCAGGCACAAGTTCAGAAATGTTTTTTATAACTGATGATAATGGATGGCCTTTATTACATGGTTGGACTTATGCTACAAGAGAGGACTTTTTAAAACTTGGTATCCAAGTTTCCAAAGATTGGAATTCAAACACTTGTATTGGAGATTATTTAAAAAATATTGAGTCTATGAGAGATAAATCAGATGATAAAAATTCTGAATATTCAGGATATTTTTGGTTTAACAAAAAAAATAAATTAAGACACGCACAAATGAGAGGTCACGGTAGTCAACAAATTCATATTGATCTAGAAAATAATAGAGTTTTAACTTATCACTCAATAACTGGTGATTACGATAATAAATATATTTGGAATTTATTGAAATAATTAATTGAAAATTAATTTAAACCATTGTTCAGATTAGTAGAGAGACGGAAAATAAATTATTTTTACTTCTTTAAAACTCTTGTGTATTAATATACTAACAATAACAAAAAAATAACGACGTGCCCTCGTGGTGAAATTGGTAGACACAAAGGACTTAAAATCCTTGCCCTTTTGGGAGTGCCAGTTCGAGTCTGGCCGAGGGCACCATTTTAAAAATGAACAAACCATTAATAATTTCAGACAAAAACTCTAAATCTTTAATAATAAAAAAAAAAATTATTAAAATTTTAAGCAAAGAGCAGCTAAAAAGATCTAATGTAGTGATAGTAATTGGTGGAGATGGTTTCATGCTTCAGACTTTAAAAAAAAATAAAAAATCAAAAAAATCTTTTTATGGAATAAATTCTGGAAATTATGGATTTCTAATGAATAAGTTTTCTAATAATCTCGTTATTAAAAATTTAAATAAAGCTAAAGTGATAAATATTTCTCCATTGGAAATGCAAGTAAATACAAAAAATATCATAAGAAAAAGTATCGCAATTAATGAAGTTTCAATATTAAGACAAAGCAGACAAGCAGCAAATTTATCGATCAAAAATAATAAAAAAAATATTATAAAGAAATTAGTTTCAGATGGTGTTTTAATATCAACCCCAGCTGGAAGCACTGCTTATAACTTATCAGTTTACGGTCCAATTTTAAGTTTAAACTCAAAAAAAATTTCAATTGCACCAATAAGTGCGTTTAGACCAAGAAGATGGGCTGGTAAAATTGTTAGCGATAAATCAAAAGTTATTATTACAAATTTGAATTATAAAAAAAGACCTATTAGTGCAGTTGCAGACAATGTTGAAGTAAGAAACGCTATAAAAATTATTGTAAAGGTTCAAACAAAAATTAAATTTAGTTTACTCTATGATAAAAATTCTAGTCTGCAAAAGAAAATTAAATTAGAACAAATAAGAAAAGAAATTAATTAGAAGTGGTGCCCTCACACGGACTCGAACCGCGAACCTATTGATTACAAATCAATTGCTCTACCAATTGAGCTATGAGGGCTTAAGTATTTGTTTAAAATAATTTTAACCAAAAGACAATAGAATTTAAAGAATTGTTTTTATCTTATTGAATGAAATATATGATGACACACAACAGATACAGTATTTGATATATTTAAACTCTCTATATTTTTATTAATGTTAACTTTAAACGTAAAATCTGAATTTTCTAAAGTTTTGGCTTTTACGCCGAAACCTTCTGATCCAAAAAGTAAAATATTTTTTCCATGCCATTTATGATCGGTAAAGTCTTTTTTTGCACTTGCATCAAAAGCACTAACCCAAAATTCTTTACCTTTCAAAAATCTTAAAGCTGTATTTATATTTGAAACTTTAAATATCTTAATATGTTCAACGCCACCACTTGCACTCTTGTATAATAATTTACTTTTAGATGGAAAAGATCTTTCCTTAACAATAATACCATCTATTCCAAATGCCACAGCACTTCTTATTATAGATCCAATGTTTCTAGGATCTGTAACATCTTCTAATGCAACAAGATTAATATTTTGTTTTTTATTATCAATAACAAATTCTTTTAAAGTTATTTCTTCCAATTGTTCAGCTTCAGCTACTAAGCCTTGGTGTGCTGTTTCATCCCTGCCACATAAATTATCTAATTCTTTTTTTGATTTATAAAAAACATTTATTTTTTTGAATAAATTTAAGTTTTGATTTTCTCGGTTTAAATTTTTTTGAGCATCTTCGGTTAAAAAAACTCTTTCAATTTTTCTAGATGGATTTTTAAGAGCTTCTAAAACAGCATGTTTTCCAACAATTAGAAATGTGGTTTTTTTCATGTTTTTTAAGGGTTATTACCCAATTTATTAGCATATTTTAAGGTAAAATGATTTATTGCAATTATTTCACAAATGCTTATAAAACCCTTGTTGTTAAATGCTTTTTAAGTTAGTGGGTATCCCCAAGATTTAAGGAGGGGTACCAAAGCGGTCAAATGGGGCGGGCTGTAAACCCGTTGACTTCGGTCTTCGAAAGTTCGAATCTTTCCCCCTCCACCAGACTTAAAGTTTTAATAATTAAGGGCGCGATAAGTTTGGATATTGCGGGTGTAGTTCAATGGTAGAACGCTAGCCTTCCAAGCTGGATGTAAGGGTTCGATTCCCTTTACCCGCTCCAAAATTAAAATTAAAATATAAAGTGAGGAAAAAATAGATGTCGAAAGAAAAGTTTAACCGAAATAAACCGCATTGTAATATCGGAACAATCGGACACGTAGACCATGGTAAAACAACATTAACTGCTGCGATAACTAAAGTGTTATCTGAAGCAGGTGGTTCAAGTACAGCTAACTTCGTTGCTTACGATCAAATTGATAAAGCTCCAGAAGAAAAAGAAAGAGGAATTACAATTTCAACCGCGCACGTTGAATATGAAACTGAGAAAAGACACTATGCTCACGTTGATTGTCCAGGTCACGCTGATTATGTAAAAAATATGATTACAGGTGCTGCTCAAATGGATGGAGCAATCTTAGTTGTAAATGCAGCTGACGGTCCAATGCCACAAACTAGAGAGCATATTCTTTTAGCAAGACAAGTTGGCGTACCTGCGATTGTTGTGTTCTTAAATAAAATAGATACTGTAAAAGATAAAGAACTTGTTGATCTTGTGGAGGAAGAAATTAGGGAATTATTAACTTCGTATAAATTTCCAGGAGATAAAATCCCAATAGTAAAAGGTTCAGCTTTAAATGCTGTAGAAGGAAAAGATGAAGCTACGGGTAAAAATGCAATCATGGAGTTGATGAAAGCAGTAGACGAGACAATTCCTCAACCTGATAGACCAAAAGATAAACCTTTCTTGATGCCAGTGGAAGACGTTTTCTCTATTTCTGGTAGAGGAACTGTAGTAACTGGTAGAGTGGAGTCAGGTGTAATTAAAGTTGGAGAGGAGATTGAGATAGTCGGAATAAGGGATACAAAAAAATCTGTTTGCACTGGTGTTGAAATGTTTAGAAAACTTTTAGATAGCGGTGAAGCAGGTGATAACATTGGAGCTCTTTTAAGAGGAGTAGAAAGAACAGACGTTGAAAGAGGACAAGTTCTTTGTAAACCAGGATCAATCACCCCTCACACCGAATTCGAGTGTCAGGCTTATATTTTGAAAAAGGAAGAGGGCGGAAGACATACTCCTTTCTTTACAAAGTACAGACCTCAATTTTATTTTAGAACTACGGACGTAACTGGAGAAGTAACATTACCTTCTGGCACAGAAATGGTTATGCCAGGTGATGATGGAAAATTCACAGTTAAATTAATAACGCCTATTGCTATGAATGAAAATTTGAATTTCGCGATTAGAGAAGGCGGAAAAACAGTTGGAGCTGGAGTAGTAACTAAAATAATTAAGTAACGCTTAGGAGCGTAGTTCAATTGGTAGAGCGCCGGTCTCCAAAACCGGAGGTTGTGG
>Ga0213865_10000946_pt1 | contig 19168 bp, 19 predicted proteins | sample PICome_6_FD_160100 | JGI IMG/M metagenome (GOLD analysis project Ga0213865, IMG submission 160100) | Coastal seawater microbial communities near Pivers Island, North Carolina, United States - PICO282 | ecosystem: Environmental > Aquatic > Marine > Coastal | place: USA: North Carolina...
AATAAGCCCTCTAGTATCTCGGCCAGCTGACCCAGCCTCTGAACGAAAACAGGGTGTAAAAGCCGTATAGCGGTGAGGTAGGCTTTCCGCCGCGATAATTTGATCTGCTGCTAAATTTGTCAGCGGCACTTCGGAAGTAGGTATAAGATAATGATCACTATCTGTCTTGAACAAATCTTCTTCAAATTTTGGCAACTGGCTGGTTCCGTATAGAGCATTCGCCCGCACCAAAAACGGCGGCGCTACTTCTTCTAAACCATGCTCGTTAATATGCTTATCCAGCATGAAATTTGCCAACGCGCGTTCAAGTCTCGCTAGTGCCCCCTTAAGGACTGCAAAACGAGAACCCGACATCTGAGCAGCGATCTCAAAGTCTAAAAGTCCTAATCCTTCGCCTATATCAAAGTGTTGCTTAGGCTCGTACTTGAATTCCTTCGGTTCACCCCATTTTCTGATTTCCAAATTCTGGGACTCATCATAACCCATTGGAACGTCTTCTTGCGGAGAATTAGGTAAGCCTTCCAAAAGACTATTGAGGCTAGCAGCTGCACTTTGCTCTTCTCTTTCTAGCAAGATCATAAGGTCTTTAATCCGCGCCACCTCGCCCATTGCCGCTTCGGCATCATCGTGGTTTCCCTGCTTTTTTAAAGATCCAACCGTTTTGGAAATCTCATTCCGCTCTGACTGCAATGCCTGCAGTCTAGTCTGCGCCTCTCGGCGCGTTGAATCGTAAGCAAGAATATCGCTAGATTGAGGCTCTAGACCTCGCTTCTTCATAGCAGCATCAAACTGATCGGGGTTTGAACGGATGGCTCGAATATCATGCATGAGCGAGCTTTAGCTGCTTACGTGCCGAATATTAAGCCTTTTTATCTTCTAAAGGATCGGTCGAATCTTCTCCAACTGGATCTTGATAGTCAGGATCGAGATAAGGATTGCGGGCGACTTGCCGGCGCTCAATGCCTCTACAGATAATTATGGATGCTTCGTATAGTCCATAAAGCGGGATGAAGAGCATTATCATTGTAATACCGTCTGGGGGCGTAAGCGTTGCAGCCGCGACCATACAAGCAACCACAGCATAACGTCGCTGCTTTGCTAAGTTAGACGGGCGCACGAGACCTGCCATGGTAAGGAGCGCCAAAGCAACAGGCAGTTGGAAAGCAATGCCGAATGCTAGAACCATGCGCATGAAGAAAGCCGCGTACTGATCGATCTTTGGGAGAAAATCAAAGCCTAGGTTTTGTGTGAAGCCAATCAGGAAACCAAATGCCCATGGCATTACAATGAAGTAACAAAGACTAGCCCCTGCGGCCAAGAGGAATGGGCTCGAAAGAATAAATGGCAAACCTGCGCGCTGCTCATTCTTCAACAAACCCGGAGCCACAAAACGCCAAATCTGAAAGAGCACATAAGGCATTGCGACAAGCAGGCCTGCGTAAAAGGCCACTTTAAGGACAGTAAACAGTGCTTCTGTCGGCGCAGTGGCAATAAACGTAGAAAAAGTGACCGCATCTTCAGAGTTTAAATACTTCGATACCGGCCACTGGATTAAGGCCATTAATTGCTTTTGGAAAAAGATGAAAATTGCAATTGTGGTGAAAACCACAGATCCAATAATCAGCAGCAAACGCTGCCTCAGTTCTTTGATATGCTCCCTTAATGGCGCAGATGAAGGATCAGCCCCACTCCCAACAAGATCATCTTCTACACTCATCATCTTGCCTTATTAGATTGAGGTGAGTCTTCAGACTCGGCTGTTGCTGAGTCCGAAACCTTAGATTGAGCCAAGTCTAAAGATGTATCTGCCCTGACAGCAAACGATGCCTCATTAACTTCCTTGCTGGTCTTTTCTAAATCTTTGGCAATATCTCCCGTTGGATCAAGAGTATCTTTGACCAATTTATTCGGATTGAAACTGCGCGCCTGATCTAACATTTTACGCTCCTCAGAAAACCCCGCATCATCGGCCATATTGTCAATCTGACGACGAAAATCTCGAGCCATCGATTGCACATTGCCCACCCACTTGCCGATGGTTCGCAGCATGCCAGGAAGGTCATCAGGACCAACGACAACAATTAAGATGATAGCAATGATCGCAATCTCTTGTGCACCCATACCAAACATAGAACTTGAGACCCTCAGGCGTGCTTAAATTACGTCTAACCTAGGCCTTTGGCTTCTTAGCTGATGCTTTCTTAGTCGATGCCTTTTTTGTAGCCGGTTTTTTTGCTGATGCTTTCTTCTTTGGCGCCGCTTCCACCTCAACAATTTCAACTTCTTGAGCTTCTACCGCTGGCGCATCATCATCGTCTTTATCACTCTCAGCCTCGTCTGCCCCTTCCTTTAAGCCTGACCTAAACGAGTTAATGCCGCGTCCAATATCTCGCATAAATGCTGGTATCTGTCCTCGCGAACCAAAAAGCACTAAAGCGATTACACCGATCACCAAAAGTCCAGGCCAACCCCACTGGCCAATAAATCCAAACATTCTAATTTCTCCTATTTATTAAATACGTAAACCAAGTCAGGATTGACCCCGACCCCAAACCGCTCTCCTGGAGCAGGCAAAAACTGGCCATCCATCTTACAGTGCAGATGCAAGTTTCCGGAGGCAGTTGCAAGTGCCATGTGGATCATTGACTGACGCCCTAATTGCCGAGATGCCTCCACTTCAACCACAGGCATTCCAGGACCTTCAATCGGACATAAATGGATTGCCTCCGGCCGAACCAAAACTTCAAGCTTAGACTTTTCAGGAAGTGAAGTTTGACGTAATCTACCTAACTCGGTCACTACCCATCCCTGATCAACAAATCCATCAATCAAATTTGTTTCACCAAAAAATTGAGCGACGAAAGCATCCTTAGGGGTGAAAAACAAATCATTTGGCACGCCTATCTGAGCAACTTTGCCAGCTCGCATAAGCGCCAGTCGGTCAGCCATAAACAAAGCTTCGTCAGGATCATGAGTAACCATGAGTGCGGTCGTTCCTGTCTCTTTTATTAGGTGCAAAGTGTCATCACGGACCCTACTTCGAAGAGATGGATCGAGTCCAGAGAATGGCTCATCAAGCAAAAGCACGTCTGGCCCCGCGGCCAATGCTCTAGCAAGGGCCACGCGTTGTTGCTGACCGCCGGAGAGTTCGTGCGGTAATGATTTAGAATAACTAGAGAGGTCTAGTCTCTCCAATAGCTCTGGAACTTTAAGGCCCTCTCCGATTTCACCTCGGCCACGCTGACCGAACCCAACATTGTCCGCGACTGTCATATGAGGAAACAGTGCAAAATCTTGAAACATTAGACCAACGGATCTAGCCTCAGGCGGAACTCTAACAGTAGGGGAGGACACTACTTCCCCAGACAATCTTACCTCTCCTTCAGCCAAATCATTCAGCCCAGCAGCAACTCTTAAGCATGTAGTTTTCCCACAGCCAGACGGGCCAAGTAAGCAGAGAAATTCGCCTCGCATTACTTGAAAGCTGACTTCATCTACCGCGTTAAGATTTTGTCCATAAGAGTATGAGACACGGTCAAATTCAAGAGCAACTTCAGTCATTATTACTCTCCTCATCCTCAGGCCGCAACTCTTCTCGCGCTTCTAGCGCATCCTCGTCCCGATATTCCTCAATAAGATGTTCATCATCGAACACCCCAAAAAGCTGGGGGCTTGAATCACCAATAAGTCCAGCGGCCCGTAAATCTTGTACACCTGGCAATCCATCCAAGCCTTCAAGGCCGAAATGGTCAAGAAATGCTGGCGTAGTACCCCATTCAATAGGGCGACCAGGTGTATCTCGACGACCTTGCGGCGCGATCCAGCCTAGCTCTAACAAAATATCCAAAGTGCCCCTAGCGACAGAAACCCCTCTCAAGTCTTCGATGTCTCCACGCGTCGTGGGCTGATGATATGCAATAATCGCTAAAGTCTCGAGACCCGGTTTAGACAGTTTTCGCTCTTCTTCCCTAACAAGGGTCATCATGCTTGATAAATCCGATGCTGTTCTGAATGCAAAGCACTTGCCGGACTTCTCTAAATTAACACCCCTGCCGCTATAATCCGCAGCTAGCTCGTCCATAACAGCATCAAGATCAGTCGCTTCCCCCACAAGTTCGTGGAGTTCATCAGCAGCCATAGGCTTTGCGGCAGCAAATAAAGTTGCTTCAATTAAGCGCTTCGCTAGAACTATTTCCATGGGCTGCCCTTAACCAGTCACAGGAACTTGGTCGAGAGGGCGCAGCATCAAAGGACCAAACGCCTCGTCTTGCTTTAACTCTAATTTACCCTGCCGACTTAGTTCAAGCCCTGCGAGTAGCGTCGATGCAAGAGCAGAACGGCGGAGCTGCGAAGCCTCTTCCCCTTTTGATTCTGGAAGAAAATCTTGAAGACTTTTCCAAGTTGGTGTTTTGACCTGAAGCAAATTAGATAACCGCTCAAGTGCTTGCTCAAATTTGTAGAGTTTAGGCCTAACCACAGTTAACGACGCAGCCTCGCGTCGTTTATGAAAATTAGAGTACGCCTGCAAAAGATCATAAATCGATGCGCTGTATCTAACATTAGTTGTCACACTTGCCTCGGGCTGGCGAGCGGTCGCAAATCGATTCTGTCCAAGGGTAGGCATAGCGAGTAAAGCTTCACCGGCATTTTTCATTGCATCAAGACGCTTAAGCCTAATAGCTAAAGCCGCGGCGATTGCGGCAGGATCTTGTTCTTCTGAGGTGACCTCAACTGGAGGCAGTAATAGTTTTGACTTCAGATAGGCTAGTACAGCAGCCATAACTAAATAATCGGCTGCTAGCTCTAGATTTTGTTTTTTGACTTCCAGAACGAATGCTAAATACTGGTTTACCAATTCCAGAATCGAAATAGCGGCAAGATCAACTTTTTGCGTTTTCGCGAGCTCAAGCAAAACCTCTAACGGTCCGTCGTAAGCCTCTAAATCAACAACTAGTTGCGTTGGTGGCACATTGCTTGTGGGTTTGCTCATGATGCCTCCCTAAGGAGTTATACATGGGGAACTCAAGCCATCGTGGGTTAACCGTTGAAGACGAGCCACTGCCGCTCAGAGCGGCCAAGATTTGCACCTATTTCACGTGCACTAGTACCATCAGAGAAACCAGTTAGATAAAGCCTAAACCAAGTCTGTCCATCAACCTCTGTTTCAAAATATGATGCTTTAATTCCGTCGAGCTGGATAGGTGCACTTCGCAAAAGTGCAGCAAAAGCAGACTCTGCTGCATTGAGTGTAAGGTAAGCACCTTCTTGAACATACAGACTGATGGGGGGTACCGCCAAGAGGCGGCTAGAAGTGGAGATTTCAGTTTCCGGAACCATGATCATGGATGATGTGGAAGTCTGAACTATCGCATCCGAAGCGCTATCAATACTGTTAGCTGCGACAGCACCCTCAAAAATAATCGGTATATCGATATCTTCAATTATCGTTAACTCCTCGTCTATCATCGGGCTGGGCTGGAGCCCTAGCGCTAAGTCAAGAGCTGAGAGGGCAGGAAAAGGTATTGGCTCGATAGCCTCTAGCTCACCAGAGGGAAAAGAAGTTGATATGACAGCACTAGTGGTTGCTTGTATTTCGGGATTCAGTACGCTCAAATCTTGGCCTTCAACTTGCAACCCACCTGGATCAGCCGGTATAATCCGGTCAGGTCCATCGAAGGCGACTATGCGAATTGGCTCATTTAATGGGCGCGGGCCCATGAATTGAGAATAAGCCGCAAACGCAACAAGTGCAGTAAGCAATGTAAGTATGCTGACTAGCACAAACCGCCTACTATTTTTGTCACCATGCGCTATTTGAGAAGTTCTAGCGAAGGTTTTCTTCTGGGGCTCAGTAAACGCAGTGCTGACCGCCGCCTTAACCTCTAGCCCACGCATTTCTGTCATATTTGGCTCTGCCATATCGGCTAAGCCTGCCATATTTGGCACGATGGGTTTAGAGGAGTTTGATCTAGCCTTTGGAACTAACCGCTTAGCCTCTGAAGACAAATCCGATTCGGGTCGAACATCTATCTTGGTAGCTTTAGGATGGGGATAGACTCCTTCCAGGAATGCACTTGCATTCGGGGCACTTTCATGTGCCTTAGTTGATCCAATATGACCGCTGTCCCCAATGGCATCCTGCTCTGCAAGTACTTTTGATGGTGCCGACGGGAATGACGGCCGCATTATCGGGTTTTGAAATGGAACATTACTTTGATAGTCTTGGTCCAATGAATCATCAAAAATTGTTGCACGTGCTTGCGACATTGGGCTGACAGGAGCGCCCGGTGAAAAAAACCCCTCGGAAGGATCTGACTCAATGGAAGAGGCTACCAAAAACGACTGGTGAAGTTTTGCACTCCCTGCTTCAGAATCCGCTTCGTGACCCTCCGCCGATGTTATCCCGGACTGTGTCATCCCTCAATTCCTCTAACGGAACCACCCCCATAAGCTGCAGCCCCGCCCTCAATGTTACCGCGACTTGTTCAACTAAAAAAAGTCTCGCCGCTGTAAGGTTAAAATTATCTTCAAGTATAAATCGCAAACCTGGCTCCCGCCCCATTGACCACCGTGCGTTAAAGGCGGCAGCAAGATCATGCAGATAAAACGCCAAACGATGCGGTTCTCTCTGCAGGGCAGCGGCCTCCAAAATTTTTGGCCAGAGGGCCAGCTGCTTTACCACCTCCAAGTCTTCGACAGTCAATGAAGAAAGATCGGTAAGCTGCTGAGAATTAACAATTTTTTGATCGTCTGTCCATACTTTTCCCACTTGGTGACGAAGCGACTGGGTCCGCGCGTGCGCATATTGCACATAAAATACAGGATTGTCTTTTGACTGCTCTACGGCCGCTGATACATCAAAGTCCATTGTCTCGCTTGGCTTGCGGGTTAACATTGAGAACCGAAGAACGTCCGGACCAACTTTATCCAGCACGTCTCTAAGGGTTGTAAAAGTACCCATTCGTTTAGACATTCGAACTGGCCTACCCTGGTCAAGAACCTTGACTAAAGCGCATATTAAAACTTCTAAATCTAGAGAACCATTTGTTACAGCTCGGGTAGCAGCCGCAGTGCGCAAGACATGGCCCTTATGGTCCTCTCCCCAAATATTGATCAACTTACCCTGTGTTCGCAAAGCCTTGTCTCGATGATACGCAATATCGTTACAAAAGTACGTATTGGTACCATCCGACTTCTTTAGCGGTCGATCCACCTCATCACCAAAATTTGTTGCCTTAAAAAGTAACTGCTCTCGAGGCTCCCAGTCATCAGGCTTTTTCCCCTTCGGCGGCTCTAACACCCCGTTATAAACCAGCCCTTTTTCATTTAAATCCGTGAGACAAGCTTCAACTTTTCCTGCCTCGATGAGCTCTGCTTCAGAAGAAAAAATTTGCGTTATGCCAAGTTTTTTTAAATCTAACTTAATGTCATCTAAGAGGAAATTAATCGCAAAGTCCCGGATCGTATCGTGCCAATTGTTATTAGCCAGCCATTTGTCCCCATCCCGCCTTTTTAAAGCATCTGCAACTTCGACCACGTACATGCCGCCATATGCACCTTCGGGAATTTGAATATTTTCTCCGAATAACTCACGATAGCGCAAATGAACGGTATGAGCTAATACATTAACTTGATTACCAGAATCGTTAACATAGTATTCTCGCGTCACTTCAAAGCCTACTGATTCTAAAACATTTGCCAAGACGTCGCCGATAACAGCGCCGCGAACATGGCCCATATGCAAGGGTCCAGTTGGGTTGGCCGAAACGTACTCAACATTCATTTTATTACCATTGCCGATACTCGAATGACCGAACTTCTCCCCAGATGCAGAGATAGACCTTAGCAGTTCATGCCATGCGATATTTTTCACTCGCATGTTTATGAAACCCGGCCCAGCAATTTCAACAACTTCTAGCCAATCCCAACTTTGGAGACGTTTAGCTAGCTGAATAGCGAGATCACGAGGCTTTAACCCCGCGGGCTTTGCAACAACCATCGCAGCATTGGTCGCAAGATCCCCGTGCTTCAGGTCACGCGGTTGATCAACAGAGACTTTGCTAAAGTCCAACTCAGGAGGTACCAGACCCTCCAGGGAAGCGACAACTTTTTCGCGGGCTATGGCAAACAAATTCATGGTCTGCCCTTTAGGGCCTAACTTAACTTTTCAAAAGCCTGCTGAGCATATCTATCCGTCATACCACCTATGTAATCAGTGACTGTGGTCCCCAAGTCAGCGCCTAAATCCATTTTCGCCAACCAACGACCTCCCATATGCTCAGGGTGGCTCATAAAAATATCAAAAAGCGTTTCCAACATGTCCTCACATTTAGCGCGTGGCGCTAAAATATCTGGATGACGATAAAGGTTGATGTACAAAAACTGACGCAACTCTCGAAGCTGCTCCCAAAATTTACCTGAAAATCTTATAAGAGGACGTTCATACAACATAACATCATCCACGCTCCGCACACCAGCCTCTTCCAATAATGTTCGTGAATGATGGACGACATCATGAACACAAGCAGAAATTGTCTGACGTACGAGCTGAAATCGACGACGCTTTGCCGGGAGTGTTTTATGCCTGAGCATTTGAAGATCCGGTAAATCACCAAAATCAAACAAAGTTGAGCGTAAGCCGTCATCTAAATCGTGATTAGTATATGCAATATCATCAGCTATCGCTGCAACCTGCCCTTCTAAGCATGCGTATTTTGTCGGATCGATAGCACGGGCAATACACATGTCTTCTAAAAATGAATCATGCATTTCATAAATTGGACCATTATGTTTAATGGTGCCATCTAACGCCTCCCAAGATAGATCTAATCCATCAAAATTTTCATAGCGCTCCTCCAGAAGTTCTAGCACGCGAACGGTCTGTAAATTATGATTGAAGGCGTTGAGCCCATGCCTCTGTCTTGCGCGGCTTAAAGCATCTTCTCCTGCATGACCGTAAGGAGGGTGACCTAGATCATGTCCAAGTGCGATAGCCTCAGCTAAGTCTTCATCCAATCTCAGCGCTCGCGCAATTGTTCTCGTGATTTGGGCAACTTCAATAGTATGCGTTAACCTCGATCGGTAATAATCCCCAGTTTGAAAAACAAATACTTGGGTTTTATGCGCTAGTTTTCGGAATGCGCCCGAATGCAAAATTCGATCACGATCTCTCTGGTAAGGACTTCTGAATTCATCTTTGTTTCGCTCGTGAAGTTGCCCTTTGGACCGTTGCCAGTCAGTTGCGTATGGGGCAAGGTGTTGGCTTTGCATGATGAATTGCCTAAATAGGTCCTATGACAGTTGAATTAACATCAGCAGCTGCTGCGCGAGTAGCGACCTTAGCGGAAAATGAAGGCAAGCCCAAGCTTATGCTACGGGTCGGTGTATTAGGCGGTGGATGTTCCGGCTTTCAGTATGAGATAGGTTTTGCAGAGGAGATTGGGAAAGACGACCAAGTCTTTGAAACTGACGGAATTAAAATGCTCATCGATGAGACCTCGCTTCCATTCCTCACTGGTGCAAAGGTGGATTTTGTGCAGGAATTAATCGGCGCATCGTTCCGAATCGACAACCCCAATGCGAATGCATCTTGCGGTTGCGGCTCATCATTCTCGCTTCTGTGAAAATTATCTCATACAACGTGGCCGGTATAAGAGCTCGTGAAAAACATTTTTGGCCCTGGTTAGAAAAATCAGATGCCGACGCAGTTCTAGTACAAGAGATTAAGGCGCAGAATGACACTTTCCCATTTGAGCACGCGCACGCCGCTGGATACACCGCCCACATTGTTGGCCAGAAAGGCTTCAATGGCGTCGCGATACTAACGAGAGGGAAAAGCGATCGGGTTATTGACCACCTACCGGGCGATCCAAAAGATCTGCAAGCTAGGTATATCGAGGTGGATTTTGAAGGAATAAGACTTGCCTGTCTCTACTTGCCAAACGGCAATCCCATCCATGATCCTATCAAGTATCCCTATAAATTAGACTGGATGTCTAGACTTGAGGCCAGAATGGCTGAAATATTAACAAAAGAGATCCCTGCGCTTTTTGGAGGAGATTACAATGTCTGTCCTACCGCAAAAGATATCTGGGATGAGACTGCTAACGCAGGTGAAGCTCATGTTCAGAGAGAGGCGCGCGCGGCCTGGTTTCGGATGAAAAACCTAGGACTAAGTGAAGTTAGGGCAGATAATCATGACTACACCTTCTGGGACTTTAAGTCTGGTCGTTTTCAAAAAGATCAGGGACTGAATATTGATTTTATGCTTGTAACTCCTCAGCTAGCGGACAATTTGAAGGGCGCAGGCGTAGACCGTGATGCGAGAATAGAGAAAGACGCAAAACCTTCAGATCATGCTCCAATCTGGGCAGAGTTTTATAAGCCTTGAGTCAGAATTTTCCTGCTCGGAAGGTTATGATACCTAATGTTTCAGTCCATGCCTTGGGTTGAGTTTTTTAGCACCTATGGAACTGTTTTATCTGCCATACTCTTCGGAGCATTTGCAGCGCGCTCAACCGGAGTAGGCTTTGCTCTCGTGGTTGTGGCAGCGCTGCTCGCGTTGCCTAATATTGATCAACCTACTGCGTTATTTATCGCTGCTCCGTTATCGATCCTAAACCTAAGTTTTATTGCAGTAAGTTTGTATCGTGAGACGCCTACATCAACCTTAAAAGACATAAGCCCACCTTTGGCCGCTGGCTTCCTTGTCGGGTTTCTGATTGGGCTGTACGTATCCAAAGCCATAATGCTAATCCTTGGACTTATGGTTGTTTTCTACACATTTATAACCATGATCAGACCACCCATTCGTGGTAAGCCTAACTATATGGCTCGAAGCGATGTAGGAGGCGGGCTCACAGGTATAATGACTGGTGCCCTATCGTTTCCGGGGCCACCGATCAGCGCCTTTTTGCTGGCAAGAGGCTTTATTGGAAACCCGGTTCGTGTAACGATTGCTCTCGTAGGCCTCGCGGGATGTTGCGTTAGACTTTTGATCGGTGGATATTTCTCAACCCCAGTTCAAGGTTTCAGCCAAATCATGCTGATTGGGTCTGCATTGATTGTCATTGGCAGCTTGGCAGGTTCCGTGACCGCCAAATACATGTCAGACGGGTTACATCGGATTTTAATCATATCGATGACATTTCTTGCCTTTGGTTCGCTAGCAAGTGGCTTAATTGCCGAACTTGATGCTGGTTGATATTTTCCAAGTAGCGCCTGGATTGCTCTTAGCAGCATTCTTTGGATCACTTATTCAAAGGATTGCAGGCATGGGTTTTGGGATTATCCTATCAGGTTTTGTCCTCGCGGTATACGAGCCGTTCACTGCTGTTTATATTGGCGCCATAATTGGAATGGGAGTAACTGTCACAACAATGATTCAACTCAGGCACGAGTTACGCTGGTCTGAGACGCTTGTGGTAATGCCACCTACAATATTGGGCATGTCTGTGGGTTATGCTTTAGCGTTTTATTTTGGGGACGTGCCTTGGGTGCGAGCTCTATTCCAAACTTTTGGACTGATTGTGATAGTTTTTGCCGGAATTAATTTGATAGGGCGAGCCTCTCTCGCTAACTCGACGCTATTATCCAAAACTTGGGTCGGTGGCGGCGCAACTGGATTTATGACTGGAACCATAGGCATGCCTGGGCCAACTATTGCGCCATATTTTTTCTCACGCGGAATTGTTGGCACTGCCTTTATTGCGTCGATTTGCCCATTATTTTTCATGACCTCGGGCTCGCGAATTATTCTCGGATCTGGAGCTAATTTTAATGAAACAGACCTACAAATTGCATTCGTGGGCGCATTCTTAGCTATGTTGGCGGTATTTGTTGGCGGCCCGTTGGCACGCTTTGTAAACACTGCCAACCAGCGAAGAATGATAATGGCTCTCGCGCTAGTAGCTGCTGCTAGGCTCGGGATTTCCCTCTTTGATGGAGTTTGGTCCGCATATGCTGGCCTTTAATCGGTCACATATCGAGCGCTATCCAGATTCAAAATCTACTGACCGGAGAGAAAAGATTACTTAACGTAAATGCCAGCTCCTACCAACCTAGATCTCTGCGAATACATGGGTTTCAGCCTTAGCACCAGGGTGGCAAACAGCTCCTTTTTCAGTCGAACCTACCGTTTGAGCATAACGCCAAATAGCACCTGAATTATAGTTGTGTGTTCGTGGCTGCCATTTCTTACGTCTACGCACCATTTCATCAGCATCAACATCGACTTCAATAGTTCCTTCATCTGCATCAATAGTTATCAAATCACCATCTTTTAAAAGACCAATTGGCCCTCCGACAGCAGCCTCTGGACCAACATGCCCAATACAAAAACCCCTAGTTGCGCCAGAAAAGCGGCCATCTGTAATCAATGCAACCTTATCGCCGCGGCCCTGACCATAGATGGCTGCCGTCGTTGACAACATTTCACGCATGCCAGGACCACCTTTTGGGCCTTCGTTTCGGATAACTAGAACCTCACCGTCTTCATAACGCTGCCCCTGCACTGCAGAAAAACAGTCTTCCTCACACTCAAAGACCCGCGCTGGACCAGAGAAAAAGCGCTTGGCCATTCCAGCGACCTTCACAATTGCTCCTTCGGGGGCAAGATTCCCCTTCAAACCGACGACACCGCCAGTTGGTGATAATGGATTAGAAGTGGGGAAGATGACTTTTTGATCAGCGTTCCATGGAATGGTATCATGATTCTCTCCCAGGGTTTTGCCCGTCACAGTCATTTCCTCTGTGTGCATGTAGCCACCCTCTATCAGGGCTTTTATAAGCAAAGGAACACCACCGACTTCAAACATGTCCTTGGCTACAAACTTACCACCAGGCTTAAGATCAGCAATGTATGGTGTATCTTTAAAAATGTCACAAACATCATGAAGATCAAAATCAATACCACACTCATTCGCAATCGCAGGCAGATGCAAGCCGGCATTGGTTGAGCCACCAGAGGCGGCCACTACACGTGCAGCATTTTCTAGAGCTTTGCGGGTTACAATTTGACGAGGGCGTATCTGCTTCTCCACCAAGTTCATCACTGCTTCACCTGATTTGTACGCATATGTATCACGTATTTCATATGGAGCAGGGGCGCCCGCAGAATGAGGCAGTGCCAAGCCAATAGCTTCAGACACACAGGCCATAGTGTTGGCCGTAAACTGAGCTCCACAAGAGCCAGCCGACGGGCAGGCCATACACTCAAGCAAATGTAGGTCTTCATCTGACATATCACCAACGGCATGCTGTCCAACGGCCTCAAAAAGATCCTGCACTGTTACGTCTTTACCTTTAAAACTTCCAGGCAGGATTGATCCACCGTATAGAAACACAGAAGGCACATCTAATCGCACCATAGCCATCATCATTCCAGGTAGAGATTTATCGCAACCAGCAAGGCCAACTAATGCATCATAACAATGACCACGCATCGTAAGCTCCACTGAGTCAGCAATTACTTCTCTAGATACAAGAGACGACTTCATGCCCTCATGGCCCATTGCGATTCCATCAGTCACCGTGATTGTTGTAAACTCTCTTGGCGTGCCTTGAGCTGCCTCGACGCCTTTTTTTACCACCTGCGCCTGGCGAGCCAGAGAAATGTTACAAGGAGCAGCTTCGTTCCAGGTAGTGGCAACACCGATCAAAGGTTGCGCAATAGCTTCATCGCCTAAACCCATAGCATGAAGATAAGACCGGTGCGGTGCGCGAGCTGGACCAACTGTTGTGTGGCGACTTGGTAGTTTAGATTTATCAATTTTAGCCATGTTTAACCTCCTGCGAATTCAGTGCGTCCTAAAGCGGTTTTCCGGTTTTAAATCAACGGCGATCAACCTATTTAGTAAAGATGTCAGGCATGAAACCTTTTAATTGGGAGGCAGTGGAGCGTATTTTTCTTACTTCGCGCCCGGATTCATGCCCATATCTACCCAACTTGAATGAACAAAAGCTGGTTACATTAATCCAAAAGGGCGATAGCGAGGGCTTTGCAGAATTAACTAACAATGGCTTTCGAAGAAGCCACGACGCAGCCTACCAACCCATCTGTCCAGACTGTCAAGCTTGCCAGCCACTGCGGGTTCGAGCACTTGATTTTCAACCCAACAAGACGCAGCGTCGGCTTATCCGAAAATACGATGCCTTGCATCTCTCTTTGGAGGCGCCCGTCATTGATCACGAGCACTGGGTTCTTTTTACAAAATATGTGCAGGGCCGGCATGGAGGCGGATCTATGGCAAACATGACCCGTCAAGACTTTGCAGCGATGGTCAGTGACACACCCGTTAAAACTAAATTGCTCACCTGGCGTAAAGGAAGTGCAGAGGGTCCACTAGTCGCCGCTTGTCTAGCAGATTTACTTCCAGACGGACTGTCCGCGGTTTACTCTTATTTCTCACTGAACCCAAGTTATCCATCCTTAGGAACATTTGTCATACTGTCACTTATAGCTACGGCTGCAAAAGCAGAATTACCCCATGTGCACCTTGGATACTGGGTAAAAGGATCAAAAAAAATGGCCTACAAAGCTCAATTTTCTCCTGCAGAGATTTGCATAAATGGTGCATGGCAAGCGCTTCCCAAGAACAACGAAAACTACTAAAGGCGCGCCGATGTTATCAGCACGTTTATTAACCGCCTTATCTTTATTTGCCATAGTATTGTCTCCACAATCAGCTTTTGCAGCCGAGAGCGCACTTGCTCTGAAAGGGAACACCTTAGGCCTAGAGTGGGGAATTCCATTCGTTGGGATGTTGCTATCAATTGCTACATTCCCCGTAATTGCACCTCACTTCTGGCATGAAAATTTTGGTAAGATTGCAGGGTTTTGGGCTGCTTGTTTCCTAATACCGTGTCTTCTCTTCATAAGTTGGGAGACCTCCTTATTCGTTATACTCGAGGTTCTGTTCCACGAATACATACCTTTCATATTGCTTTTACTTGCTCTGTTCACAGTAGCTGGAGGTATCCACGTCAAGGGTACGCTCACAGGTCATGCGGAAACGAACGTGGCGATATTAGTAATTGGGACAGTGCTCGCATCTTGGATGGGAACTACAGGTGCTGCTATGCTCCTCATTCGCCCACTCCTTAGGGCGAATAAGGATCGAAAATATAAGGTGCATACTGTAATATTTTTCATATTCTTGGTTGCAAACATTGGAGGGTCTCTAACTCCTCTTGGTGACCCCCCACTCTTCCTAGGCTTCCTCAATGGGATCAGTTTTTTCTGGCCTACTCAAGCAATGTTTTGGCCAATGGTCTTGGTCTCAGTTTTAGTGCTAATCGTCTACTACTTGCTTGATAGATTTTATTATTATCCACATGAAAACCCTGCCGCCATGAAAGTGTCTGACATGACGCCTCACGCACCATTAAGGGTTGAGGGCCTAATTAATTTTCTCCTTCTTGTTGGTATAGTGGGCGCAGTGCTCTTGTCCGGCACCTGGAAACCCGACTGGCAACCAATCAAATTATTTACGGTTGATTATAAAACCCAAAATTTGACACGTGATCTTTTGCTTATTGTTATTACTATCCTGTCTCTAAGGCTCACCAATAACGACAGTCGAGCAAATAATGGGTTCAATTGGTTTCCAATTGTCGAGGTTGCCAAACTTTTCATTGGCATCTTCCTAACAATCGCACCCGTAATTGCTATCTTGAAAGGCGGCGCAGACGGGTCCCTAGGCTTCATAATTGGACTGGTATCCGCAGCAGATGGACAGCCTCTCCCACAGGCATATTTCTGGGCCACAGGGCTTCTATCGGGGTTCTTAGATAACGCCCCAACTTACTTGGTGTTCTTTAAGGCAGTTGGCGCAAGTCCGGACGCATTTATGACTACTTTTGCAACTACATTGCTTGCAATTTCAATGGGTGCAGTATTTATGGGGGCACTCTCATACATAGGCAACGCACCTAATTTTATGGTCAAAGCAATTGCTGAAAATGAGAAGGTGAAGATGCCTACCTTTTTTGGGTATATGGCATGGTCCTTTTCTGTCCTAATGCCAATCTTTGTGATTGTCATGTTTGTCTTCCTGTAAGCAATGGCCAACAAAACCAATTTAATTGGCCTAAGTAGGAAAGCGCTTACAGATGAGGTAACTCAACTTGGGCATCCTGCATTTCGAGCTAAGCAATTGTGGCACTGGTTGTACTACCAAGGTACAACTGAGTTTGACAGCATGTCTAATTTGTCAAAATCTTTTAGAAATGATTTAGCGGACAGATTTGTAATTGCGCGGCCGACGGTTAAGGAAGCCCTTAACTCTACAGATGGTACATCTAAATGGCTTCTCTCATATGAAGACGGAGAGGAAGCTGAAACCGTTCATATTCCCGAGTCAGATCGAGGAACTCTTTGTGTATCCTCGCAAGTAGGTTGCACGCTAACTTGCAAATTCTGTCACACCGGAACTCAGAGATTAGTGCGTAATTTGACATCTGGAGAAATACTTGGGCAGTTCATGCTTGCACGTGATGCATTTGGTGAGTGGCCCACACCCTCAGGAGGCACTCGCCTTATCTCTAATGTTGTCATGATGGGTATGGGGGAGCCTCTATATAACTATGAAGCAGTAAAAACGGCTTTAAAAATTATTATGGATGGCGAAGGCCTTGCTCTATCAAAGCGTCGCATCACCTTATCCACTTCCGGTGTTGTTCCTGAAATGCGCCGATGCGGGGAAGAGCTCAATGTTAATTTAGCGGTTTCTCTCCATGCGGTTGATAATGATACCCGAAGTGAAATAATGCCTATCAACAAGAAGTATCCGCTCGAAGAGCTTCTTTTAGCTTGCCGTGAATATCCTGGAGTGTCGAATGCGCGCCGGATCACGTTTGAGTACGTAATGTTAAAAGGTATTAACGATAGTGATGCGGATGCTCGTCGGCTTGTAAAAATCCTCTCCCGTATTCCTGCCAAAGTGAACCTTATTCCATTTAACCCTTGGCCAGGATCAAATTTCGAGTGTTCCGACCCTCTAAGAATAGCTGCTTTCCAGGATATTGTAGTTGGTGCAGGGCTATCTGCTCCCGTGCGTCAAACTCGTGGTGAAGACATCATGGCAGCTTGCGGACAGCTTAAATCTACGTCAGAAAAGCTTAGCCGTCGTGAACGAGATAGGCTTGCCGCTGACCATCTACGAGCGCAAGTTGCGGCCGTCGAGTAGACTTACGTACTACCTCTGTTATGCTCTCAATATAGTTAATAGTCTAGGTAGCCTCGCCTGCAGTACTCGCTGATGCTAGAGGCTGCTGAAGAATTAATTCACGGTATACGATCGTGATACCTGAAATTAAGATGAGTATAGCACCGGCACCAAAAAGGTAGAACGAGGTTGAGGAATTGGTCGGCGGCAAATCACCAAGTATCAGATATCCAAAGACGTACGCGCCCAGGACTGCAACGTAATCTAACGGGCCCAATATGACTGCTGGTGCAAAGCGGAAAGCTTGGCTTAAAAGTGCCATGGAAAAGGCACCAAAAATTAGAAATCCCCATATTATACTTGGATAATTGAGGGCTTCTTGAACAGCACTCAAATGCCCGACACTTCCACCCTGAGGCCAAATAAAAGCAGCTACCGTAATTATGATTACACACCAAAGGCCTGCTAGACCTTGCGTATACAAGCTGATCATCATGCCGGGTACTTCTTTGGGCACAAATCTCATAAGAATTTGAGCCGTTGCATACATTAGGCCTGACCAGAGAGGTAACGCTATTGCCCACCAAGGAACATAGCCTTGTACAGATTGGCTATCAGTCTTGGGATCTGCGCCAATTGCAAGAGCTACAAGGCCTATTCCAGCAAAGCCAACAAGTACAGCACCGCCTCGCCAAACCCCTACTGTATCGCCGAGAATTGGAACAGAAAGTACGGTTATAAATAGCGGATAAACAAAGAAAAGAAGCGTAACGTTACCCACTGACAAGTACTCAAGAGCAATAAAAAAACCCGTGGCGACCTGAAGATAAAGAACCGATCGAAGTATTGCTACTCTATAACCAGGAAACCGCCATCTCCAACCTATGCCACCTGCACGACGAGAGAAGCTAGCATCGACGAGTGCAAAAACTACGACTAAGGGCAAACCCCACAAAGTCCGAGCTGTCATGATTTCAAAACTTGTAAATGCTTTTGTGCCGCTACTTAATTCAATCTGCTGCATAACCCTTATTGTTACATCGAGCATATTTGCAGCAACTGAACCAACAAGAATTAATAAAATTCCTAGTCCTATCCTGGAAGTTGAGAAAGCGACCATCAGCTCATGATCTCTAAAGCTAGAGCGCTCATAGCTGATTCCAGCTTCATCCACATGGAATCATAAGTTCGATCATCCATTCCATATGGATCAGGTAAATCAGTAGGTAGATTCTCTGGATCAAACGACGAAAATAGCCTGACTATTGCTTTGCTGCTGCCGGGCTTCATAGCTTCAATATGAGAGACATGTTTTGTTGTCATGCCAATGATCCAATCAAACTGGCCAAAATGCTCAGATTTGAATTGCTGAGCACGATGAGCCGACAGGTCAAAACCAGCTCTTTCAGCAGCTCGGAGATTAGTAGTGGTTGGACCTTCCCCTATATGCCACGACCCCGTGCCCGCGCTAGCGACATGAGCCTTTGGTGCAGCCGCCGCAAATAGCACCTCGGCCGCCGGTGAGCGACAGATATTGCCTGTGCAAACAAAAAGGACCTGTTTTGTCATAATTTCGCTCTGAACCTTACCTATTTACCTGACTAGCCCTGAAGCGACACTCAAGCACATTACCTGACGCGAGAATGCAATCTGCAAGACAAATGAATTAATTCGTTTTGGCAATAAGCTACAGGCTAATTACCACTTACCATCTAAACGTGAAGTACGATGATGAGGTATGCAATATGCGCAAGTAATAAACATACCTTATTTAAGCTCAAATTTTCCTATATTACTTTCATATGTAACAGTAATGTGACATGAAATGCGTTTATTAGTAGCGAGCTTTGCATAATTTGCATTGGTAACTATTGCGCTCATGGACTAAGTAGATGTCAAGAGACGGCGAGGTCAAACTTCATCAACCTCCTCCCAACTTCGGTGAAGACCTCTTCCAAGGTACCTCGTCGCCCTCTTCTCTCCTGAATGGAGAGATCACGAAC
>Ga0213865_10000951_pt1 | contig 19127 bp, 16 predicted proteins | sample PICome_6_FD_160100 | JGI IMG/M metagenome (GOLD analysis project Ga0213865, IMG submission 160100) | Coastal seawater microbial communities near Pivers Island, North Carolina, United States - PICO282 | ecosystem: Environmental > Aquatic > Marine > Coastal | place: USA: North Carolina...
TGCTAAGAGAGTCTAACATAGCTTACACAGAATATAATGTAGAGTCAGGTAGCTCTCAGTGGGTACTAACACTTGTAAGGCAAGCAAAACACACATCAGTACCACAGATCTTTGCTTCTGACGGTAGCCATATTGGTGGGTATGCAGAGTTAAAGAACTTCCTTGGTACTTTTGCTGAGGATACTATTTAATGCAGTTAGACTTTTTTAAGAGTACTAATAAAAAGCCAGACCCTACCGCAAAGAAATGTAAGAAATGTAAAAAACTTAGACCTATAGAAGATTATAGGTTATATAGAAGAGCAACAGGAGATAGAAACTCTAGAGATAGTAAATGTAGACAGTGTTCAAGGCACTCAGAAAAAATAGCATTTATGCTAAGGAAAACTGCACCTAAATATTCAGGTTCTTGTGACTGTTGTGGTAAGGCAGAAGAAAAACCTGTCTTAGATCATTGTCATGATAGAGAAATATTTAGAGGTTGGTTATGTTCACCCTGTAACTTAGGTATTGGTACTCTGGGTGATACTATAGAAGATTTAGAAAAAGCATTAGCATACTTAAGGAAGACAGGATGAACAACAATCTTGAGCCACTACAGAAGCCCACACGCTCTAGGCGAAAGACAACATATAAGGGTGCAGCAGTAAAAGTTACATCAGGTATACTTCCAAGGACGGATAAACAGAAAGAGTTAATAGACGCTATAAAAAGAAACCAACAAGTCCTGATACTAGGTCCTGCTGGTACTGGTAAAACTTATGTAACAGCCACTTGTGCTGCAGATTTGTACATCACTAAAGATATAGATAAGATCGTTATAACACGCCCTCACGTAGCTGTAGGTAAAGACATAGGGTTTCTTCCAGGAACACTCGAAGAGAAGGCTCAGCCGTGGGCGTTGCCCGTCCTAGACGTGCTTATAAAGCATTTAGGTAAGGGTGCTGTAGATACGGCTCTAAAGAGTGGCAATATAGAGGTTGCTACACTAGCGTTGATGCGTGGACGTAGCTTTGACAATGCGTTTATTATTGTAGATGAAGCACAAAATATTGAGATACCAGAGATTAAGATGTTATTGACTAGGGTAGGTGAAGGTAGTACTATTGTACTTAACGGCGACATTCAACAGTCAGATCTAAGAGGAACGTCTGGTCTATCAAAGATCATACATTTAGCTAAGAAGCATCTGTTGAATGTTCCTGTTGTTGAGTTTGGTATTGAAGACATTGTGCGTAGCGGTATCTGTGCAGAGTGGGTTAAAGTGTTTATGAAAGAAGGCTTATGAAGTTAGAAAAAGAAGCTAAAGAATATGTTGACTCTAAGCAGGAACACTTTGAAGAGATATTACTTTACGAGATACATAAGCTAAAAGTCCACATAAGCAAAAGCCTCTGGGACAGTCCTGAACTCGTTAAAGCTAAGGAGTGTCTCACAGAGGCTTCACTGTGGGCTAAGGAATGTGCTAAGAAGCACGGTATTAAGTAGTTAGGGTTTAACTAAGCGTTTAGCATTAAGTTGGTACGCTTGAATAAGCATAGCTTCTTTAACGCTTTTCTCTTCATCAGTAAGATCTTCTTCTTTGTTTATCAGTGTTCTTATCTCTTGAAAGGATTTACCTTCATAGCCTAACATCTCTGATGGTATTGACCACGCTAAGTCTGCTTTCTTTATTTCTTTAGGAGACATGGCTTTTAGTTTACCTCTGTAGTAAGCAGTTAAATCTTTAGCAAACCTTGTATCTCCTCTAGCAAAAGCACTTTCCATCTCTGTAAAGATCTTTCTAGCTTGATCTTTGTATAAGTTTACTTCAGCCCTTATCTTTTTTTCTAATAAGTCTGCTTGTCCTTCGTTGCCACCTTTTACATTTTGATATGCAGGAGACTCAATAAAAGTTTTCATAGACATAGCCAGATTACCCTGCATTAACTGTTCTGTTAATAGAGTAAGCGGTATATTCTTTTCTTTATAAGGATTATATAATTTATAGGGGTCTAACTGTAACCTAGTTAATTCTCTCTTAAGTGTGTTTTTAGGTGGCATACCAACAAAACCTGTAAGCTGTTTAGTTAGTGGGTTTTCTACACGTAAAGGTCCATCACCAAACACATCAAAACGAACCATATCATATCTAGTATCTTTTATATTTAGATTATCTTTAGCGTAGCGCTCTTGGAACGTTAGTCTACTTGAGGTATCGAAGAACGAAGAGAAAAAAGGTATATCAGGTAATTGTCTAGTAGCTCTCTGAAATGTTGATAACTGTAAATCAAAGGGCGACCAATCCAATAAAGAAGCTGTACTGGTTACAGTAGCATCCCTTGTCTCAGGGAAAAAGCTAGAACGAGGATCATACTGTCCATAAAAATCTTTTAGTACAGCACCAGGATAAGTAAAAGCACTAAGATAATCACCTGCTAAGTCAAATACAGGTGTAATGTTTCCTGTTTCAAAAGCTCTAATAGCTTTATTTACAAGTCCTGAATTAGGTCTAAACTCTGTACCTAATACTATCCTATTAGCATCTTTAAACATCTCTTTAGTATCTTTAAATCTATAACCATTCATAGCCCTAGCTAATTGATGTACTATATAGTTATGGGCTGCACCTGGTCCCATTGCTGCCTGAGCATTATAGGATGTTCCATCCTGTCCCTCTGCTTCAAACCATTCACGGTTAGCAAGTACATTAGCCTCTTGTGCTTTATAAATACCTGCAAAAGTTACAGCGCCTGTCATTGCCTTAGCAATCTCTTCATCTTTTATTGATGTAGTAGTAAAAGGTCTTCTTACTAGAGTTAAACCTGTATAGTCACTAATAAACTTAGCTTGAGCTGCCATATATCTAGGGAAAGGCATGATTACAGTTAGACCTGATTTGTTTACAAAGTCTACAGCGCCTTTCATAAACTTACTTTCTACGGAAGCTCCCTTACCACCAAATCTACGTTGAAAAGTAAAGGCTAAAGACTCATCTAAAGCTTTATCAAGTATATCATCAGGAAGTTGTGAAAGAGTACCCTTACCTAACATATCATATAAGTTTTTACCTAAAGCTTCGTTACCTAATGCACGTAACTCACGGTCTATAGTACCTGCTATAACAGCCTTCTTAAACACATGGTCTGACATAGTATTTAGAACGTTAGCCGCTTTACCTGCTCTAGCCCATCTAGAATTACTAATTACGGAAGACTCTGCTTGAGCTGCTTCATAAAACACTTTAGAGAGTTTTTCTGGTGCTTCTTGCATTAACATAGTTTGTACAGCATCCGCTACGTAGTGATCTTTGGTAAGATATTTAAAGGTAGCTACAGAATTTTCTAATGTCCCTTTTACACCTAAAGGAACGCTATTACTACCTTTTAGTTTTCTAACTACAGCAAGATTTAATTGATCTACAATATCAAGCCCACCCATAATCACACCAAAGATGTTGTTACGCATTGTTGTTGCAGGTTGTGATGTCATAAAGGCACGTCTAGCAGATTCAATATCTTTAAACTTATTAAAGGCTCTACTTGCTACACTATTTTTAATAACAGCAGCAGTGTCTATTTTAGCTAACTCTTCAGGGTTTATATCTTTAGTTAATCCTGTCATTCCATTATCAAATAGAAGCTCCATCTTGTTTTTAAACTTCTCAGCTTGACTAGAATCTATAGTTGCACCACCACGGCTTTTGATTGTCTTTTGTGCAAGCATTAAACGAGCCGCTTCAGATACCTCAGCTGCATACACAGCAGATAATTGATGGTTAGTTAAACCATACCTACGTGCTATATCTGTGAATATACCTTCACCCTCACCACTATCAATAGCTCTGGCTAGATACTCTGTAATACGTTGGCCTGGTTCAGGTTTAACGCCTAGTGTACTAGCTAATTCATAAGATGCTGCACTTAAACGTTGCATCAAGCTACTGTCTAACCCTGCTATTAAGCCTTTTGGTAATTCACCGCTTAATATGTCTACCTTTAAACGCTTACCTTCTTCTACAAGTGTAGGATCTATAGCTCTTAAAATCTTATCTGAAGTAAACTTCATTAGCTTAGCATTTTTACCGCCAGACTTTTTAGCCAAAGCAATGGCCTTTTTAGCTTTAGCTGTTGCCTTAGCTAATTCTTTTATCTGGTTTTTCTCGCCCATCCTAAGCTGATCTGATAGACGCTTAGCACCATTTCGTTGTGATCTTTGAGCTATATGATAACCGCCTCCACCAACTAAAGCACTTAAACCTCCTGATAGTGCTACGTTACCATAGTTAATATCATAGTCTTCGCCTATCTCTGCTCCAGCTTTTTGCTTTATCTTTTCAACACCGAAGGAAGAACCTGCACCTATTGTACCATCAATAGCTCCTACTAAAGCAGCTCTACCTAGATACTTATTAGCTAGAGTACGTAAACCTGTTAAGGTGGCTTGCTTTCCACCCTGTACAGCTACACCCCCAGCGCCACCTGTAAATAATCCTGCAGCAATACTTGCATACGTAGTAGGTGCTGTAGCTATAGATCCTGCATAGTCTAGTATCTTAGCACCACCATTATCTAGTAAACCTTCACCCTTTGCATTATCAAACGCAAACAGTAAACGACCATAAGCTTGCTTTTCTTTTTCATTTACAGTGTCATCTGCTATGTAGTTATAATCATAACTCATACTAATCTCATTAGTAGACTGATACCTAAAATGTTCTAGTATATCCTCTACAACATCATCACCTGTATAGCCTTCTAGGTCTTTATCTGTATAACCTTTACGCTTACTCTTAAGAAAAGAAACAGCGTCCGTTATAAACTCTGGGTTCTTGCGTAAGTCTGAAAGCTTTTTATCTTTCATAAACTCTGGTGTGTAGTACATGTTTAGATTAGACATACTTATATACCTTTAAGCTCTTTGTAAGAGTCACTGACTTTAATTCCTGGAGTACCTAAAACTTCTCTAGCTATTTTACTTATTGCTGCAGCTTTTTCAGCAACACTCATATCTGAATCAAGTATACGTTCAATATCTGTTTTATAGGCTGGGCTTAGTGTAGCCGCTTCACCTTTTATGTCTACTCTTCTTTTTATGTTTTCTTCAATTTGATTTGCGTCTCTCTTAGATACAACACTTTTAATGCGTTCCCATAGAGATAGATCATTATCAGTACGTACTTCATCTTTGTCAGAAAAATACTCTTCTGCAAAAGATCCTTTGCCTATCAATTTCCACAGTTGATCAGGTATAGTTGAGCCTTCTGTTTTTCTCATTCTTGGGCTGTTAGCTGCTGCACCTCTTGGATCTACTATTTTTTGTCTAGATAAATTATCATACCAAGCATTTTCTTCTGGATTGTATGTAGCGTCTACTAAGTCTAGATTTTTTATATCTACTTTTTCTTCGCTACTTGTATTACTTAATATACCATCTACAAGAGCATCACCTGTATTTATAGTAGTACTATCTTCAGTTATACCTAATTCACTTAGTCTTGGTTGGTTTAAATCTTCTTTTGAATCTAAGCGCCCTACATAATTAGGATCAAATATTTTAGCTGCATATTTATCTGATAAACCTTGAGTCTCCGTAAAGGAATCAATAAGCACTTTAGCTAAAGTATTGTTTTTAACTCCATCATTAAAAGCTTCCATTTCTTCTGGAGTATTAATAAATTGCAGTGTCTCCATTAACATAGGCGCTCTGTTAGCATTAGAGTTAAATAAAGGACTCTGAACAATTAATTGCTTTTCAAGTTTAGCAAAGTTTAAACCTATTTCCTGCAACTTAGCCATAGCTTCAGCAGTATCTTTAAATCCAGCATTTGTTAAAAGTGTATTAAACGCTTCTGGATTACTTAAATTTATACCGTCTGGTACATACTTGGCTTTCATCATCCTAGTATATCTATCACTTGTAATTTGCATATCATCTGCTGTGTAGTCTGTTTCAGGTAAAGCAAAAGGATTTACGTTAAGCTCATCATATACAGTACCTCTATCACCCTGAAAGCCTAAAAGATCATCTACAGGTACACCAGCGATTTGCATATTCTTTACTATATCTGATGCAGAAGATTTTGGATTCATTACAAATAGATTAGCAAAAGCATTGCTAACAGCGCCGTTAGAGTGCGCTTCAGTTTTATTGTTAGGATCTTTATTTAAGTTGTTAGCTATATTTAAATGTATAGTACGTAGTGCATCTATAGAAGACATACCTTCTGGTAATTCGATACCATTTTCTGGTAACTTTAAAGACTTTAATATAGTATCTTTATTTATTTTGTCACCCATACCTAAAGTGTTAAAAGAATCTTTAGTTACATATATCTCTTTATAGATATCGTCTAAATTAGGATAAGCTTGAGCTAAGGCTATATATTCAGCTTCTGATATATCAAAGTCTCTTTTTAGGTTATTCATTTGTAGAACTGAATTATCAACTTCTGCAGCTGCAGTCTTATACTTACCAGCATTAGATCTTGCTGTAGTCATCATATTATCAACATACTTATTTTGCTGTTCTGTACGTTGCTTTATACCCTCAGCTAGAGAAGTCCCTAAGCCCTGAGCTAAACCAGAACCAAATGCACCACTAAATAAACCCATAATTAAACCTCTCTTGACATGAGACCTTCAGTAGGTGCGCTTTCTAACACATCACTGAATGAATCTTCTGTTGTATCTACTTCTGCATCTGTACTTAGCTCTTCTACAACTTGCTCTTGTAGTATTACTCCAGGATCTTCTGCATCTTGCTTTTTACCTAAACCTACTTGAACTTTTAACTTAGCCGCTAGAGTACGCATCCTCTTCTCTTGTGCTGCTTCATCTTTGTCTTTATAGTCTAGCATTGTCTCTTTATAATCTACACCTACTACATCAGCGATAGCTTTTACTTGTAAGGCTATGTAAGGTTTTAGTATTAGTTTAGTATCTACAGAATGTATGCCATTCATAACACCATTAGATAACATGGAGTCAGCAACAATGCTAATAGGTACACCTATATCTAGGGTATCTATTAGTTCTTCTTGTGCTTCAACATCACCTAATTTTTTCATATAGAACTCTAGTGCATCTAAAGGGTCTGCATACATGGCAGGGTTTTCCCACGGTGCATTCTTAGGTTCATCTGTTAGAGACTGTCCAGGAACAGGTCCTTCAAATAGTGTAGGTATTGCCATTGTGTTTATCCTATTTAGTGAAGCCAGCGCCAAAGTAGAGGCCGACTATTGCTGAAACTATGTGTGTGTCTAGAGGGGTTATAACAAATCCACGAGCTGCTTTCCAATGTATTGCATCTGGTGCGCCTAAGAGCCAGTTAATAAAACCGCCTTGTACTTCTGTGTAACCAACGATTACGCTTACGTCAGGATACCATACTGCTACTAACTTTGGCAATACAATAATAGAGCCTACTGCAGATAAAGCTATGATCCTACGTGTCCAAGCAAAGTGTTTATCTTTACTGCCATGCTCTCTTGCATCACTGACTGCGCCTACAAGGGCTTTCTGTTGTTCTGCTTTAGCTTTATTACTTTGACCCCAAATGGACATAACTCCACCTAAGACAGTAGAGAAAAGCATTGTGATTAATTCTAAGGGAAGTCCAAACATTATTTAGTCCTGTTTACTTTTTGCATAATCATTACGGGCTTTATTTAAGGCTATCTTAGTTTCTTTTAAAGTATGTTGAGCTTTATTACCTTTACCATAATAACTATTACCTGTTTTTGGATTAGGTAAACTCGCCCACTCTTTTGAAGCTTCTAGCAGTGCTTTTGCTTCATCATTAGATTCACCTTTTATATAAGCACCTAGTGATGGGCGCTTTTCAAATAATAAGTATCTACCTATTTTTTCCTGTGTTTCTTTGTTAAATACAGTATTTTTTGGTAAACCTAAACCTTTTACAGCCATCTCAAATGTAGATGGGATAAGTTGATATTTACCTACAGCAAAAAGACGGTCTGCATTATCTGGATCTTTTATTTTTTGATATTTGCGTATGTCTTCTATAGTTAATTCTGTAAGTTTTATATTACCTCGCTCTGTATTATTAGTAGATCCTTGAATTTTATTATTCTTTGTACCTCTATTAGATGAATTATAATCACCTTCTCCCTTGCCTATAAAGTTTAAGAAAGAAGTACCTCCTGTGTTACGTACACTAACAGGCTTAGCCATAAGACCTGCTTGACTACCTTTTAGTGTAGAAATATCTTGTTGCTCTACTTGATCTTGTTCAATAGCTTCAGCTATATCTAGAGTAGGTATTTTTACAGGCTGTTCTAATGCAGTTTCAGCAACGTCAATTAAAGCATCGGTTTGTCTGTCTTCTTTTACAATAGACCCAGAGAAGTTCATAGGATTGTTTCTATCATCTTTATCGTAGTAAAATCCAGGTGCTATCCTATTTACTTCTTTCATATTAGCAAGAAACTCATTAATCTCTTCTGGAGAAGATCTAGGTCTTTCTGCTTTGAAGTTCATACCTCTAAACCTAGTCGCTTTATTTTCAGATGCTTGTTTCATCATGTTCTCAAGACTGCTAACAACAATGGAATCACCATCTAGTTTATCTGGAGATGGCGCTCTCTCTAACATACCTCTAGGCTCAGAAGGCTTTTCTTCCTTGTTTATGTATGCTTTTATTTTTTCCTCAATATCCTGCATCATCTTTTTAGTGCTGAAATCCTGAGAATAGTCTATTAAACTTGCCATTGCTATTACCTTTATTATAACCCTGCTTTACCACCAGAAGCCCAATTAATTAAACCAGGCCCTATTGCTCCTAAGAAAGAGCCTAAGCCTTGTCCCTTACCTATATCTATATTAGCTTGTATCTGTGCTAAAGACACTTCGTTTTGCATACCCTGTAGTTGAATACGTAAAGCTCTTTCTGCTTCATTCTCTGCTACTTTGTAAGCATAGCTAATAACATCACGCTCCTCTTGTACTATATTATTATAAGCAGTTGCAGTAAATTGATTAGCAGTCATAGCCGCATCTCTATTAGCTTGGTTTTGTGCTGCAGTCTCTGCTGTTGTTATAGACTGTGACCAAGACGCATTTGCCTGAGCTACAACTAAAGCATTAGTAGCATTAAACTGTTCACGGGCTGTACGTTGTGTAGCGTTGTACTGATCAATAGCATTAGCCTCACCTGCGTTAAACTTATTCATAGCATTAGCCTGTTCACTATTATACATAGCTATATTAGCACTAAGGTTTGCAAAGAACTGGTTTGTCTGGTTCTCACTGGAAGCATTAAACTGTTTAGAAGCATTCATTGCTGCTTGATCTGTTAGTAATGCATTTGTAAGCTGTTGGCTCTTCATTATAGCAGTCTGTTGTGTATTTTCTAAACTAGCCATATCCATATCTAAGAAAGACTTAGCATTTTGTACTGCGGCTTGTTGACGATTATTTAAGTTAGTTAAATCTAGTTGAGACATAGCCGCTGCATCTGCCATGATTTTAGCGTTTGTACTGTTAAGGTTCGTAAGATCTACAGTTTGAGCCATTCGTGCATTCTCTAATGCTACTTGTTGTTCAGCAGTAAAGTTAATATTAGCTATCTCAGATATCTTTGCAGAGTTAGCTACTCTAGATTGAAACTCTTGATTAAATTCTAAGCCAAGAAAATCTGCTCTCTTCTCTGCTGCAAACATAGCAGACTGTTGACGATTACTTAAATTAGTAAGCTCAAACTTAGCAGATGTTTGGGCATCCTGTACAGCTATAGGTAAAGCACTCTCCATAGCCGCTTGTATCATAGCTTGACCTGCCATTGAAGATGCACTTAATCCACGAGAAGCCATCTTAGATGCCGCATTACGCATTGCACCTGCCGCCCATGCAGGAGGAGATTTACCCTCAAAGTCTGCCATCAAGCCTGTAAGTTGTCCCTGTACTGTAGCATCTGTTGATGGTGCGCCTGTAGCCGCCTCAAAGTTAGTTTCTACTCTAACACGATCCATATCAACCGTAGAGCCTGATATAAGTTCTCCTGCTTCTAACTTACGTGCTTCTACGTCTGCAACTTTTTGAGCTTCATTAATCTGAGCTACACTTAAACCTAACTGTGCTAACTCTTCAGGATTCATAGATTGTGCATCTACAAGTGCTTCAGCGCTGGGCTTGCCTGTAGCGGCCTCTAGCCTGTCTAATACAGTAGCTACATCTGCAGTAGCTTCTACAGCGTCATATGTTACCGCATCTTTCTGTTCAGGTGCATCAACAGGCGTAGCTGTTTCTGCTATAGTTTGATCTGCTTGTGGAGCTGCAGTTGTGACTGTACCTGTAGTAGGGTCTATCATACCTGCAGTTTTGTCTTCGTCAGAAACAGTTGCTACATCAGCTTTTGTTACCTGAGAAGAGGGATCTTTTAACATCGCAGAAGTAGACTCTGCTGCAGTTGGTAATTCTGTAACTTTATACTGTGAATAGGATGAAGCAAGATTTGATTGGGCTGCATTTATATTAGCCTGAGCTTTTTGCGCTGCATCTGCAAGATCTCTGTTGCTAGGATCTTTCTGTGAAGCTGTCATAGCCGCTTGAGCATCTTGTTGAGCTTTAGCATAGGCATCTTGGGCTGCATCTAGGTTTGTTACACTGCCACCTTCCTGATAACCCTGAACATACCCTCCTTGAGCCATACTAATACGTTTTGATGCTACCTCTGCCATCTTACCTAGCGTAGATGCCGCTTTAGGTGAAGCAGCTAAGAATGCCGCTTGCTCATCTGCTTGCATACCCTGCATCTCTGGTATTATCTTACCCATTTGTTCAGGTGTAAATCCACCAAATTTCATAGCCATTTTAATAGTCCTTATTAATTACCCAACTTCATCCAAACTGCAGCAGCAACAAAGCTGAATATAGCAACGGTTGTTATTTTAACGAATGTGTTCCATATACTTAAACGTGTTTGTCTCCACGTTGTTAATAGGTTACGTACTTCACGCATATCCTCAGCAGCAGACTCATCATGTAGTCCTAACTCACGTAGAACTAACTTAGCTCCACGCTTAGCTGATCTGTCTAGTATAATCTCTAGCTCTTCTGGGGTCAACGTTATATTGCTCATTATGCTGATTCCGTAAATACCCAAGCCCCTTGAGGAGCTTCACCAGTTAAAGAGAAGTTCTGTGAAGACGAATTGCCATTGGTTGTAATACCTACAGATCCAGTATTATACCAATAACCCCAACGATGAGTACAAGTAGTATTTGATGCGGAAGACGTATATCTAGTTTGACTATATCCATCACCATTCCTGTTTCTAGCGTATAAAAGTATCTCACCAGAAGCAAGTGTTTGAGTATTACCCTTACTTCCAACTCTATTATAAGACCATTTTCCTGGCATTACGATACACATACCACCTGTCCAAGAATTACCTGCACTTCTATTAAATGTATGTGACACATTTCCTAAAGTATTGTGAGGTAAATTAACTTGCATAGCACAACAAACATTAGATCCATCCATCGCATTATATACTAAAGAACCTGATACACCTGTACCTGGATCTAAAGGGCTTGTCCTTGTAGAAGTAGTTGATGCAGCAACACCTATTATTGTTGTCCATTGACTAGATGTGTGTTGCGAGGATCTTGTAGTATTGTTAGGACAAGTATCACTTGTTTGATATCTACTATTAGGGTTGTTAGCGCCACTATCATCAGATGTCATAAGTTGCCCACCAGGACTAGCCTCAAGACTTACCCATATAGCTCCTGAATTTTTTACTGCTCTAAAGTCTGTTAACTTTTGAAGCGTAGTACCTTCATAGTAGTTGTTATAGAAGTCACCTAAATCAATAGCACCACTTGTAGGTATATCCGTATTGTTGTTGTAACCAAAGTTACTACGCACATTAGATCCACCCCTGTAAAACTCTGATAAGGATGTAGCACCTGTATCAGAGTATTCACTTCTTAGGTTAGCAAAACTAATTGCTCCTGATGCAGGTAAAGCCATTATACAGATCCATACGCTGTTACGTTGCCTACTACGGTTAAGTTACCAGAACCGTCTATCTTCATTTTGTTTGTACCATTAGAGGCAAACAATAGAGTGCCACCACTCTCTGTTATTGTCCAGTTGCCTAGATCTACAGTTGTAGCATTAAGAGTAGAAGCAGAGAAGGACTGAGATCCAGAACCTGCTAGTTCAGCCTTAGTGTCTATCTCTGTCTGTAATCCATCTACGTTAGCAATAGTGTGGTTGTGGCTATCATCTGCTATTACTGCTGCTATAGTAGCATTGCTTGTACCATTAAAAGAAACAGAACCTGTTACATCACCAGTAAGTGCTATAGTACGAGAAGTAGCTAACGCTGTAGCTGTAGAAGCATTACCTGTAACAGCACCCGTAACGTTACCCGTTAAGTTACCCTCAAATGTACCTGCTACAAATGTCTCACTTCCTACGCCCCACTTGTCTGTTGATTCTGTCCAGACTAGAGACTTGTTAGCAGATGTACCACGTTCAATAGTAATACCTGCATCCTGACTTGGTGTACCTGTCTCATCAGAGTTAAGTGTGATAATGTTATCACCAATGTTTACAGTGTTAGAGTTTACTGTAGTAGTCGTACCATTAACTGTTAGGTTACCACCTACAATAACATCATCAAATGTTACGTCTTGGTTTGTAGCTAATGAGATAACACCTGTAGAGCTATTGTAGCTAATGTTACCTGTAGCAGATATAGCGTTTCTAGCTCTGGCTGTAGTGTGATACAGATTAGATGAACCTTCAGCTATAGTATCTGTATTACCCTGTGTAAAGCTCATGACACCAGAAGTACTGTTGTAGCTTAAGCTTCCTGTAGCTGAGATAGCACCTCTAGCTCTAGCAGTTGTATGATATAGGTTGCTAGAACCCTCAGAAAGTGTGTCTGTGCTGTGGTTAGCTATGCTTGACACTGTACCTGTCACATTACCTGTTAGAGCGCCTGTGAACCCTCCTGTAGAGGCTACAGTACCACCTACAACAATGTTACCAGAGTTAAGCGTAAGGTTAGCTGTAGCTATGGTTGTGTTACCTGTTACAGCAAGAGTACCACTTAGTGTAGTATTACCTGTAACTGCTAGAGTACCCAACGCTGATACGGCTGCACCATTTAAGCGTAAAGACTCAGTATTACCTGAATATATAGACAACTGGTTAGAATTATTGGTTAGTTTACCGAAGCTTACACCACCATCCTTAAGTAATACGTCTCCACCGTCAGCATCTAGCGTAATATCACCTACAACATCTAGGGTTAAATCTCCATTAGACACAGTGTAAGAGTTATCTACGATAGTAGTGTAACCATTCACACCAACGTTGGCTGTGTCTGTATACAGAGTACCATCGAAGTAGCCATCCTTGAATTGAGCTGCACTAGAGCCTAGATCAATGATGTTATTTGCTTTAGGTAATAGTGTAGATGTACCTACAATGATATCCTGACCTGGACCTACCTTGGTTACAGGTGCGCCTTGGCCTGATGAGCCATCATGAGAGTGACCAGAGGATGCGTTAAATGCGCTTTCTACAGCGTTAAACTCTCCGTCTAAGTCGTCTGCGTCAATAACGCTACCGTTAGCGATGTTGTTAGCCGTATCTTGGCGTGTATAACCTGCCATAAGAGTTGTCCTTTATTGTCTATCGTTCTGTGTAAACTCAAGAAGTGCTGTATCAAGAGTAAATGCTGGGTTAGTTGTGTTATCTTCTATACGTATGGATATAGTTTTACCTGATCCAATAATCTGGTTTTGATAAACTTTATCTAGTTCACCACCATAAATAGCTGTACCAAATAAAGAAGTAACTGCACCATAAATAGCAGCAAAGACACCTGTACTTGTAATAGTGGTTGCTGCAGGTTGAATAAGGTTTTGGTTGTTAGATCTAGTGAAGTCATACTTAAGTGCTAAGTCTATATTGAAAGCACCTTTAGGGTCTATGTATGTAGTTAGCTTATAAAAAGTCTTACGTATCTGTGGATCTGATATAGGCATATAAGGTGATTCATATATAGCTTCAATGTTCTCACCATCAAAAGTATAACCTGTCTCCATCTTATATAAGTAGCCATCCTCATTAGCAAATACAATAGTCTCTGAATACTCTGTATACTTAGAGTCTGCTACAAATGCTTTTATACCAGCAGTTTCTCCCCATGCTAAATTAGATGCACCTTGGTTAGAAAACTTAGTTACGAGTAATCCACGAGAAACTTTCTTTTGTTCTGACTGTGTATAGCCAAAGATACGATACTGTGCTTTCTCACGTATAACAATAGAGCAGAAGTTAGACGTACTTTGAGCAAACTTATAAACGTCATCAGCTATTGGGTCAGAAGCAACTTCAAGTGAGAAGTCACCAATTCTATCTGTAGCACCTAAGAGTCTAATACCATCAGGAGACATATACATAATGTCACCACCAACCTCTTGTATCGTATCAGGGTCTAAACAACCAATGCCTTCTGTTATAGGATTTAACTGGAAGTCAGCTAAAGTTGTACCAGAAAGACGTTGTATGTTGTTTCTACTAAATATGATAAGCTGATCACGGAAAGCAATCAAGCCTGTAATATCGTGGCTTACGTTTATGACACCACCACCATTAGCGGCACTAAAGTCACCTGAGTCTGATGGTGCTGAGAAGTATAAGTTAGAACCCTTAGAGAAGAATACTGTAGTCTTAAATATTGCTACCTGTTCTGCACCCTGTAAGTCGGATAGAGAAGAGATAAATGATAAACTATTAGCTGTATCGTTAAATAGCGCTGGGTAGTTAGAGCCATCCACAAATAGAATGAAGTCACCTGCACCAAAGTTATACTCTGCACTACGGATCTTACCGCCTAACAGTGCTGCCTTACCTAGTGAAGACCAAGTACCACCAGAAGATCTATGGTATTCAGTTTTAGGTGGTGAAGCTCCGTCACTTCTAGCGGCTACATACTCTCCAATGTTTGCTACTTTAACACCTAGTACACGCCCTGTTCCTGGTATAATGTTGTTTGTTGCTTTCGTATACCCTAATACTTTACTGTACCCACCTGATCTAGCTGGCTCAAAGTTCTGCAGTATGGTAGCAGAACCAACAGCATTAGCACCCTGTTGTAGGGGGCTGAGATTAGAGATGAGGCCACCTTTAAACTCAATAGGAAATGTCTGCCAATTAGTAGCCATCAGTAATGAACTCGTCTATCTCTTAGATATTCTGTACGGTTGATGTTTAAGGATCTCATACTCTTAATGCCTTCCTTAAACTTGCCCTGCGATAGCTGTGCAGATTGAGTGTCACCCCTAAATACATAAGCGTAATACATAGCACCATCTACTATTATGTGTCTGTATGACTCTGGTATAGTAGCAACGTCTGATGCCTTCTCCATATCAACACCATTAGTGTAATATTCATATACTACTTCGTATGCTTTATCTGGGGATGGTACAAACAGTAATTCTCTACTTGGCGCACGTACTACATACTGTGGTACGCTTCTTACATCTGAGCTAGAGTTATACTCTACGTCTGCGTGTTTGTCAAGATATTCTTCGTAATTCAGCACTTTAAGACGTGTAGTAGCTACGTTAAGAGTATCATCACGTTTTAACCTAAAGCTATTCATATTAACAGTCTTACTATCATAAGGCATACTGTAGCGTACTTCACCTGCAGTTAATACTTCTGTCTCTTCTGCGTGATTCCAAGGCCACTCAAACTCTTCTTGGTGTATGTGTCTTATAGAGGCATTAACAGCGTCTTTAGTGAGGTTGTAGTAACCTTGTGCTGTAGCAAAGTTAGCTGTAGTTAGTTCTACTTCGTTAAGTCTTCTGTTAACATCATTAACTAACCCGATAAAGTCATAGGACATTCTTATTTCTCCTTAACACGTACAAATACTGAACGCTCATATTGTAAGCCTTCTACTGTAGTGATCTTACATGTAACTCTGTATCTAACGTTATTAGTACCAAGAGATAGTCTTATTGTTGCTACGGTGAGTGTATTGGTCTTTTGTACCATCTGTAAAGCATTAACAACTTCACCTGCATCTATTAGAGTTTTTGTACCATCAGAGTCATCTACAAACCATGTAACACCTGAAATAGTGTCATCACCTAAAAAGCGTGACCAATCAATGCTATAATCTAATACTTCGTCTTTATCTTTGTCAGGCCATTTATATGACATTCTTATATTCCTTATGCTGCAATACGTACAACTCTATCTGTATTAGTCGCTTCAATTAGTACTGTTCTGTTCCGTGGGTCTGCAGGTATATTAACAGTATACCCTTGATTAGTTGGTGCTATAAATACAACACGTCTTCTGTCGAAGCTAGACTTAAGGCTTTCATAGTCAAACTGTGTTGTTGTTACAGTTAAGCTACCAGAGAATATGTTTAGTGGTACATTAACTAACTCAAGTATAACTTGTGTAGATACATTAACTATACCAATGGCTACATTAGATGCAACACCTATAGGTAAAACAACAGCCTTAGCTTGTATGTTAGAACCTGTTCCTACAGTAGATGTAAGCGCTGGGCTAGTGATGCTTGTGTTAGCATCTGCCAATACTGTAGTTGTACCTAAATTAGCCTGAGAGTCAACCCCTGAAGGTGCTACATTAGCATTTGCAACAACTATTGTAGTGCCTAATGATGCTGTAGCAGGTATAGAGTCACTAAGTGTAACACTCTTGGCAGTGACGACTACAGAGCCGATGCTAATAGTGTTTGATGAACCTGTCAAGCTAAAGTTAGCATGACCTACAACAGTAATACTTCCTGCACTACTTGTAGCAGGTACACTCTGTGCAATAAGACGTGTCTCTAGCGTTGTAGAGAACGGTCCTGATGCAAAAGGAGAGATACCAAAGAACATGTTTTATCCTATTAAGTTTTCATAATATAAGCTAATGCCATGTAAGCAGGTCTATTGTCAAACGATGAACCAGAACCTGTAGAGCCTGTTGTACCTGAGATAGTATGGCTATGGTCCCCATTTGAGCTAGTAACACCACTTATTTTAGGAAGGTAAATCCCTTCATCAGTACCGTTAGTATCATTGCCTGTTATCCCGTCTCCTGTAAGATATTGGTCTCTTCTTATATACACATCATGCGTATGAGCGCCTGTGGTATTAGTTGTACCAGAAAAACTGTGAGTGTGGTTTGGTATGTTAGCCGTAGATAGTGTTCTACTATTAGCACCACCTGTAGTTGTCTCGTTAGATGCACTTGCACCCATAATAAACTTATCAATTAAGTTAGGTGTTCCGTTTGTACCATCACACAAAGCCCAACCTGTAGGTATAGCTGTAGTCTGTCCAGACCACATAACGATAACACCTTGAGGCACACCTTCAATCCCTGTTAAGTTTGCACCACTACCTGTGAAGGATGTTGCGGATACTGTGCCGCTGAAGTGGGCGTCTTTGAAGCGGTTTGAGGATGAACCAAGGTCAATAGCTGCATCTCGAACACCGTTGGTTGAGGGGTTCCACGGGGTAACTTCATCATAGTCCTGCACAAAGCGTAAACCAGTATCCCCTCCACCAATAGTTAAGCGAGAAGATGTAACCCCAATACTACCTACACTTGCGCCGTCTTTGTAGAACTTAGCAATGTCACCATCAGATGATTTTCTATTTAAAAATAAAGGTGCATCTCCGTCATTCACACCTAATATGTAGCCATCATTCCTTAACTCACACCCAACAGTTCCTATAGATGCACTAGTCTTACCCACCAACACATTGCCTGACGAGTCGATGCGCATACGTTCTGCGCCAGCTGTAGTAAAAGCTAATGTATCAGTAGTTGCCCTATACATTCCTGTATTACTATCGCCATTAAAAGTAAAGTTTGGATAAGTAGCAGAACCACTTCCATGCATTTCTAAAACACCATAAGAACCTGCTATTTGATAGGCTTTTACTATTGTTGCACCACCGCCAACTAAAGATAATTGATTTGCTGCTGGGAAATTAAGATAAGTATCTGAATCTCCATCGTGACGATAACTATTTGCATAAGCATTGCCTGATAGGTAGAGGTCTTTGAAGCGTCCATTTGAATAGCCAAGATCAAATACGCCATCCTCAGGTGCATTTGCTGTCATGTCCCATGCACTTATCAAGTTGGCACTATCATTAAACTTTAGTCCAACATTACCAGTCCCTATCGTAAGGTCACCACCATTAGTCCCAATATTACCTACAGTTGTGCCATCTTTGCGGAACTGAACAATAGTTCCGTCTGATGTCAGACGGTTATACAGAGCAACGGTATTACCGTCCCTTACGTGGGACATAAAACCAGAACCATCTAAGCGATGACCTGCGGTTGTATTGTCTATGGCAGTCTTACCCACCAACAAGTTGCCTGAAGAATCAATACGCATTTTCTCACTGGTGTTTACGCTAAATGTATACTCGCCAGATGCGCCAGTATCAAAGCCAACTGTATTGCTTGCACCTGAGTCATATGTAAGATTGAAATACTGGGTGCTTGCACCACCGCTATCATACATCTTGATGCCACCTACGTTTTCACCAGTGTTTGATATATTGATATATGGTGCATTTGCTTCCACAGTCAGCCCATCAGCAGTCACTGTGCCACCAACATCCAGATTGCCTGTTAGCGTACCACCTGCTAGTGGTAACTTAGTAGCAATACTATTAGTAACAGTAGTAGCAAAGTTAGGATCATCACCTAAAGCAGCAGCTAATTCATTAAGCGTATCAAGTGTTCCAGGTGCAGAGTCAACAATATTAGCTACGGCTGTATCAGCGTATCCTGTATAGTATGATCCATGTTGTCCATCTAAAGTATCAGCATTAATGTTTAACGCATCAATGTCAGACTTAGTTTGATCTGCAGTAGCACCAGACTCTATAGCGTTAAGCTTTGTATGGTCTGCATCTGTAAACACATTACTGTCAGTAGCAGACTCAACAAGTGTCCTAATCTCTGAAGCTGTTTGGTCAGCAGTAGCACTCGCTTCAATAGCGTTTAACTTAGTGTGATCCGCATCTGTAAACACATTACTGTCTGTTGCGGCTTCTACAGCTGCTCTTATCTCTGCATTAGTTTGATCACCTGTAGCACCTGA
>Ga0213865_10000953_pt1 | contig 19104 bp, 15 predicted proteins | sample PICome_6_FD_160100 | JGI IMG/M metagenome (GOLD analysis project Ga0213865, IMG submission 160100) | Coastal seawater microbial communities near Pivers Island, North Carolina, United States - PICO282 | ecosystem: Environmental > Aquatic > Marine > Coastal | place: USA: North Carolina...
CTGGGGCTGGAGAAGGTCCCAAGGGTTGGGCTGTTCGCCCATTAAAGTGGCACGCGAGCTGGGTTCAGAACGTCGTGAGACAGTTCGGTCTCTATCTGTTGTGGGCGCTCGAGATTTGAGCGGACCCGTCCCTAGTACGAGAGGACCGGGATGGACGTACCTCTGGTGTATCTGTTGTGGCGCCAGCTGCATTGCAGAGTAGCTATGTACGGATGAGATAAGCACTGAAAGCATCTAAGTGCGAAACTCGCCGCGAGATGAGATCTCGTTGAGAGCCGTGGAAGACGACCACGTTGATAGGCCGCAGGTGTAAAGATGGTGACATCAAAGCCGAGCGGTACTAATTGCTCAAAAGCTTATGAAGACGATTACTCTACCAATATGTCAACACATTTGTTGATTTCAAGGCAAAGGCCCACTGAATTCAACATGAACGCTAGGTGTCTATAGCGGTAAGGTCCACCTCTTCCCATTCCGAACAGAGAAGTTAAGCCTACCAGCGCAGATGGTACTGCTACTGCGGGAGAGTATGTCGACGCCACCTTGGGGCCCCTTCGGGGGCCCCTTTTTTTTGCCCATTTTCGCGCTGCGCTGAAGCGGTGCGTATACGATCCAGGACATGAAAGATCTTGTGACCATCATAGGTCGGCCTAACGTAGGAAAGTCGACACTGTTCAATCGCCTGACGGAAACCCGTGATGCGATCACGGACCCCACAGCGGGCACTACGCGTGACCGCAAATACGGCCAAGCAGAGTGGGGCGGTCGCGTGTTTACTGTGATTGATACTGGAGGATATGCGACAGGCACGGATGATGTCTTCGAAAAGGTCATCCGCGAGCAAGTGGAGATCAGCATGGAAGAAGCTGGGCTCATTCTCTTTATGGTGGATGGCCAGACGGGCATAACGGACTTGGACCAGGAAATCGCACAGATGGTGCGGAAAAGCGGGAAGCCGGTGATGTTGGTCGTCAACAAGGTGGATACCGGGGCCCAGGAATACACCACAGCTGAATTTTATGGATTGGGCATCGGTGATGAGCTCCATGGCATCAGTGCCAACAATGGATATGGTACCGGTGATTTGCTGGATGCGCTGATGGCGCTGTTGCCAGCCCGTGAGGAACCTGCGGAATTGGGATTGCCCCGGCTTTCAGTAGTCGGTCGACCCAATGTGGGGAAGAGCACCATGATCAATACGCTGCTCGGAAAGGAGCGCAACATCGTGACGGATATCGCGGGCACGACAAGGGACAGTGTGCACACCCGATACAACGCATTCGGCTTTGATTTTGAGATTGTGGATACGGCCGGATTGCGCAAACGCAAAAAGGTGGACGACAGTCTGGAGTTTTATAGCACGGTCAGGACCATTAAGGCCATTGACCAGAGCGATGTCTGCTTGTTGTTGCTTGATGCCCGACAAGGGATGGAAAAGCAGGACCAGAGTATTTTCTGGCACGTGCTGGACAGTTATCGGGGTGTGGTGGTGGTGGTCAACAAGTGGGACCTGGTAGAGAAGGACGAGCATACGATGAATGCGTACCGAGCCAAACTCGAAGAGAAAATGGCGCCTTTTGCTGATGTGCCGATTGTGTTTACCTCCAATCTGACCAAGCAGCGCGTGTTCAAGGCGTTAGAAGCGGCATTGCATGTCTATCACCAGCGCAAGTTCAAGGTGTCCACGTCAGAATTGAACGAGATCTTCCTGCCCATTGTAAAGGACCAGCCGCCCCCCATTTACAAGGGCAAGAGCGTCAGCATCAAGTACATTACCCAGCTCCCTTCTCAGGTGCCCACCTTCGCGTTTTACTGCAATTTGCCGCAGTACATCAAAGAGCCGTACAAGCGGTTTGTCGAGAACAGGATTCGGGAGCGCTATGATTTTAGCGGTGTGCCCATTCGCCTGTTTTTCCGCAAGAAATAAGCGCTCGTTCAGCCTTGGTTGAGCTTGGACGTGTGGTGATTGAGCAAGGCCTGAAGGGTGGGGGGGTCAAACGGTTTGATGATGCGGTCGTCCATGCCGGCCGCAATGATGTTCAACATGGTTTTCTGTTCCGCATCTGCAGTCAACGCGATGATGGGGCTGCGCTGAGCCACACGATGTTCCTCCTCGCACTCCCTGATTTTTCGGGTCGCCTCAATGCCGTCCATGATTGGCATTTGCACATCCATTAAGACGATACAAGGGCCGTACTCTTTCCAGGCCTCGACAGCTTCTTCCCCATTTTCGGCAGTAACGGTGGGAAACCCCCACCGATCGAGGAGTTTTTGCGCCACAAACCTGTTGAGTTCGTTGTCGTCAGCGATCACGACCGTGATTGGAGCTGATGACTCTTCTTGGTCTTTCAGCGCATCCATTGTATCGGGTTCTGCCACACCTCCTGTTTGTTTAGCAGGCGCTTGTGCTGGTGAACTTTGATTCGATAAAGTATTGGGGATGGTGACCGAGAAGTTGGATCCTTTCCCTGGCGTACTGGTAACGTCCAATGTACCGTCCATCTTTTGAACCAAGGAATGGACAATGGCGAGGCCCAGTCCCGTGCCTTCGATGGTCGGGTTCACGCGGATCTGTTCAAAGGGCAGTAGGATCCGTTCAATTTCCATGGCGGGGATCCCCTTGCCTGTATCCTGAACGGAGAACGTTACATGGTCGGCATATGGCAATCCGCCATGCGCCGGCCTCACGGTCAGCTTAACCTCTCCTCTTTCAGTGTATTTGATGGCATTGCTCAGCAGATTGTTGAGGATCTGGGTGAGCCATTTTACGTCCGTCTGAATGGCATCAGGGAGCATCGGATCGACTTCCACGTGTAGGGCCAACCCGGCCTTTTCTGCCCGGTTACGAAAGCTCTCAATGATGGAGTGGATCAAGTCCTTCAACTGAAACTCTGTGCTGACCAAACTGTCGGTCCCCGAGGCCAGCTTTTCTAAGTCGAGAATGTCATTGACCAGGCCCAAAAGATGGTTCCCTGAGAACTCCATATACGCGAGGTGGCGCATTTGCTCTTCGCGGTTGGGATTTTCATGGATGAGCAGGTCCGTCAACCCAAGAATGGCATTGAGTGGGGTCCTGATTTCATGGGACATCACCGATAAGAACTTGGACTTCGCCTCGTTGGCCGCCTCAGCTGCTTTCTTGAGTGCCATTATGTGGGTCACCTCGTTTCCATAAAGGTTGAAATGTCCGTTTGGTAGATGAACCACCTTGAACTCTGCCGAACGTTCTGCACCCGAAGGATCATTGGTCAGGGTGCATTCCCAGCGGGCTTGGCCTTCAGCCTTGGCTTGGGCAAGGGCTTCTTCAAGTCCTGCCTTCTCCAGCTGATCGCCTGGTTGAATCGCAGCCCCCAACTCTTGCTTGGCAACGGCATTGATGATGTTGATGAAGCGGTCCTCATCAATTTGTAACACAGGATTGGGATTGCGCTTGTAGAATAGCGAGAGTTCTTCACTCTCCAAGTGCGTCAAAGCTTTTTCAAGTTTGGTGGCTGTGATGCTGGCGATGGTTTCCAGAATCAGCTGATCACTCATATCGAAGAACCCTTCTTGAGAGTGCTCACTGTCGATGACCCCCAGCAGACGGTCCCCTATGTTGATGGGGACAGTGAGCTCCGAGAGCCGTCGGGCATCGTCTTCGATGTATTCAGGAGTCTCCCGGGTGTCGTGGATCAAAGCCGGCTGGAGGGTGGCTGCCACGCGGCCGACGATTCCTTCGTTGAGGGCAATTTCAATGGGCGCTGAAATGGATTGATTGGCTTTTGCCTTAGGGCCAAGTGCGGCTTTTTGAACCAGGACTTTGCGCTTGACGTCGTACGTGTAGATGACGCAGTCTTCCAAGCCCAATTGGCTGATGGCCCGGTTGGTCACAGCCCATAATAGCTGGTCAGGGTCATGGATATCGGCAATTTCTTGGGTGAAAGACCGCAACAATTCCAACAACCTGATTGGAAGGTTCTCAAAGTCCTTATGACCTTGGTTGGAAGAAGGTTGGTGTTTCACTCCTTTAGGTTGCTGACAAGTCGGCCACCTCTAAATTCGTTCCAAGGAGAAAGAATCTAAGAAGCGTTCGTTCTCGCCCTTTTGTAGGAAGATTCTGCCCTTTTGAATGGAGGTCAAGGGTTGGTCACAGTGCTTAAAACCCGTCGCGCGATTTCAGCGGTTGGATCCACCTTTCCCATGGTGTAGAAATGCAAGGTGGGCACCCCTCGGTCGAGGAGTTCTTCGGCCTGCGCCGTGCACCAGTCGATGCCGGCCTTCTTCACCTGATCTTTGGTTTTGGCACCTTCGACAGATTTGACCAACTGCTCGGGAAGGTCTACATGAAAGATTTGGGGCAAAACGCTCAATTGCGTGGCGGTGGTCAAAGGCTTCAACCCTGGGATGATGGGGACGGTAATGCCCGCTTCGCGGCAACGGTCGACAAAGGCGAAATAGCGCTCATTGTCGAAAAACATTTGGGTGATGATGTACTCTGCGCCGGCGTCCACTTTTTGTTTGAGCCACCTGAGGTCACTGTCCGGGTTGGGCGCTTCGAAGTGCTTTTCCGGGTAGCCGGCCACACCGATACAAAAATTCGTGGCGGTGGAGTTGCTCAGATCCGGATCGAGATAGACGCCTTTGTTGAGGTCGACGATTTGATGAACGAGATCGAGGGCATAGGGGTGTCCGTCTGCTTCTGGTTTGAAACGGCCCTCACTGCGAATGGCATCGCCTCTGAGTGCCAAGACGTTGGTGACCCCCACGAAGTCGAGGTCGATCAGTGCATTTTCCGTTTCTTCTACAGAAAAGCCGCCGCAGATGATGTGGGGCACCGTTTCCACCTGATATCGGTTGAGCAGGGCCGCACAAATGCCCACCGTTCCTGGGCGTTTTCGGACGGTTCTCTTTTGGAGCAATCCAGGCCCCACTTCTCGGTACACGTATTCCTCGCGGTGGTAGGTGACATCCACGAATGCGGGGTTGAATGGCATCAGCGCATCCATGGTCCGATAAATGGAATCGATGTGCTGCCCTTTTAAAGGGGGCAGTATCTCCATGCTGAAACGACTGTGGGCCGGATCGGAGAGGATTTCTGTGATGTTCATGTCGTGGAATTGGGGGTGGCCGCTGCTGCGCGTTGTCCTGAATGGTCGTCCAGCAGCACTGGGGACAGCCATTTGGCGGTAATCTCCGGGTCTTGTCCCCTCCTTTGGGCGTAGTCCTGAAGTTGATCTTCGAGCACCTTTCCAAGTCCGAAATACCGGGCTTCGGGATGGGCGAAATAGAATCCGGACACACTCGATGCGGGCCACATTGCGAGGCTGTCTGTCAAGCTCACGCCGATGCGTTCTTCGACGTCGAGCACTTTCCAAATGGTGCGTTTGTCTTGGTGGTCAGGGCACGCAGGATAACCGGGCGCTGGGCGGATTCCGCGATACCGCTCGGCGATGAGTTCATCGTTGGAGAGGGCTTCTTCATGGGCATAGCCCCAATGCTGACGCCGGACTTCGCGGTGAAGCCACTCTGCAGCGGCTTCTGCCAGCCGGTCTGCGAGGGCTTTGGCGAGGATTTCAGAGTAATCGTCATCGTCCTCGCGGAAGGGGGCGCACCATTCGTCGAGACCATGCCCTGCTGTGACGCAGAACAATCCGATGTGGTCTGTATCGAGTCCGGGTGTTCCTGCAGGCGCTATAAAGTCGGCAAGGCAAGCTTGACCTTGTGCAGACTGCTGGCGCAAGAAATGGAATGTGGTGCCATCCGACAGGCGGACATCGTCGCCATGGCGCAGCGCGGGCAACAGACCGAAGACCGCTCGGCACTGTATGGGGTTCTCTGCTTCCATGCGGTCCAACATGGCCATGGCATCTGCCATGAGCTTGCGGGCTTCTTCTCCGACGATGGCGTCGTCCAAGATGGCGGGATATCGGCCGTGCAAACCCCAACTTCTGAAGAATGGGCCCCAGTCTATGACCTCGCGCAGTGCAGCAATGGGCAGGTCAGAGATGGTCTGGATACCCGTTGTGGCCGGGGCTGGGCAAAGTGCGGTGTCGAACTTCAAGCCGTCCGTTTTTTGCGCGGCTTTCTGACGGGCCTGTTCCAGGGGAATCAGTGATTTCCGGGTGCGGTCTTTGGTGTAGTTCTGCCGGACTCTTTCCTGTTCTGCGAGCAGCGTGTCGAGGTATTCGGCCCGGGTGGTCTTGCTGATGAGCTTGCCCACTACAGGTACGGCGCGCGAGGCGTCATTGACGTGCACCACCGGGCCGGCGCAGTGAGGTGCGATTTTGACGGCAGTGTGTACGCGTGAAGTGGTGGCTCCCCCGATCAGCAAGGGCAGTTCCATGCCGCGGTTGCTCATCTCTTTGGCAACGTCCACCATTTCGTCCAAGGAGGGCGTGATGAGCCCGCTGAGTCCGATGATGTCGACATCGTGCGAGATGGCCGCCTCTAAAATGCGCTCTTTTGGGACCATGACACCGAGGTCAATGACTTCGTAGTCGTTGCAGCCCATGACCACAGACACAATGTTTTTTCCGATATCGTGCACATCGCCTTTGACGGTGGCCATCAGTACTTTTCCTGCTTTTTGGCGCTGGCCTTCTGCCGCGGCCTCGAGATAGGGGGTGAGCCAAGCCACCGCCTTCTTCATCACCCGTGCACTCTTGACCACCTGAGGCAGGAACATTTTGCCCGATCCAAACAGGTCGCCGACCACATTCATGCCATCCATGAGCGGCCCTTCGATCACCTTGAGCGGGGACCCGATGGCTTCAAGCAATGTGGCGACATCCTCCTCGATGTGCTCCGCTGTGCCCTTGACCAAGGCGTGTTCAATGCGCTGCTCGATGGGCAAGCCCCGCCACGCATCATCTTTTTTGGCGGTGGCTCCCGCGATGCCTTTGAGCCCTTCAGCAACATCGATGAGCCGTTCGGTAGCGTCGTCGCGGCGGTCCAGGAGGACATCTTCAACGCGTTCCAAAAGGTCTGCGGGGATGTCGTCGTATACCGTGAGCATGGTCGGATTGACAATCCCCATGTCCATGCCCGCTTTGATGCCGTGAAAGAGAAAGGCGCTGTGCATGGCTTCCCTGACCACTGGATTGCCCCGAAAGCTGAAACTGACATTGGAAACGCCCCCGCTGATGTGGGCGCCAGGCAAGTGCGTTCGGATCCAACGGGTCGCTTCAAAAAAGTCCACTGCGTTGCGGCGGTGCTCCTCCATGCCGGTGGCCACGGGAAAGATGTTGGGGTCGAAGATGATGTCCCGGGGGTCCCAGCCGCCTTCATTGACCAACAGACGATAGGCGCGCTCGCAGATTTCGATGCGCCGCTCGAAGTTGTCGGCCTGTCCTTGCTCGTCAAATGCCATCACGATGACCGCGGCGCCATAGCGGCGGATGGTGGCGGCTTGCTCCAAGAAGACCTCAGTGCCTTCTTTGAGGCTGATCGAGTTTACGACCCCCTTGCCCTGAATGCATTGCAGACCGGCTTCAATGACGTGCCACTTGGAGCTGTCGATCATCACGGGGATGCGCGCGATATCGGGCTCGGCGGCAATGAGGTGGAGGAACCGCTGCATACATGCGGCCGAATCCAGCATGCCTTCATCCATGTTGACATCGAGGATTTGGGCGCCGCCTTCGACTTGTTCACGGGCGACTTCGACCGCCTCTTCAAACCGGTCTTCGCGGATTAAGCGGAGGAATTTCCGGCTGCCCGTGACGTTGGTGCGCTCTCCGACGTTGACGAAGTTGGATTCCGGCGTGACCCACAGGGGCTCAAGTCCGCTTAAGGACAGCAATGGTTGGTGCTTGCTCATGCTGGTGCGCCTTGAAAGGGAAGGGGGCGGGGCTGCTGGTTGCGGACGAGTTCCGCAATGGCCCTGATGTGATCGGGTGTCGTCCCACAGCAGCCTCCGAGGATGTTGACGAGTCCTTTGTCGAGAAAGGACTGCAGTTGCGCGACCATGGCTTCAGGGCCTTGATCATACTCGCCCATCTCGTTGGGAAGGCCGGCATTGGGATGTGCTGATATCCCACAGTGGGCCACGTTGGACAAAGCCTCAAGGTGGGGGATGAGCTGTTCTGCACCCAACGCACAATTGAGTCCGATGGAAAAGAGCGGAGCGTGGCTCATGGACACCCAAAACGCTTCTGCCGTTTGCCCGCTGAGTGTGCGTCCTGAAGCGTCTGTGATGGTGCCGCTGACCATGATGGGCAGGCGTTTGCCTTGCCGGTCGAAGGCGGCTTCGGCAGCAAACAGGGCTGCCTTCGCATTGAGCGTGTCAAATACGGTTTCGATCAATAAGGCGTCCACCCCTCCTTCCATCAGCGCCTCCATTTGTTGCTGGTAGGCTTCGACGAGTCCATTGAAGGTGACGGCGCGGTATCCGGGGTCGTTCACGTCAGGGCTGATGCTCGCTGTGCGGTTGGTGGGGCCCACTGAGCCGGCCACAAACCTTGGCTGGTCAGGGTTTTTTGCCGTCCATGCCAATGCCGCTTCACGGGCGATGCGCGCAGAGGCCACATTCAAGTCCCAAACGGCCGACTCCAAACCATAGTCCGCTTGGGCAATGGTGGTCGAGCTAAACGTGTTGGTCTCGACGATGTCGGCGCCAGCTTCGAAGTAGGCGTCGTGGATTCCGCGGAGGATGTCGGGACGGGTCAGGGCCAGCAGGTCATTGTTGCCCTTCAGCGGTGAAGGATGTTGGGCAAAACGCGTTCCCCTGAAATCCTCCTCTTCCAGCTTGTGGCGTTGGATCATGGTGCCCATGGCCCCGTCGAGGACGAGGATGCGCTGGGCTGCGGCTGTTACAATATCTGGACGCATGTTGGGTCTTCAAGCCATGCGCGAAAGCGGACGGAACGTCGTTCCGAAGGCTCATCTTTCCACCGCCACAGGGGCGGGGTCGGATTTGGCACCCGCCCTCATTACACGGGTTGCCAAGACATCAAAGGGCCGATCCCTCCGTCTTTCGCGATAAGCTTGACTAAGGTAGTGCGGTTCCATGACGAAATCACGAACTTGCGGCCCCAAACGTGCCAATATGTCTTATTTCTTCACCTCAGAATCCGTTAGCGAAGGACACCCCGATAAGGTGGCTGACCAGATTTCGGATGCACTGATTGACCACTTCCTTGCTTTTGACCCACAGTCCAAGGTTGCGTGTGAAACATTGGTGACCACCGGCCAAGTCATTCTTGCTGGTGAGGTGAAGAGTGAGGCTTACCTGGATGTCCAGCAAATTGCGCGGGATACGATCAACCGCATTGGCTACACGAAGAGTGAATACATGTTTGACGCCGCCAGCTGTGGTGTGCTCAGCGCCATTCACGAGCAGAGTCCCGACATCAATCAGGGTGTCGAGCGCGCCGCCCCCGAAGAGCAGGGTGCCGGTGACCAAGGAATGATGTTCGGCTATGCGTGCAGGGAAACAGATGACTTCATGCCGCTGCCGTTGGACTTGAGCCACCGATTGCTCAAGGTGCTTGCAGAGTTGCGCCGCGAGGGCAAGGAAATGGGTTACCTCCGGCCCGACAGCAAGAGCCAGGTGACCATCGAGTATGCCGATGACCATACCCCCTTGCGCGTGGAGGCCATTGTGGTGTCCACCCAGCACGATGATTTCGATTCGGATGAGGCCACCATGCTCGCGCACATCAAGCGGGATGTGGCGGACATTTTGATCCCCCGGGTATTGGCTGATTGCCCTGAACGGGTCAAGGCCTTGTTCAAAGGCGACCACAAACTCCACGTCAATCCCACAGGCAAATTTGTCATTGGTGGTCCGCATGGTGATACCGGATTGACGGGCCGCAAAATCATTGTAGACACCTATGGTGGACGCGGTGCCCATGGCGGAGGCGCATTTAGTGGAAAGGACCCTTCAAAAGTGGACCGCAGCGCAGCGTATGCCACGCGGCATGCCGCCAAGAACCTCGTGGCGGCAGGCGTCTGCGATGAAGTGTTGGTACAGGTGGCTTACGCCATTGGCGTAGCAGATCCTGTGGGACTGTATGTCAACACCTACGGCACTTCCAAAGTGGACGTCTCAGATGGAGAGATCGCCCGTCGGATGGCGCACATCTTCCCCATGAGGCCTTATGACATCGAGCAGCGTTTCGCTTTGCGCACCCCGATTTACACGGAGTCTGCCGCTTATGGTCACATGGGGCGTGCTTGTGAGGTGGTCACCAAGAAATTCCGAGCGGCAGATGGCCGCACTGTTGAGCGCGAAGTCAAGCTCTTCCCTTGGGAGGAGCTGGATAGCGTGGATGCCTTGAAGGCTGAGTTCGGTTGCTGAGCCCCGCTTCCTGAATCAGAAGAGGAAGTCGTAACCTTCGCTCTTCATGCGCTGATACCGCTCGCGGTCGAAGGTGAAAAGGCCACTGCCTTTGTGCTGACCCACTTCCCGTCCAGAAGCTTTGCGCTCCAAATCGGTGAGCAGAGGGCTCTTGAAGAGCTTTTTGCGGAAGTTCCGCTTGTCAAACGTCTTGCCCAAAGCCTGCTCGTACAGGGTCTGTAGCTGGCCGAGGGTAAATTCATCTGGCAAAAGATGGAATCCAACAGGGCGGCGTTTGACCCTTCGCTTCAGCCTCTCCTTGGCGTATTTGACGATTTCGTTGTGGTCGAAAGCCAGGTCTGGAATGCGGTCGATGGGGCTCCATTGCATGCCGAACTGCTCCCATTTTTCGGCCAGGAAATCCTCTTTTCTGACCAGGGCATAGAAAGCGATGTTGGTGACCCTCCCCAGCGGGTGACGGAAGACCCCTCCGAAGGCCTTCAGTTGCTCGATGATCTCGGGTTCGTCATAGCCAAACAGGCCGTGGAACATGCTGCGGGCACTAAGCATGAGCTCGTCTTGTGCCTCCAAATACCGGCTCGGCAAGAACAAGGCGTCCTTGAATGGATCACGTTGGCTTCGGGCCAGTAACAGTTGCAGTTGTGCACCATCAAACCCGAACAAGACCAGACTCGTGCTCAGGGCGACATTGAAGTCGGGATTGTCTTGGGGAAACTTCAGCATTTCGGACATGGCCATCAAAATTGAAGACGTAATAAAAGCAACAGAGGAAGCCGGTTTTTAGTTCTCAAGGATTTCCCGGTTGGTTGTGCATGACAGACCCTGAAAATGCCGCATTACTTGTTGTAATGAGTGGGGTCAGTGCTTCCAATGAACTGCGGTCCAACCCTTGCCACGCCTGCCCTTCAGCGTTGGTGGTCAATATCCAGAGTATGCCATTGGCGCGGTCAAGGGCAGTGTTGCGTAAGCCACCTTCCCACGCCCCGATTTCTGCCAGGGCGGTGGAGAACAACATGGCGCCATTGCGCTGTGCCCAATTCGTACCGTCTTCTGTTCGACCGGCACGTTGGACCGTGCCTTCTCCGGGAATTTGGTCGCTGGATAAGGGCGTTGCCCCCCCTGTTCCGTTCCATATCCGGGTGGTGCCATCGGACTCCAAGCCGGTGGGGTGACCTCCGATATTGAGCAGCCAAGCCGCACCGTTCGGCCCTGTAGAGCCCTCCGCCTCTGGGGTCCAGGTGAGGGACTCCAGGCGTGCTCCTGTAGAAAGGTTGAACCGGATCAGCCTGAGTTCTTGGGCATTGGTGCGCGCCAGCGCCACCATTTCTTCTCCGATCACCCCCGCGTCGATGAGCAGTTCATCGCTTTCCAAAAGCCAACTGCGTTGAACCTGTCCTGCTGCATTGTGCCAGGTGCAACGGTCGGGCCAGCCAACTTCTGCCCATGCTGCTGAGGTGTGTGCGAAGGGTGCCCTGCGCACGTACCGGATTTCTCCCTCCTGGGCCAAGGTCGGGATGTGTTCCCATGCCGGTTCGGCTGCAGGTGTGCCTTCTGTAATCGGCCAACCTCTGAGGGTGTTCAACCCTGTGATGATGAGGCCTTCTCCATCGAGGGCCGTCATGTGCTGGGCTGAAAGCGGGCCTGGGAAATCCAAAGGGGCAGCGGAAGCATCGGTGTATCCGAACCCTGAATTACTGCTGCCGCCGGACCACCATAACCCACTGGAGGTTAATGGTGTGCCGTTCCATGTGGCTGTGGTGAAGTCAGCGGCAACTTGACCAAATCCGTCGGTGGCCTTGGCGGTGAGCAAGAGGGGGAGAGGGCCTGCTCCAGGAAGGTTGTCGGGCACATGCCAGGTGAGTTGTACGGTGTCTTCCACACCACTAGATGAAGGGGCGGCCGATAGAACGCCCGATTGGGTCCACCAAATGGCGCCGTTGTCCGTTCCCACATTGATGCGCCAGGTGCCGACATCGCTGGAACCGCGCTCAGGAGCGGGGTCCAAGACCCGAAATTTCAATGCCACAGCATCTCCGCCAGCGACGGTGATGTTGGAGGTTGGGGACAGCCACGTTATTTCCGGTGGTGCTTTTTCGGTCTCACATCCGGTCAACAGGGCCAAAACCGCAGCGCTACAGGCTGTTACCCTCGGATGAAACATGGCGGAAAGGTACTTTGTGAATACGGGTGTTGAATCGCGGTGGATAGCGGATGCGGCCTGACCCCTTTGTGGGGCCTATTTTGGTCCTTCAACTCTTTTTTACCGTGGCCGATAACAAATCCTTCAGCAACAAGCGTAAATCTGCCATCAAGGCTCCTGTTGTCGCCCCCGGTATGACCGGAATCGGCAAGAAGCCGCCACAGGCCATTGAGCTGGAGGAAGCCGTGTTGGGCGCGTGTATGCTCGAATCCACGGCGGTCAATGCCGTGATTGACATCCTCGAACCGCAGGCTTTCTACAAGGATGCGCACGGTGAGATCTACAAGGCAATCAAGGAGCTGTTCGGGCGTTCGGAACCCATCGACTTGCTCACGGTCACGGAACAACTGCGGAAAGAAGGCGTACTCGGTTTTTGTGGCGGTCCAGCTTACGTCGCCGGGCTTACCGACCGTGTCGCGAGCAGTGCCAATGTGGAGGCACACGCCCGCATTGTGGCCCAGAAATTCATTCAGCGGGAGTTGATTCGGATTTCGGGCGAGACCATCGAAGCCGCGTTTGAAGACACCACAGATGTGTTTGACCTGTTGGACCGTTCTGAACAGCAGCTGTTCGAGGTGGCCGAAGGCAATATCCGTCAGGGTTACCAGGAGATGGGAGCGGTCATCCGTCAGGTCATTGAGGGCATCGATCAGGCCCGCCTCAACAAGGACGGGGTGAGCGGTGTGCCGACCGGCTTCAATGCTTTGGATAAGCTGACTGGGGGCTGGCAGCGCTCAGACATGGTGGTGTTGGCCGCGCGTCCAGGTATGGGAAAGACAGCCTTCGTCTTGTCCATGGCCCGCAACATGGCGGTGGACCACGATGTCCCCGTAGCCGTTTTCTCCTTGGAGATGAGTTCCGCGCAATTGGTGCAGAGATTGGTGGCTGCGGAATCTGAGTTGAGCGCAGAGAAATTCAGGAAGGGTGACCTCGAAGAATACGAGTACCAGCAACTGCAGAGCCGCATCACCAAGTTGGCCAAGGCCAAGTTGTTCATCGATGACACACCGGCTTTGAGTGTGTTTGAGCTGCGCGCCAAGTGCCGTCGACTCAAGCAAAAGCATGGCATCAACATGGTGATCATCGATTACCTGCAGCTCATGACAGCCGGAGGTGAGAGCAGCAGCAAGGGCAACCGAGAGCAGGAAATCTCGACGATCAGCCGTTCGATCAAGAGCATCGCCAAGGAGCTCGACGTGCCGGTCATCGCTTTGTCCCAGTTGTCCCGTTCTGTGGAGACGCGTGGAGGAGACAAGCGGCCCATCCTTTCAGACCTCAGGGAGTCCGGGGCGATTGAGCAAGACGCCGACATTGTCTGCTTTATTTACCGTCCGGAGTACTATGGTATCACGGAGGATGCAGATGGCATGGACACGGAAAACATGGGTGAGCTGATTGTGGCCAAGCACCGAAATGGTGGGCTGGACACGGTGAAGCTCAAGTTCACCAAGCATTTGGCCAAGTTCTCTGACTACGACGCGTTTGCGGACAGCCCGTTTGACTCGGGTGGTGGGATGTCGCCCAATGAGAATTTCGCCAATGCCGGTGCCAAAACCATGACGGTGGGGTCCCGGATGAACGAGCAGGACAAGGAGCCGCCCCCATTCTGATTCCTTAGCGGACAGGGGCCGATGCGAGCGCCGGTCCGGAAGTATCTTGGCGCCATGTTGAAACTGCGCTGTTTGGTCTCCCTTTTGTTGATGCTCTCCCTGTTTTCGGGAGGGCTTCAGGCCAGCCGACTCCTGATTCCCATGGACGACGGTCAGGCGAATCACTTGAAGGCCTATGGTATCGCTTATTGGGTGCTCGAGCAGGGCCTCGAAGTCGAGTGGCTGTTGAACTACCGTGGGGGGAGCTTTTTGATTCCTTCCGCCCCCTCCATTTCAGGAGAGTGCACCATCCGAGGGGTGGACTTTGAGCCGATGGCAGATGTTCAGGTCCAGCGCATGCTGCAGGGCATTGCAGACCCGGAAGTGAACCAACAGCGGGTCAAACTGGAGGTGGCACCGCGTGTGGCGGTGTACAGCCCGAAGAGCAAGTTGCCTTGGGATGATGCGGTGACCCTGGTCTTGACCTATGCGGAAATCCCTTACGAAATCGTCTACGACGCCGAAGTGATGGAAGGCAAGCTGATTGATTACGATTGGCTTCACTTGCACCACGAGGACTTTACGGGCCAATACGGCAAATTCTACCGGTCATACCGCAACGCAGCGTGGTATCAGGAGGAGCAAGCGAAGCAAGAAGCCAGCGCTGCCTCATTGGGGTTTTCCAAGGTGAGTGAAATGAAACGGGCAGTGGCTTTGGAGATGCGGAACTTCGTCTTGGGCGGTGGTTTCCTCTTCACCATGTGCTCGGGAACGGACAGTTTTGATATCGCACTCTCAGCGCAAGAAACCGACATCTGCGAGCCGATGTTTGACGGGGACGCCTCGGATCCATTGGCGCAGCAAAAGCTGGATTTCGAGCAGGGGTTTGCCTTTTGGAATTACCGGTTGGTGCGCGACCCTATGGTGTATGAATTCAGCGATATAGACGCTACGGAAGAGCATGGTAAACTCAAGGAAATCAAGGACTTCTTCACCCTGTTTGACTTCTCGGCCAAATGGGATGTCATTCCCACCATGTTGACCCAGAGCCACGAGCAGGTCATCCATGGCTTCATGGGCCAAACCACAGCCTTTCGCAAGAAGTTCGTGCGTCCCGATGCCACGGTGCTGGGCGAAAGCCGCGGGGTCGGGTCTGTGAAGTACCTCCACGGGACGTTGGGGGAGGGACAGTGGAGCTATTATGGAGGACACGACCCAGAAGACTATCGGCACTTGGTCAATGACCCGCCCACAGACTTGAACTTGCATCCCAATTCGCCTGGATACAGGTTGATCTTGAACAACATTTTGTTCCCGGCATCGCGGGAGAAGAAAAGAAAAACGTAAAGGGGCTCAGTCCTTCTTGATCGTGACGATCAAGGTGAAGAGCTCGCGGTCATCATCCTGTGACTCGAAGCGGTATTCGATGGGGCCGTTGGCCTTTTTGGCCAAGCTGAGGAGACCAAGTCCAGCACCTCCCTTTCCCGACATTTCACCGTTGCACAGCGTTTCGATGTAGGTCTTGCGCAGCGTCTCCTCTTCCATGCCGTTGATTTCGGCCAAACGCTCGCTGAGGATGCTCCTCATTTCTTTGTCTACCATATTGCCACATTGGACTTGAAATCCAACCGGAGTGGCCTCCAGCGTCAAGTACAATTGTGTGAATCCGCTTTCTTCGATGAGGCCGTGGCGCATCACATTTTGAAGACACTCGATCAGAACATTGCCGATTCGCTTCATGATGGTGCGACCACCAGCGGCTGAAGCACTCTTCTCTGCCAAGGCAAGCAACCCTTCCATGCCTGCAGAATCAACAGGCCCTATGTAGGAGAGCAATGTGCCGTACTGGTCCTCAGAACCGTGGTCTTTTTGCAAGACCGTCCGCAACTCGCGTTGCAGGATTCGGAGATTTTGGGACCCGTATTTCGACATACCTCGGTTTTGGTTCTACTAATTTACGCAATTAATCGACGTATTTCCCACTTTGTGGGGCGAAAAATTTGCAGCGTCCGACCAAGATAGAAGCAGAACCCAATGGAAATGACAGCTTTAACGCTGAATTTTCCACACTTTATGGTGCTTTAGGCCGCCTTGAAACCGCGAATTTGACCGGCTGGAATGATGGGTTGTCCATCGGGTTGGATGAGCATCCCATAGAATTCAGCCCGACAGAAGTGCAATGACCCCCGGTAGGTGGTGCCATTGAGGTAGGCGTGCCAGACGGAGAGGGCAGTGTGCTGGAGTTGTTTCCAAGCAAAGTTGCTGAACCCCTCGGGGCAAGGGAAAGCCTGGACGTAGGCGCGGGCGGAATCCAGATCGGAAATGTGTGGTGGAAAGGAGATGGGAGCGTTCATGCTGCAATGGATGAAGCGGTGGATGAAGCGGTGGACCCGAGGTGGAGAGGCGTTCCGAGGATCCGGCGGGTTTGGACGTGGCCCCAGCTGCGGCAACCTGTGGAAGGGTCTGTGGTTTCCTGGGCGCCAAGGGCAGCCAATACGGCGATGGCAGCGGCCCGTGGAGCTCGGTTCCTAAGGAGGCGGCTGAATTGGGGGTAGTCCACCACCATCAGCCGTGGTGCACCGTCTGGGGCGCCTGTAGTGCGGACCACCAAGTGCACCGGCATGTCGACACCGGCATAGGCGATGGACTCAATGGTCAAGGCTGGTGACGTGCGGGTAAATGCCCGTCTGACAAGCCCGCCGTGTTCAGGCTGAGGGCGGAGGGGGCGCTGGAGTGAGGTGCGCTGAAAAGCTGCGGTTCGGACCGCGGAGGAAGGGGTGTAAGAAACCATGTGGGAAGCGTTCATGATGCAACGTTCCCGGGTGGGTACGTAAAGGAATTACGGACCCCAAAAAAATCTGTGAATAGACCTGATCAGGTCGCCGCTCCGGACTGATTCTGGTCGGATAGGGCGGCGATGGCCTTGCGGTGAATGGCCTCCATTTCTTCGACCCAGGTTGCTGGAGACATGGGCCGGACATCCGCGCCGAAGCCAAGCATGAGCTGGTTCAATTCGTAGGTGGGGTGCACGTCCATGGCATACGTGGTCCAGCCGGGAAAAGGAGCGGGAACATCCAGGATACGTTGACTGCCGTGGAGGGGCTGACTGTTGAGGTAATGGGACAATACGGGGGCCGCCGACCATTGGAAGGTGGTCACGCCTCCGGATCCCGAGGTGATTCCGAGGCTGTGCTTGAAATACCGGTCTGCATCGAAGCGGTCATCGCGCAAGAACCGTGCGCTGTCGATGGAGACACTGTGCATCCTGTCCAAGGCAAACGTCCGCACGGCATCCGCCCCCTCGGGTTTGCCAATCAAATACCAGCGGTTGCGGTATTCTTTGAGCAAATACGGTTCTATGGCCCGCTCGGTTTCCGCTGTTTCGGTCGCGTCGAATTTGCGGTATTTGAACCTCACCACACGCCGTTCAGAGATGCCGGTCATCAGGGCTGAAATGTGCTCCGTCCCCAAGGTGCGCGGGGCTTGCTCGAATTGGATGAATTGGTCAGCTTGTTGGCCAGGCCCGGAAGCGTGGACCCGGTCGAAAATTCGGCCAATCGCGGCGTGGTATTGCTCGAATACCGGCATGTCGCGGAATTGAAGCAGGGTCAAGGTGGCAAACCTGAGGGCTTGGAGGTCTTGGTCTTGAAGGTTGAGCCCGCTGATGCTGTAATCGGGGTCTTCATAATGGTAGCCGCGGTGCTCGGCATTGTAGGCAATGGGCGCGTGGTATCCCAATTCGCCCTCATTGCGCATGGCCCAGATGTCCTTCTCGATGGTGGAAATGCTGATGCGCTCACCGGCACTGCCGTAGAGGGCTTCTTCACAAGCGTGCCGCAGGTCTTCCTTGGTGGGGAAGGGCCGCATGTTGTTGGTCAGGCAACGGTCGATGATCCGGTATCGCAACAGGGCGTATTTGTTGGCGGGCATGGGTCAAAAATTGAGGCCGTGGTCCAACAACCACAGAATGAAGGGCAACAAAGGCAGTGCACACGACAAGTCCAACAAGGGAAAACGCCGGATGTCCAGCAAGTCCAGGCCCAGTCCGAACAACAGGATGCCGCCCAGGCCGGAGAGTTCGCCCACAAGCGATTCGGAGATGCCCGCGCCGAGGGCGCCAAAGGCCAATGTCAGGCCGCCCTGGATCAACAAGACAGCACCTGCCGAGTACAGGACGCCCCGCCCGAGCGCCGCCGCCAGAAAAATAGAGCTGATGAGGTCCATGGTGCCCTTGGCGAACAGAATGGTGGGGTCTTCTTCAAGGCCATCCCGCATGCAGCCGACGAGGGTCATGGCCCCGACACAAAACAGCAAGGTGGACTGCACCAATGCGGCGCCTGTTCCTTCCCCCAAACGGTCTGCAGCGCTTCGGACGCGACGGTCAATGCCCAATGCATGCCCTATGGAAGCACCCAATACAAGCGCCACAAACACGGCGACCGGCTGTTGGATGTCCCCCATGAGATCGACACCTATGTACAAGGTGAACAGACCGATGGCCGAAAACACCACGTTCCGCAGTTTTTGGGGCACCCGCTGTCGCAATGCGAGGCCCAATCCGGCCCCAAAAGCGACGGTGACGGTATTGAACAACGTTCCCAACATGGGTCCAAGTTACTTTTGACAGACGCGCGGTAGCCCCCATTCTTGAGAACACGCTGAATATGTCCTTTAAAGTAGTTGCCAAAGACCCCCATTCACGCGCCCGTTCGGGCACTTTGCAGACGGGGCATGGGACCATACGAACGCCGATTTTCATGCCGGTGGGCACGCAGGGTTCCGTGAAGTCTGTGCCGCAGGATGTGTTGGCCAGCGTTGTGGACCCTGACATCATCCTGGGCAACACCTACCACCTCTATTTGCGACCCGGGCTCGATGTGTTGTCCGAGGCAGGTGGGCTGCATGGCTTCATGGGCTGGGATCGGCCGATCCTTACGGATTCAGGAGGCTATCAGGTATACAGTTTGGCCGCCAACCGGAAAATCAAGGAGGAAGGCGTGACCTTCAGGTCGCACATAGACGGGAGTGCACTT